>Ga0134128_10005218_pt1 | contig 15755 bp, 9 predicted proteins | sample KB31754_FD_96462 | JGI IMG/M metagenome (GOLD analysis project Ga0134128, IMG submission 96462) | Terrestrial soil microbial communities with excess Nitrogen fertilizer from Kellogg Biological Station, Michigan, USA - KB3-175-4 | ecosystem: Environmental > Terrestrial > Soil > Unclassified ...
ACGGTGGCCATGCTTGCCAGGGACCGGGCACACGCGCTGGACCTTGTGGCCCAGCTGGCCGGCGACGGCCTGGACGCGCAGGCCGTGGAGGGTCCCGTGCACGGCGCGCAACGAATTTTTAACGCATGATTTCCTCAATGAAAGTGGTTTGACGTGGCACATCTCCTCGGTGGAGAAAATCTCAGCATCGCCTTTGCCACCCGCACGGTCCTGGACGGTGTCACGGTGGGTCTTGAAGAGGGCGACCGCATCGGCATTGTGGGCCGCAACGGCGACGGCAAGTCCACGCTCATGCGCCTGCTGGCCGGACGGCAGAGCGCCGACTCGGGGCGCGTGACCGTCCGCGCCGGCGTGCACGTGGGGTACCTGGACCAGTCGGACGTGCTCGACGGCGAGAGCACCGTGGGTTTCGCGATTGTGGGCGAGGCCGCGGACCACGAGTGGGCGTCCAACCGGAAAATCCGCGAGATCATGGGCGCCCTGGTGGGTGAAGTGGACTGGCACGCCAACATCCACTCCCTCTCGGGCGGGCAGAAGCGGCGGGTGGCCCTGGCGAAGCTGCTCATCGGCGACGACGACGTCATCATGCTGGACGAGCCCACCAACCACCTCGACGTGGAGGGCGTGGCGTGGCTGGCCAAGCACCTCAGGGAGCGCTGGCGGACCAACGAGGGCGCCTTTGTGGTGGTCACGCACGACCGCTGGTTCCTTGACGAGGTCTGCACCCGCACCTGGGAAGTGCACGACGGCATCATTGACCCCTTCGACGGCGGATATGCCGCGTACGTGCTGGCCCGCGCCGAACGTGACCGCATGAACTCCGTCATTGAATCCAAGCGTGTTCAGCTGGTCAAGAAGGAGCTCGCGTGGCTGCGCCGTGGAGCCCCGGCCCGGACGGCCAAGCCGAAGTTCCGCATCGAGGCCGCCAACGATCTCATTGCCGACGTCCCCGAACCCCGCGACACCGTGGCGCTCTCCCGCATGGCCACCGCCCGGCAGGGCAAGGACGTCCTGGACCTGGAGAACGTATCCCTGTCGTACGGGGAAAAGGAGATCTTCAAGAACATCACGCTGCGGCTGGCGCCCGGGGAACGGCTGGGGCTGGTCGGCGTGAACGGCGCGGGCAAGACCACCCTGCTGCGCCTGCTCAACGGCGAGGTCCCGCCGTCGTCCGGGCGGCTCAAGCGCGGCAAGACCGTGCAGACGGCGGTGCTGACGCAGGAGGTGCGCGAGCTCGACGACGTCCTGGACCTGCGCGTCCTGGAGGTCATTGAGCGGGAGAAGCGTTCCTTTGAGGTGGGCGGCAAGGACATGACGGCGGGGCAGCTGGTGGAGCAGCTCGGCTTCACGAAGGACAAGCAGTGGACGCCGGTGCGGGACCTGTCCGGCGGCGAGCGGCGGCGCCTGCAACTGCTACGCCTGCTGGTGGGGGAGCCGAACGTGCTCATGCTCGACGAGCCCACGAACGACCTGGACACCGATACGCTGGCGGCCGTCGAGGACGTGCTGGACGGCTGGCCGGGCACGCTGGTGGTGGTCTCGCACGACCGCTACCTGCTCGAACGCGTCACCGACCACCAGATGGCGATGCTCGGCGACGGCAAGCTGCGCGGGCTGCCCGGGGGAGTGGACCAATACCTGGAACTGCGCGGGGAGGCACTGTCAGCCGCCTCCAAGCCGGCCGCTGCCACTCGCGCCTCCGGGCCGTCCGAGGCCGAGAAGCGCGATGCCCGCAAGAACCTGAACCGCGTGGAGCGCCAGCTGTCCAAGCTCGCCGCCGCGGAGGCCAAGGTGCACTCCCAGATGGCGGCCAAGGTGGGCGACTACGACGCCCTGGACGAACTGAACGCCAAGCTCGCCGAACTGGCGGGGGAGAAGGAGTCGCTGGAAAGGGAGTGGCTCGAGGCCTCTGAAGTGCTCGAGTAGCACTTGGACAGGTGAGCGCCGCTGGCCCCCAACGGAGCTCCACTTTTTAAGTGGAGCGTTGCAGGGCAGCAATGGGGCTCCCGTCCAAGGTGGCATGGGTCCCTCCACAGGCGCTGCGCTCACGGACTTGTCCACATTCGGCGGTGACAAGGCTGCCGGCGTCGTGGGTTTCGCCGCAAGCTGGGACCATGGACACTCTCACCAGCAGAAAGCCTGTGGAAGCCGTCATTGCGGCCATGGGATCAACCACTGCCCGGCGCCCGGACCTGATCAAGCGGGGTTTGACCGACTGGGACCTTCAAAGGGCCGTCGCGGAGGGACGGGTTCGCCGCCTGGCCAGGTCCGTCTACGGCCTGCCGGACGCCGCCGCCTTTGACGTCCTGCTGGCGACGAATCAGGCCCAACTTGGCTGCTTCAGCAGGGCGGAAAAGATGGGCCTCTGGGTCTTGAACACGCCGCGGATTCCGCATGTGGCGGTGATTCACGGGCGGCCGGTGCCCGGGTGCAAGGTGCACCGGTTCAAGGGCAGGCTCACACTGTGGGATGTGCTGCGGCACTGCGTCCAGTGCGGGACCGAAGTGGAAGCGCTGTGCGTGGTGGAGTCGGCCCTGGTGAAGAAGAAGTGCACCATGTCCCAATTGCGGCGCGTTTTCGACAAGCGCAGGGATGCCGCCATGCGGCGCATCCTGGACAAGGTCGACCCCCAATCCCAGTCCATCGCTGAGACGTGCGGGCGATACTTTCTCCGCGAGGCCGGCTTCAATGTGCAGGGGCAGGCCGCGGTCCGTGGAATGGGGCACCTGGACTTGCTGGTTGAGGGCATTCTGGGTGTTGAAACGGATGGTGAAAAGCACCACAACTCCGCATTGGCCTGGGCCGAGGACCTGCGCAGGCTCAATGTCCTGACCATCCAGGACGTGCCAACCCTGCACGTCAAGGCCAGCGACGCCATGTATCACCCCGACGCCATGGTGGAGCTGGTCCGGAACGCGCTCCGCGCCCTGGAAAACAGGCGCCGTTGATGGCGTGCACGGCTCCACTTCTAAAGTGGAGCCGTGTTGGCAGCCTACGGCGCGCCAGTTCAATGTGGTTCCCAAGTCGCGAAAGCGGCGCCCGCCATGGCACACTATATTCTCGTGGGTTGCGCCCCAAGGGCAGCAGTGCACATTCCGCCCTGGTGTAATGGCAGCACCCCAGCCTTTGGAGCTGTGGAGTATAGGTTCGAATCCTATGGGCGGAACACCCCCGCCAGGCACCTTCCATGAACACCCACCGGCCGCGAACGGGTAACATGGGATTGTTTCCAATTGCGTATGTTTTCTTCACGGACCTCTGTCCGGGCAGGAGTGCCACTTAGTGAGCCCCCAAGACACCAATTCGTTCAATCCCGCCGCCGTGATCGTGCTGGCAGCCGGCGCCGGTACCCGGATGAAGTCTCGCTTACCCAAGATTTTGCACCCCATTGGCGGCATCTCCATGGTTGGCCACGCACTGGCCGCGGCACGCGGGCTGAACCCCGAACGGCTGGCCGTGGTGGTCCGCTTTGAACGGGACCAGGTCGCCGCGCACATCGCGGAATTGGACGGCACGGCCCTGATTGTGGACCAGGACGAAATCCCGGGCACCGGCCGCGCCGTCCAGGCAGCACTCGCGGCCCTGGACGCGGAGGGGGAGGTCGAGGGCACCGTTGTGGTCACCTATGGCGACGTCCCGCTGCTGACCACGGGGCTCCTGGAGGAACTCACGGCCACGCACCAAACAGACAACAACGCCGTCACGGTCCTCACCGCGGTCCTTGACGACGCCACCGGCTACGGGCGCATCCTCCGCCACGACGCGGACGGCACCGTTCTGGGCATCCGCGAACACAAGGATGCGAGCGATGATGAGCGTGAAATCGGCGAAATCAACTCCGGCATCTACGCCTTCGACGCCAAGGTGCTCCGGGAAGCGCTGAAAAAAGTCACCACGGACAACACCCAGGGCGAGATGTACCTCACCGACGTGCTCGGCCTGGCCAGGCACGACGGCGGACGGGTCGCCGCCGTCGCCACCACCGACCGGTGGCAGGTGGAAGGCGCCAACGACCGCGTCCAGCTCGCCACGCTGGGCGCCGAGCACAACCGCCGCACCGTCGAATCGTGGATGCGCCGCGGCATCACCGTCATCGACCCCGCCACCACATGGATCGACTCGACCGTGGAACTCGACGAGGACGTCACCCTCCTGCCCGGCACCCAGCTGCACGGGAAAACAACAGTGGCCAGGGACGCCGTCGTCGGTCCCGACTCGACGCTGACCGACGTCCAGATCGGCGAAAAGGCCGAAGTCACGCGGACGCACGGCTCGGGGGCCGTCATCGGGGCGGGTGCCCACGTGGGCCCCTTCACGTACCTGCGCCCCGGCACGGTGCTGGGTGCGGACGGCAAGATCGGCGCCTTCTACGAGACCAAGAACGTCACCATCGGCCGCGGCTCCAAGCTCAGCCACCTCGGCTACGCCGGCGACGCCGAGATTGGCGAGGACACCAACATTGGGTGCGGCAACATCACGGCCAACTACGACGGCGTGAACAAGCACCGCACCGTGATCGGCTCCGGTGTGCGCACCGGCTCCCACACCGTCTTCGTGGCCCGGGTGACCGTGGGGGACGGCGCCTTCACCGGGGCGGGCGCCATCGTGCGCAAGGACGTCCCGGCCGGCGCGCTGACGCTGACCGTGGCCCCGCAGCGCAACGCCGAGGGCTGGACCGCGGCGCACCGGCCCGGCAGCATCTCCGCCGCGGCCGCCGCCAAGTCCAACTAGACACTCCCCGTCCCAGACCCCACCCCGCAAGAAAGCGAATCCATGAGCGAACTGAGCTACAACGGCGACAAGAAACTGGTGCTGGCGTCCGGACGGGCCCACCCCGAACTGGCCGAGGAAGTGGCGCGCTGCCTGGAGACCGAGCTGCTGCCCATGTCCGCCTACGACTTCGCCAACGGTGAGATCTACGTCCGCTCGGGGGAGAGCGTGCGCGGCAAGGAAGTCTTCATCATCCAGGCGCACCCGGCCCCGCTGAACAACTGGCTCATGGAACAGCTCATCATGGTGGACTCGATGAAGCGCGCCTCCGCCCGCCGCATCACCGTGGTGGCCCCCTTCTACCCGTACGCCCGCCAGGACAAGAAGGGCCGCGGCCGCGAGCCGATTTCCGCCCGCCTGGTCGCGGACCTCTACAAGACCGCCGGCGCCGACCGCATCATGAGCGTTGACCTGCACACCGCCCAGATCCAGGGCTTCTTCGACGGCCCCGTGGACCACCTCTTTGCGATCCCGCTGCTGGCCGGGCACATCCGCAAGATTGTGGGGGACGACGCCGTCACCGTGGTCTCGCCCGACACCGGACGCGTGCGTGTGGCTGAGCAGTGGGCGGAGCGGCTGGGCGGGGCGCCCCTGGCGTTCGTGCACAAGTCGCGCGACTTGACCGTGCCGAACCAGGCCGTCTCCAAGACCGTGGTGGGCCAGGTCGAGGGGCGCACCTGTGTCCTCATCGATGACATGATCGACACCGGCGGCACCATCGCCGGCGCCGTGCGCGTGCTCAAGGACGCGGGCGCCAAGGACGTCATCATCGCCGCCACCCACGCCGTGTTCTCCGAGCCGGCCTCCGAACGGCTCGCCAACTGCGGAGCCCGCGAAGTGGTTGTCACCAACACGCTGCCCATCCCGGCCAAGAAGCGTTTCGAGACGCTGACGGTCCTCTCGATCGCACCCCTGCTGGCGCGGGCCATCAAGGAAGTTTTCGAGGACGGCTCCGTCACGTCCCTGTTCGACGGCAACGCCTAGCCTGCACCTTGAAGCCGTGCACGGCTGGGTCGCCACGGTGCGCCACTTGCCAAGTGGCGCACCGTGGGCAGCCCCAGCGGTCCGGAATTCAAAGTGGCGTCTGCTAAACTTGCACGGTAAACCTTGGCGAGGGACGCCCCCAAAGCGTCCGTGATCGACTGGGTCCCACAGCTCCTTCACCCTTGATGGATTGTGCGGCCTTTTTAGTCCACGCCCACATCCAAGAATGAAGGAGCTTTTTCATGTCCGACCTGAACCTTACCGGTGAAGTCCGCAGCGAATTCGGCAAGGGCGCTGCCCGCCGCATCCGCCGCGCAGCCCAGATCCCCGCCGTCATCTACGGGCACGGCGCCGAGCCGCTGCACATCGTCCTGCCGGAGCGTGCCACCGTCCGCGCCATCCGCGGCGCCAACGCCCTGCTGACCATCACGGTCGACGGCGCGGAGCACCTGGCCCTCGTCAAGGACGTCCAGCGCGACCCCGTACTGCAGATCGTCGAGCACATCGACCTGCTGACCGTCAAGAAGGGCGAGAAGGTCATTGTTGACGTTCCCGTCGTCCTCGTCGGCGAGCCGGCCCCGGCCGTCGTCGTGAACCAGGAGGAAATGTCCGTCAGCCTCTCCGCCGACGCCACGCACCTGCCCGCCCACGTCGAGGTCGACATCAACGGGCGCGAGGCCGGCCATCACATCCTCGCCAGCGACCTGACCCTGCCGGCCAACGTTGAGCTGCTGACCGACCCGTCGCTGCTGATCGTGCACCTCGCCGAGCCCGCCGCCGTGGCCGAGGCCGACGAGACGGCCGCGGAAGCCGCCCCGGCAGCCGAGTAACCACCACACAGTGGGCAACACCTGGCTGGTAGCCGGGCTCGGGAATCCCGGGCCCGGCTACAGCCGCAACCGGCACAATATTGGCTACCTGGTGGTGGAGGAACTTGCCTCCCGCCTCGGCGCCACCTTCAAGACCCACAAGGCGCGCGCCCTTGTCGCCGAGGGCCGCCTGGGCATCGGAGGCCCCAAGCTCATCCTCGCCAAGCCCGGCACCTTCATGAACCTGGCCGGAGGCCCGACGGCGGCCCTCGCCAAATTCTTCGACGTCGCGGCAGACCATGTGGTCGCCGTCCACGACGAAATCGACATCCCCTTTGACACGGTCAAGCTAAAACGCGGCGGCAGCGAGGGCGGGCACAACGGCCTGCGTGACATTTCCAGGGCCCTCGGCACCAAGGACTACTTCCGGGTTCGGGCCGGCGTGGGGCGCCCTCCCGGCCGGGCCGACGCGGCCAGCCACGTGCTGAAGGACTTCTCCGCCACGGAAAACAAGGACCTGCCGTTCCTGGTCGGCAACGCCGCGGACGCCGTGGAACTCCTCATCACCGGCGGACTGGCGGCCGCGCAGCAAAAGTTCCACGGCACCGATTCCTGATTCCCGGCAGGGGTTTCCCGCGCCGCGGCAGGAATCGATGTGAAGGGAACGCGCCGTTACCCCTCCGACACGCCCGGCAACGCTGTTATACTCGGCATTAATCACGGCGGCGCGGATTATTGGGGTCCGCGTCCATTGTCCGTGAACTAGGGGATGTTTGAGCATGACAAGCGTTTGGGGAGACGCTGCGCCTCAACGTGAAGCTGGGGGGGAGCTGCGGTCTCAGCGAAGGGCCATGGGAGCCGAGGAACGGCGCCGGTGGTCCTCACTTGTGCGGCAGGAAGCGCTTGCTGCCGTCATGGCCCACCTGAAGAACCCCCAGCTCTACGGCGCAGCCATCATCGGTCCCCGCGGGGTGGGCAAGACCACCCTGGCGCGCCGGGTCGAACACCGGCTGCTTGCCAGCACGCACGTGGTCCGCATTTTTGGCACCGGCGCCGACACCGGCTCCGACACCGAGGTGCCGTACGGTGCCTTCAACGTCCTCATGGCCAGGCTCAGCGACCACCAGGCTGAAACACCGGCCGCAATCCTGCAAAAAATTGTGGACCTGGTCAACCAGGACGCCGGCGGGCGGCCCGCCGTCATTGTCCTGGACGAGCTGCCCGGCATTGACACGGCCAGCATGGGCGTGCTGATGCAGCTGGTGCTCAGCGGCACGGCCAAGCTGCTGGTCATGGCGCGCAGCACATCGGAGCTGCCCGAGGACCTGGTCTGGATGGTCAAGGATGGGCTGGTGGCCACGGAACGCATTGACGTCTTTACCCGGGCCGAGGTCCGCACCCTGCTCGCCAGGGCACTCGACGGGACCGTGGCCGAGTCGGTGGTCGGCGCGTTTCACACCTCCAGCTCGGGCAACCCCCTGGTGCTGCAGGCCCTGGTGAATGAGAACCTCAACAGCGGCGCCCTGCGCCGGCACGGCGACATCTGGGTGTTGGTGGGGCGCCAGCGCGAGACGGCGGCAAACATTCTGGCGGACCTGGTGGAATCCAGGCTGGCCCGCCAGCCGGAGTCCGTGCGGGCAGGGCTGGAGAAGTTTGCGCTCCTGCGCCGGGCACCCCTCCCGGTGGCGATTCGCGCCTTGGGCCCGGAGTCGCTTTCCGAGCTGGAGGAGCGGGGATTCCTGACCATCAGCCCGGGCCCGAAGAGCGAGGTTTCCCTGGTTGAACCGTATCTCGGGGAGACCATCAGGGACGGGCTCACGGCCGAGGGGAAGGCGCGCCACTTCCAGGAGATGTCCGGGGTGCTGGCGATGGAGCCGGCAGCGATGGACCAGCAGCAGCTGTTGACGATCGCGGCCTGGGTCAACGACGCCGGCATGGTCATGAAGCCAAAGGCCGCAGTGGCTGCCGCCCGGGCGGCCGTTCGCTTCTTCGACCCCCAGCTGGCGCTGGCCTGCTGCGCCCACATCCCCCGCGGGCATCCGCGGCAGGTGCAGGCGGCCCAAATCCGCAGCCGGGCCTACTTCATCCTGGCCAACTACACCATGGCCGTGGCCGCCCTCGAGTCGCTTGCCCCGGACGTCCTTTCCGCGCTGCCGCCGGAGGCCTACGCGTCCTGGGCCATGGACCTGACCAGCGCCCTTTTGTGGGTGCCCGGGGGCTATTCGAGGATTGAGGAGCTGCTGGCCGAGGTCGCGTGGCGCATCCAGCAGGCCGGCGCCGGCGGCGGGCAGACCGCCCGGGCCGAGAAATACCTGAAGCTGGCCCGCTTCGAGTTCCAGGTGCACCGCGGGGAATTTGCCCAGGTCGCAGGGGAACTTGACGCCGGCAGCAAGGACCCCGACGACCGCGAGTACCGGCTCAATTGCGCGAGCCTGCTGGCGCTGGTCCGGGCCGCCACGGGACGCGAGCTGGACGCCGTCGCACTTTCCCGGGCCATCTCCGCCGAGGCAGCCGAGCACGACCTGGTGCTGCGGATGGGCGAATGGCACCTGAAGGGGCGGGTCCTGTCGATGACGTGGACCGGGCAGTGGCGGGCCGCCGAGAAGTTGCTGAAGGACGCCGTGGAGGTTTCCTCCGGGCGGACCCAGTTCCGGGGCGGCGTCATGGAGCTGGCACTCGGGTTGGCATACACATATGCGGGCCGGGGTGCGGACGCGGCGGATGTGCTGCTGGTCGCTGCGGCCCAGCTGGAGGTCCGCGACACCTACAACAGCCTGGAACTTGCCTACTCCGCCCTGGCATTTGCCTTTGCCCAGATTCACGACGTCCCGAACGCGAGGCGGTACCTGGCCAAGGCCCGGGATGTCACGGCCTACACCCTGTGGGTCAACCGGTCCATGGCGGAGTTCTTCCAGTTGATGGCCCTGCGCTGGCTTGATGACGCCTCCGCCGCGCCACGCCTGGTTGCCAGCGCGGAAATCGACATCGCAAAGGGCCGCTTCACCACGGCGTCCATGAACCTTTTCGGGGCAACCACCCACGGGAGCAGCGAACAGTTCCGGCTGCTGGAGGAAACCTCGGTCAAACGGCAGGGACCCATGGCGGCGGTCAATGTCGCGCTGGCACGGGCCCACCGGGAAGGCAGCGCCGCGCTGGCGCTGCAGGCAGCGGAAGGCGCCCATGCGCTCGAACTGGCCGCGGTGGAGTCGCGCTGCGCCGTCGTTGCACTGGACCTGGCCCGCAATGCCGGCGAAATGCGCCTGTCCCGCGAGGCGCAGCGGCGGCTGGACCTGCTGGTGCCACAGGTGCCCGTGTTCCCGGTGGCACCCCATGCCGCGGCCGTTCCCCTGACCACGCGGGAACGGCAGGTCGCGGCGCTGGCGGTCCGCGGCATGGCCAACCGGGAGATTGCCTCGCGCATCGGCGTTTCCATCCGCACCGTGGAGGGGCACCTCTACCAGGTGTTTGCGAAAACGGGCATCACCTCCCGGGCGGAACTGGGGCAGGGGATGGATTTGTGACCGAACCCGACGGCCTGCCGGGCGGTAAACGGGCGCTGCTGGAGCCGCCGTTCTGCCGCGGCAACGAATTGGCGGACATAGTCTCCGCCATCCGTACCGAAGGCAGCCGTGCAGTGTTCCTCACGTCCGACAGCGGGCTGGGTGCCTCCACGATCCTGCGTGAACTGGCCGCGGCCGCCCGGGAGCATGTCCCCGTCCTGGCCATCCACGGCTCGCAGTCCCTGGCGAAAATCCCCTACGGCGTCATGACCCCGTACCTCGCCGGTGTGAGCACCGGTGAGGCCAGCGTCCGCATGTCCATGCTCCGCGCCGTCCTGGCCGAGCTGCGGCGGCTGCAGGCGGAGCTTGCGCCCGACGGCCGGTCCGGCGAGGACCTGCCGATCATCATCATTGACGATGCCCATTCCATGGACCCCGCCTCCGCCGAACTGGTGGTCAGCCTGGTGCGCTCGGGCATGGCCACCCTGGTGGCGTCCCACTCAAGCCGGCACCGCCTGCCCGAACCGCTGCCCGCGTTGTGGATGGCCGGGATGGCGGAGAACATTGTGCTGCGCCCGCTGGACCAGGCGCAGGCACACGCCTTTTGCGAGGCCATGCTGGGCGGACCGGTGCTGCCCGCCAGCGGCTGGCACTACTGGTCCACCTCCGGGGGAAACCCGCTGTTCCTGCGCCTGCTCCTGGCGCAGGCGCAGGAACAAGGCTTACTGACCAAAAGAGGGGGCGTCTGGGTGGGCGATCCCGACGCGTCCATCCACGGACATGACCTGGAGGAGGCCGTCCGCAGGCAGGTGCGGGGGCTCTCGGGCGAGGGCTTGGAGGCCCTGAACCTCATCGCGCTCTCGGAGCCCGTGGACGATTCCACCATTCAGGACGTGGTGGGCGCTGCCGGCGTGCGGGAACTGCTGGACTGGCATCTGGTCCACTACGGCACGCCTCCATCGCGCCTGCTCAGCCTGGCCAACCCCGTCTACGGGGAAGTGATCCGGGAAATGGTGCCCGTGACACAGAGCCGCCTCCTGCACGAACGCCTCATTGGCCGCCTTGACGGGGGTCCGGTCAACAAGGAGGCCCTCCTGCGCCGCGTCCTGTGGGCGGTGGAGATTGGGGCCGAGGTCCCCGATGAAAGCCTGCTCTCAGCGGCGATCCTGGCCAGCAGGATGTTCCAGTCCGCCACGGCCCTGGACCTGGCCAACCAGATCCGCGGCGGGGAATTCAGGCTGCGGGCGGCCATGGTCAAGGCCCGGGCCCACTACAACCTGGGCGACTACCAAGGCGCGCTCTCACTCATGGAAGCGGGGCATGGAGAGGCCGGCAACCTCCCGGACCTGTTGTTTGGCAGCCTGCTGCGCGCGGCCACGCGGTCTGCCCTGGGCATGCCCGTCGCGTCCCTCGCGGCGGACGCCGCCACGCTGCGGGACCGGGGGGCGGAGCTGGCCCGGTCGCGTCCCGAAGAGGCCGATTCCCTCCAGGCGCTGAGCGAATCCGGGGCCCTGCTGGTTGAACTCATGGCGCTATCCCGCCAGGGCCGCTACTCGGAAATGGCGGGCCTGACGGCGCTGCTTACATCCGCGGACGGGCTGTCCGAGGCGGCCATGCGGCTCAACCGCACCATGGCCCTGACCATGGACTCCGAGCGCTTGATTGCGCAGGGCTTCCCGCAGCAGGGGATGGAACGGGCCGCCCAGGCATACGCCATTGAGCACTCCGAGGAGAACGACGTGTTTTTCCTGCCGGAGACCATCCTGCTCCGGCTTCTGGCGGCGGCCATGTGCTGCGGGGACTGGCAGGGTGCGGCCAGGACGCTGGAGGAATTCTCACTCGACGCCGGCCCCGTGGTGTTCTCCTTCGGCGGGGGCGCCAACGTGGTGCGGGGCATGGCGTTCCTGCGCGGCGGCAAGGTTGCGGACGCGCTGGAGATCCTGCTGGCCGGCATCGACGCGCTCCGGATCAGCGACCCCCAACAGCTGCTGGGCTTCTGCACGGCCATGGCTGCCTACGCCGCGGCCAGGCTGGGCACCACGGAGCTGGCACGGCAATTGGTGGACGCCCATGTTGAGGGCACCGGCATGTTCGTGGTGGTCTCCCACGAGCGCGCGTATCTGGCCGGGGCCCGGTACTTGCTGGGGAACGACGCCGGCGCCCCCGTCGAACTGGTGGCCCTCGCCGACGCGGCGCTCGCCGACCGCTCGACCACGCTGGAACTGAACGCACTGGCCATCGCCCTGGAGCTGGGGGATGAAAGCGTGGTGCCCCGGCTGGGGCGGGTGGCTGCCACGGTTGAGGGGACGTGGGCGCACGCACTGTGCCAGTATGCCCGGGCGCTGGAGTGCGGGGACGGCCAGCTCCTGGCCGCGGCCGGAGAGTCGCTGGGAGCGGCGGGGTTGTTTGGCTTTGCCGAGCAGGCGCTTGAAAAGTCAGTCTCGCTGCTGCGGGAGAACGGTCCCCGGGGCCAGGTCCGGGCGGCCCGCTCGAGCCTGCGAAAGGTCGCGGAGGGCATGGGTGTGAGGGCCCCCGGAGCGTTGCGGTCAGTTCAGGCGGAGGATCCGACGGTCCGGCAGCCGCCGGCGCTGCTGACACGCCGCGAACGCCAGGTCTCCACCCTCGCCGCCGCAGGGCGCAGCGACCGTGAGATTGCCGCGGAACTCACTTTGTCCCTACGCACCGTTGAGGGGCACCTGTACCGGGCCTACGCGAAACTGGGCATTTCAAGCAGGGAAGACCTGCCGGAGGCCATGGCCAACACGGCAGCTGGCTGAGCGGGGCGGGCGCCGCCTGAGTACTACCTAGGTAGTGCCTGGCTACTTGTTGGTTCGGGGCTCCCAGATACGAGTAGCGACCACTCGTGTGCATCCTTCCCGGCTGGACTTGAATTGGAGACAGCACTCAAGGTCTCCCACAAAGAAGGTCTCACCATGGTCGGGTTGCAGTCGTCGTTGGCTCAATTGGTCTTCAATGGCGCGGGCATTCTGGATCCGAGTGCTGCGGTGCCGCAATCCGGGGCGCCGGTACATTCCATGACGGCTCACAGCGAGCCCTTCGGAACGCCGGCCCAGCCTTCGGCTTGGCTCGGCACCTACCGGTCTCGAAGGGCATCGACCATCTTGTCCATGCCCCGGTCGGCCACTATGCTTGATGCAATTCATCAAGCTCCCCATTCGGAGCCGGCGGCGGAAAAGCCTTCTGAGACCAAGGCTTTCCCCCAGCCGTCGCCGGCTCCCCTCCTTGACGTCGCTCACTTGAATCAGCCGGGGCCAAGCACCACGGCCGCGAGAATCCAGTGAGCGACCTCAGGAGCCGCCCCACGGTTGGCAGCCCCGCGCCGGCACCGCAACCAGAGTCTGCGGCGCTCGCCGCCAGCCGTCCCAGGCATACGGCCTGGGACGCGGATGCCCTGCGCGACCCGGATCCGTCCGGGAAACCGCGAGCCGGATGGCCGGTGCTGTACGCCCGCAGGCTGTTCCTGACCGACCTGGCCGTCACGGTGGTGGCGGTTGCCGCAGCCTATTTTAACCGTTTCGGCTTGGACAGCGAGGGAGTCGCCAACCAGGTGCCGCCCTATGAGTACGTGGGCGTCAGCCTGCTGATCATGGTGCTGTGGAACGCGGATCTGGCCCTGTTCCGGACGCGGCAGCGCCAGGTGCTCGGCGCCGGGGCGGCGGAATACAAGCGCGTCACGCATTCAACCCTCAGGTCCTTCGGGCTGCTCGCCATCATTATGGTCGTCTTCCAGCTGGACGTTGTCCGCGGCTTCTTCGCGCTGGCCCTGCCCCTCGGAATCGTGCTGTTGCTGGCGGACCGCTGGCTGTGGCGCCGGTGGATTGCGTCGAGGCGCGCCGCGGGCGACTACCTCTCCAACGCCGTGGTCCTTGGCTCGACGGACGACGTGCAGTACGTCATTTCCCAGCTTCAGGCGAACCCCTCGACGGGCTTCCGCGTGGCCGGCGTTGCCGTGACCTCGCTGGACCTCGACACCGAGATTGACCCTGCCTGGCACCGGGTGCCAGTGCAGTCCAACATGGCGGACATTGCCCGCGTGGTCCGGCAGGCACGGGCCGACGCCGTCATTGTGGCCGGCAACCTGCCCGGCGGCCCAAAAACCATTCAGGAGCTTGGCTGGCGGCTCGGGGACCTCTCCACCGAACTGGTCCTCGCGTCCAGCCTGACGAATGTGGCCGGGCCCCGTGTCCATTTCCGCCCAGTGGAAGGACTCCCGCTCATGCACGTGGAAATGCCCCAATATTCAGGCGGGAAGCACGTCTACAAGCGGGCCGCGGACGTGATGCTGTCCTTCATGGCGCTGCTGGTGCTGGCCCCGGTGCTGCTGGTGTTGGGCGCCATCGTCCGGCTGGACAGCCACGGACCGGCGCTCTTCCACCAGGAACGCATCGGCCGCAACGGGGAAACGTTCAAAATGCTCAAGTTCCGGTCCATGATTGTCGACGCGGAGGCGAAGGTCGAGGCCCTGGCCGGCAGCAACGAGGCCGCCGGGGTGCTCTTCAAGATGGCGAACGATCCCCGCGTGACCAAGTGCGGCCGCTGGATGCGCAGGTTTTCCCTGGATGAGCTTCCCCAGTTCTGGAACGTCCTGATGGGCCACATGAGCCTGGTGGGCCCGCGGCCTCCCTTGGCACGCGAAGTGGCAAAGTACCAGGCACCCGCCCACCGCCGCCTGCTGATCAAGCCGGGCATTACGGGGCTGTGGCAGATCAACGGCCGCTCCGACCTGCCGTGGGAGGAGGCCGTCCGGCTGGACCTCTACTACGTGGAGAACTGGTCGCTGACAGGAGATTTCATCATCCTGTGGCGCACGGCCAAGGCGGTCTATGCCCCGGAGGGCGCCTATTAGGTGCCCGCCCCCTCCAGAAATTCACCGTCGAAAGAAATGGATATCGTCATGGTCTCAACTCCAGATTCCCTGCCACAGCCGGGCCAGCCACAAACACGCCTGAGGGCCGCCGTCATCGGCGCAGGGTACTGGGGGCCGAACCTGGCCCGGAACTTCAAATCCGGACCCGATTGGGAACTCGCCGCCATTGTGGACATGGACTTGGCCCGCGCACAGAAGATCGCCGGCCCGCTGGGGGACGTCCCCGTCTATCCCGGGCTCGCGGAACTGCTCGACTCCACCGAGGTCGACGCCGTCGCCATCGCCACGCCTGCCCGCACCCACCATGTGGTGGCCTTGCAGGCGCTGGAGGCCGGCAAGCACGTCCTGGTGGAGAAGCCGCTGGCGGCCAGCCGCGACTTGGGCCTGCAGATGGTGGACCTTGCCGCCGACCGCGGCCTGACGCTCATGGCCGACCACACCTATTGCTACACCCCGGCCGCGCTGAAGATCCGCCAACTGGTTGCCGATGGCGAATTGGGTGACATTCTCTTCATTGACTCCGTGCGGATCAACCTGGGCCTTGTCCAGCCGGACGTTGACGTCTTTTGGGACCTGGCCCCGCATGACCTCTCCGTCATCGACTTCATCATGCCCGGCGGCCTGCGCCCGGACACCGTGGCCGCCCACGGGGCCGACCCCCTCGGGACCGGCAAGTCGTGTGTGGGACACCTGACCTTCGCCCTGCCCAACAATGCCATGGCCCACATCAACGTCAATTGGCTCAGCCCCACCAAGATCCGCCGGATGGTCATTGGCGGCTCGAAACGGACCCTGGTGTGGGAC
>Ga0134128_10005221_pt1 | contig 15744 bp, 12 predicted proteins | sample KB31754_FD_96462 | JGI IMG/M metagenome (GOLD analysis project Ga0134128, IMG submission 96462) | Terrestrial soil microbial communities with excess Nitrogen fertilizer from Kellogg Biological Station, Michigan, USA - KB3-175-4 | ecosystem: Environmental > Terrestrial > Soil > Unclassified ...
CAACGCTCGGCATGCTGACCGCGACGCTCGGCAAGCTCGGCCGCGACCTGTCGCTCCTCGCCCAGACGGAAATCGGCGAAATCGACGAACCTGCAGCGCCCGGCCGCGGAGGCTCGTCGACGATGCCGCAGAAACGCAATCCGGTAGGCGCGTCGATCGCAGTCGCGGCGGCGGTGCGCGTGCCCGGACTCGTCGCGACGATGCTCGCGGCTGCCGTGCAGGAGCACGAGCGCGGCCTCGGCGACTGGCCCGCCGAATGGGAAACGCTGCCGCAGATCGTGCTGCTGACCGCCGGCGCGCTCGACGCAATGGCGGAAGTCGCTGAAGGACTCGACGTTCACGCAGACCGGATGCGCGCCAACCTCGACATCTCGAACGGACTGATCTTCGCCGAGGCGGCGCAGATGGCGCTCGCGCCCGCCATCGGCCGGGATGCCGCACATTCGCTCGTAGCGAGCGCCTGTCGGCAGGCGGCGGCGGAGGGCGCGCATTTGCGCGACATTCTGGAAGCCGATCCGAAGGTGAGCCGCGTGCTCGATCGCAATGCCGTCGCGAAGCTCTTCGATCCCGCCGGCTATCTGGGCGCCAGCGGCACGTTCGTGCAACGCGCGCTCGCCCGGCATCCCTGACACCGCTCGCTGAAAGACCGCCATGCCGTTCGCGCAGCTTCCGGGCGTACGCCTGCACTACCAGATCGACGGCGATGCCGCTTTGCCGCCGCTGCTCTTGTCCAATTCGCTCGGCACGTCGCTGCAGATGTGGGAACCGCAGATGCCGGCGCTTGGTGCCCGCTTTCACGTGATCCGCTACGACAGCCGCGGGCATGGTCGATCGGAAGTGACGCGTGGGCCTTACTCGATCGAGATGCTCGGGCAGGATGCCGTCGATCTGCTCGACGCGCTCGCGATTCCGCGCGCTCATTTCTGCGGCCTTTCGATGGGCGGCATGGTCGGCATGTGGCTCGGCATCAACGCGCCCGAGCACGTGGACCGATTGGTGCTGGCGAACACCGGCGCCAAGATCGGCACCGCGGACGTGTGGAACGCGCGCATCGATGCAGTGCGCAAAGGCGGCACCGCGGCCGTCGCGCCGGCCGTGCTCTCGCGCTGGTTCTCGCAGCAGCTGCTCGAGCAGCCGACGCCGATGATCGCGCAGTTGCGCGCAACGTTCGAGGCGACGTCGACCGAAGGCTACGTCGCCTCTTGCGCGGCGGTTCGCGACATGGATCAGCGGCACGGTCTGCACCGCATTCACGTTCCGACGCTCGTCATTGCAGGCATCGAGGACGGCGTGACGACGCCGAGCGACGCGCGCTCGATCGTCGAGCGCATCGGCCGCGCGCGCTACGTCGAACTGCAGGCGTCGCATCTGTCCAACGTCCAGGCGGCGCCGGCGTTCACGCAGGCGCTCGTGCAATTCCTCACCAACCGAGGCTGACATCGATCGATGGACGAACGCGAACGCCACGACAACGGACTCACGGTGCGCCGCGCAGTGCTCGGCGATGCGCACGTCGATCGCACGCTGCAGAAGCGCAACACGTTCAACGAGGAGTTCCAGCAGCTGATCACGCGCTATGCATGGGGCGAGATCTGGACCCGTCCCGGGCTTCCGCGGCATACGCGCAGCCTCCTGACGCTCGGCCTGATGGTGGCGCTGAATCGCCCCGACGAGTTCCGGCTGCATCTGCGCGCAGCCTTCAACAACGGCGTCACGCGCGACGAGATTCGCGAAGTGCTGATGCATTGCGCGATCTACGCCGGCGTGCCCGCCGCCAATTCGGCGTTTCACTGGGCGGAAGAGGTGTTCGCGCAGATCGACGCGTCGGCCTGACGCGTCACCGCCGGCGCTGCGTCAGCAGGCGGGGTCCGGCAGTCGCCGATGCAGCGGGAAGTGCGCGCGTGCATGGGCGAGGCAGAAATGGCCGACCATCTCGCCGATCGTCCGGCCACTCGCGAGCGCTGCTGCATTTTGCCGATCCAGCCGCGCGGTGGCGGTTTCCGCTTCCTCGCGCAGGCGGTTCTCGTCGACGGTCAGCATGCGTCCGTGATCGAGCACCATGCGCCCGCCGATCATCACGCTGTCGACGGCGGCGCCGTTCTCGGCGAATGCGACCTGCAACAGAGGCGCACGAAACGGCACGTAATGAATGTGCCGAAGATCGAGAAAGACGATGTCGGCCGCGTAGCCGGGGTCGAGACGCCCGATCTTTCGCAAGCCGAGCGCCGTCGCGCTCCCCACCGTCGCCGCGCGAAACGCGTCCTCGGCCGCAAGCCAGCGCTGCGGATCGGGATCGGCGATGCGCGACAGATACGCCGCGAGGCGCAGCGCCTCGAACATGTTCTGTCCATCCGACGTGTTCGATGCGTCGGTGCCGATCGCAAGCGTCGCCCCGGAATCGAGAATCGCGCGTGCCGGCGCGACGCCCGAGCCGAGCCGCAAATTGCTCATCGGATTGTGAACGACGCATGCGCCGGCGTCGGCGAGCCGCGCGATGTCGCTGTCGTCGAGCCAGATGCCGTGCGCGGCGCTGAACCGGGAACCCGTCACGCCGAGCCGGACGAGATGCGCGACGAGGCTTTCGCCGTAACGCGAAAACGCGAGCACCGCCTGCGTCTTGCTCTCGGCGAGATGCGTCTGCAGGCCGACGTCGAACTCGCGCGCAAGCGCCGCACAGCCGGTGACGAACGCATCGCTGCAATGGAGCGGAATCGTCGGCGCGATGGCCGGCCGGACGAAATCGCCATCGAACTGCCAGTGCTCGAACGCGTCGCGCGATGCGGCGAGGCTCGCATCACCCGGTGCCATCGCGAGTTTCGCCGCCTGCTCGCGCATCGGCGATGGCAGCGATTCGAGCAAGCCCGGCAGCGCCTGATAGAGCGTCCGATCGGCGAGCATCGGCGCCACGACCGCGCGCATTCCCGTCTCCCGGTAGGCGTCGCCGACGGCTTCGAGACCTTCGCGTGATGCGGCCGGAATCTCGACGAACAGGTCGTAGCACGCCGTGCAGCCGTTTCGGATCGACTCGACCGCGGAGAGCTTGGCCGTCAGCCGCTTGTCGGCGACCGTACGGTTCGCGCTGATTGCGCCGCTCGCGCACAGGAAGACTTCGAGCGGCACGCGATCGTCGACGAGGCCCTTGCCGAGCGCGCCGTGGCCGTGCGTATGTCCGTTGACGAGCCCGGGAATGAGCAGGCGCTCGGAAGCATCGATGACAGGATGATGCGATGCATCGATGACGTCCGGAGGTTCGATCGCGGCGATGATGCCGTCACGCACGAGGACGTCGGCCGTGTCGCAGGTACGGAGATCGCCGCGGAGCACGCGCGCGCCGCGAATGAGGACCGAAGCTTGGCTCATGCCTCGGCCTCCTTGCGCGACCTGCGCGATACCTGCTGCGGCGCGTCGGCCTCCCGGCAATCGCGCGGCGCCGGGCCCTTCGGTTCGCCCTCCTTGGACCGACAAGCCGATGCACGGGTCGGCGCGCCGGGCTCCGGCCGCGCGCTCGGACGTCCCCTTCGGGCCTTGGCTTCGCCCCTCGCGCGCAGTCGTCCTCGGCTCGCTGCGCTCATGCCGCTTCCGCTTCCGTCGTGCGCGTCATGTGCCGGCCGAGCTCGTAGCGATCGGCGTGCGCGCGGTCGACCTCGTGGACGATGCGGCCGCCCGACATCACGACGATGCGATCCGACAACTCGATCACTTCGTCCAGGTCTTCGCTGACGAGCAGCACCGCGACGCCGCGGTCGCGGGCATTCGCGATCTGCGTGCGAATCTCGGCAGCCGCTGCCGCGTCGAGGCCGAAGCACGGGTTCTGCAGGATCAGCAGGCGAACGTCCTCCGACAGCTCGCGCGCGAGGACCGTCCGCTGCACGTTGCCACCCGACAGGCTGTCGATCCGCGCGAGCGGCGACGACGTGCGGATGCGATAGCGCGCGATCAGCGCCTCCGCCCATCGGCGCAGAACGCGGCGTCGTATCCATCCGTGCCACGCGATCGGCGGCCGGTCGTAGCGTCGAAGCGCGAGATTGGCCATCACCGAAAGCGAGCGCACGCAATCGTTGGCAAGCGGCTCTTCGGTCAGCGCGAACACGCCGTAGCGCTGCATTTCCGAGCGCGTGCGCTGGTACCGGCGGCTGGCGACGAACACCGCGCCATCGGCGGCATCGCGCTGTCCCGCGAGCACTTCGACGAGCTCCTTCTGGCCGTTGCCCGAAACGCCGGCGATCGCGAGGATCTCGCCGCTTCGCACCGTGAACGACGTATCGACGACGGCCAGCGTGCCGCGATCGCCGAGGGCGCCCAGATTTCGCACTTCGCAATACGGGCTTCCGGGTGTCGCCGCGCGCGCCCCGTTCGCGACCGCGGTGACGCTCGTTTGTCCGAACATGCGGCGCGCCAGCTCGTCGATGCTCGTCGCCGCGACCTCGGCCGTCGCGAGGATGCGGCCGCCGCGCATCACGGTGACGTCCTGCGCGAAGCGCATCACCTCGCGAAACTTGTGCGTGATGAGGACGACGGTCAGCGTGCCGCGCTCGGCAAGTTCGCGCATTTCCGACAGCACCTGATCGGCTTCGTCCGGCGTCAGCACCGACGTCGGCTCGTCGAGCACGAGGAAGCGGCGTCCGAGGTAGAGCTGCTTCAGGATCTCGAGTTTCTGCTTCTCGCCGGCGGACAGCGATGCGACGCGCTGGGCGGGATCGAGCCGGAACGGCATCGTCCGCATGAATTCGGCAAGCGCCCGATGCTCCGCTTTCCAGTCGATCGCGGCCGGAATGCGCGCGCGTCCGAGCACGAGATTCTCGGCGACGCTCATTTGCGAAACGAGCGTGAAGTGCTGGTACACCATGCCGAGCCCGAGCGCGCGCGACTGGTGGGGCGAGCGGATCGTCTGCGCGACGTCGTCGACGAGGATCGTGCCGCTATCGGCCCGGTAGTAGCCCATGATGCACTTGACGAGCGTGCTCTTCCCCGCGCCGTTTTCGCCGAGCAGCGCGTGCACGCGTCCCGGCGCGAAACGCACGGTGGCGTCGGCAAGCGCCTGCACGGGGCCGAAGCGCTTCGACAGGTCGCGCACTTCGACGCACGGCGGCGGCTGGATCGCATTCATCGCGAGATCGACAGCTCGCTCGGCGCGCCAGCCAGCGCGTGCCGCGTCGACGAGCTGTAGACGAGCAGCGCGAGCGTGAGCACGTAAGGCGCGGCGCTGTACAGGTAATAGCCGCTCGTCACGCCGACCGTCTGCAGCGCGGGTCCCAGTGCGGACGCGCCGCCGAACAGCAGCGACGCCCACAGGCAGCGCAGCGGATTCCAGCGCGCGAAGATCACGAGCGCGATCGCCATCAGACCCTGTCCGCTCGACAGGCCCTCGTTCCAGTTACCGGGGTAGTACAGGGACAGGAACGCGCCGCCGATGCCGCCGAGAAAGCCGCCGCACATCGTCGCCAGCGTGCGAATCGCATTGACCGAGTAGCCGAGCGCGCGCGCGGCGTCGGCGCTTTCGCCGGCCATGCGCAGGACGAGTCCCCACCGCGTGTTGACGAGGCCCCAGCGGAGCGCGATCGCCAGCGCGATGCCGATCAGCAACAGCGGGCTGATTTCGAGCGCGGCGCGTACCGCTGGCTCGTCGCTCCAGGCGCCGAGCTGCAACGCCGGCAGCATCGCCGCGCGCGGCGCGATGAACGGCTTGCCGAGATAGAACGCGAGCCCCATGCCGAACAGGAACAGCGCGATGCCGACGGCGATGTCGTTGACGCGTGGCAGGTTGCAGATGCCCGCGTGCAGAAGGCCGAGCAGCGCACCCGCGCCGCCCGCGGCGAGGACGCCGAGCCATGGCGATCCGCTCAGGCTTCCGACCGCAAAGCCGGTCATTGCGCCCATCAACAGGATGCCTTCGAGGCCGAGGTTCACGCGGCCGCTTTTCTCGGTCAGCACTTCGCCTAAGCTTACGAACAGGTACGGCGTCGACACGCGCAACGCGCCACCGATGATCGCGAGCGCGACGCCGTACCAGCCGATGCCGCCTGCGCCGTTCATCGCGGTTGGGACAGCCCGCGGATGCGGCCGGCGAACGCGTTGCTCGCGAGCACGCAGATGAAGATCAGTCCCTCCAGCACCTGCGTCGTCGCATCGGGCATGTCGAAGCGCCGCTGCAGCAGACCGCCGCTCGCCGAGATGCCGCCGACGAGGAACGCGACCGGAATGATGGCGAGCGGATTCTGTCGCGCGAGAAACGCGACGAGGATGCCGGTGTAACCGAAGCCGACGATCAGCGACTCGCTGGCCGCCCCGTGCACCGCCAGCACTTCAATGGCACCCGCGAGACCGGCCGCACCGCCGCCGATCAGGCACGCCACGATCAGCAGGCGTCCAATCGGAAGGCCGGCGACCTGCGCGGCGCGGCGGTTGCCCCCGAGAATGTCCATCGAAAAGCCGAGCGTCGTGTAACGCAGGACGACGAACAGCACGGTGCAAAGGCCGATGCCGATCACGAGTCCCCAGTGGACCGACCACCCGGGAATCGAGCCGATGCCGAACGCCTGCGGCACCGGCCAGCTCGTCGCCTTCAGCGTCTGCGAGAAATCGCGGATCGGCCCGCTGATCAGGTGATCGAACAGCGCGATCGCGATGTAATTGAGGAGCAGGCTCGAGATCGTTTCGTTCACGCCGCGCCAGTGCTTGAGCGCACCGACGGCGCCGATCCATAGTGCGCCCGCGCACGTGCCACCGAGCAGCGCAACGAGCGCTCCGACAGGGCCCGAGGCGCCCGCGACCGCTGTCGCACAGAGCACCGCGCAAAGCCCGCCGAGCACGAGCGCGCCTTCGCCACCGATCACGAGAAGTCCGACGCGCGCCGGCATCGCCGTGCAAAGCGCCGTGAGGATGATCGGAGAGGCTTGCGTGAGCGCGCCTTCGATCGAGAACCGCGTGCCGAATGCGCCGAGATAGAGCGCCCCGTAGACGGCGAGCGGGTTGTGGCCGCCGGCTGCGACGAAGATGCCGAACAGCACGAGCGCGACGACGAGCGCGCCAATCGAAAGGGCTGCAGACTCGAGCGCAGCGGCATAGCCAGGCACGCTCGCGAGCGCGAGCCGGCGACCCCAGGGAGCCGCCGGCAGTTCGGTCAAAGGCTGTTGGTCGACGGCGCTATCGGGGGACGATGGCATGCAATGACATTACTTGAGCCCCGTTTCGCCGATCGCGCCTTCGACGAGCCACTTGACGTTGACCTTGTAGTCGTTGTCGGTGTTGGAAACAGTTTGGCCGGCCGCGAGCACCTGCTTGCCTTCGTTGTCCTTGAGCGGGCCCTTGTAGAGCTTCAGCGTGTCGTCGATGAAACCCTGCCGTGCCTTCAGCACTTCCTGCCGGACGTTTTCGGGCACCGCCTTGCCGAACGGGCTGATCGCGACCATGTTGTCCTTGAAGCCGCCGCGAAGCAGGTTCGGGTATGTGCCGCCGGTCTGCCACGCGTGAATGAAGTCGCCGGCCTTGGCCCAGTTCCACTCGGCACCCGTCAGGAAGCCCTTCGGCGCGAGCGCGCTCAGGTCGGTGTGGTAGCCGCAACTGTAGATGCCGCGCCGCTCGGCGGTTTCGATCGAAACCTTGGGCCCGTCGACGTCGGCGATGATGACGTCGACACCCTGGTCGGCGAGCGCATTCACGGCCTGCGCCTCCTTGACGGGATTGTCCCAGTCGCCGGTGATGACGACGCGGCACGTCGCATCGGGGCGCACCGAGCGCGCGCCAAGCACGAAGCCGTTGCAGTTGTTGAATATGAAGTACAGCGGCTTCGAGCCGATGAAGCCGAGCTTGCCGGTCTTCGTCATGCGGCCGGCAGCGATCCCGCAAAGGTAATGCGGCTCCTCCATGTAACCGCGATAGCCGATCGCATTCTTCGGGTCGCCGTCCTTCCACAGCGCGCCGCCGTGAATGAACAGCACATCGGGATACTTCGCCGCGAGCTTCAGCACGAACGGCCAGTAGCCGAACGACGTCGCGACGATGCCCTTGCACCCGTCGACCTGGATCATGCTTTCCATCACGCGCTCGCATTGCGCGGTCTCCGGCACGCGTTCCTGTTCCTCGACGCTGACGCCCGGCATTTTGGCGATGCGCTTGGCGGCGACCGCGAACGACTGGTTGAATCCGTAATCGTCGCGCGACGCCGAGTACAGGAAGCCGACCTTGATCGGCTTCGCATCCGCGGCGCGTGCGAGCGAGCCAAGCGGACCGAGTAGAGCGCCTGCTGCGACGAGGTTCGCTCCGCGGATCAGGACGTCGCGACGCGTGCTCGAGTAAAGCTCACCGGATCTCATCGATGCTCCCGTTGGGTGGAATCGTGGAGGCCGCCGATCCCGATCGGGCCGGCGGCGCGGTGTGCATGTATAGACCTGCCGCGCGCGATTGTCCATTGCTGACTCCCCACGCTCGCGGCTAGCGCCGCTTCGCTGCCCCCTGAGGGGGCGCAATTCGCGGCCCGGGGCGGCCGCATCGCCGCGAATGCCGCGCTCAGCGCCTTCGCCCGCCGCCTGGCAGCGACCCCATCACGCCGCGCACGATCGCGCGGCCGATCGACGAGCCGACGCTGCGCATCGCACTCTTCGCCATCGCCTCGACGAGGCTGTCCTTGCGGCCGCTCCCCTTCATCAGGCCGCCGAGCGAGTCGGCGATCGAGCCGACGATGCCTCCCGTCGCCGTGCCTGGCGTGCCGATCGATGGCTGCTGTGCCGAGGCGGTGACGCGTTGGGCGAGCTTTTCGTACGCCGACTCGCGATCGATCGTCTTTTCGTAGACGCCGTTGATCGCCGACGCGTCGATCACCGTCTTTCGCTCGTCGGCGGTGATCGCACCGATGCGCGATGCGGGCGGCAGCACGAACGCGCGCTCGACCTTGTTCGGCCGGCCCTTTTCGTCGAGGAACGAGATCAGCGCTTCGCCGACGCCGAGTTCGGTGATCGCCTTCTCGGTGTCGATCGCCGGATTCGTGCGCATCGTCGATGCCGCCGATTTCACCGCCTTCTCGTCGCGCGGCGTGAACGCGCGAAGCGCGTGCTGCACGCGATTGCCGAGTTGCCCGAGCACGATGTCGGGCACGTCGAGCGGATTCTGCGTGACGAAGAACACGCCGACGCCCTTCGAGCGGATGAGCCGCACGACCTGCTCGATCTTGTCGAGCAGCACCTTCGGCGCGTCGGTGAACAGCAGGTGCGCCTCGTCGAAGAAGAACACGAGCTTCGGCTTGTCGCGATCGCCCACTTCGGGCAGGCGCTCGTAGAGTTCGGACAAAAGCCACAGCAGCATGCTCGCGTAGAGCTTCGGCGACTGCATCAGACGATCGGCCGCGAGAATGTTCACGACGCCGCGCTCGCCATTGGTCTGCAGCAGGTCGTCGACGTTCAGCATCGGCTCGCCGAGAAACTGGTCCCCGCCCTGCTGCTCGAGCGTGAGGAGCCCGCGCTGGATCGCACCGATCGACGCCGCGGAAACATTCCCGTAAGACGTCGTGAGGCTCGCGGCATTCTCGCCTGCGTATTGCAGGAGCGCGCGCAGGTCCTTCATGTCGAGGAGCAGCAGGCCGTTGTCGTCGGCGAGCTTGAAGACGAGCGTCAGCACGCCTTGCTGCGTCTCGTTCAGGTTCAGTATCCGCGAGAGCAGCAGCGGGCCGAGATCGCTCACCGTCGCGCGAACCGGATGTCCCTGCTCGCCGAAGACGTCCCAGAACACGACGGGCATCGCCGCGAACGCCGGGGCCGGCACATTGATCGTCCGCAGTCGTTCCTCGAGCTTCGGCGTCATGACACCGGGCTGGCTCATGCCGGCGAGATCGCCCTTCACGTCGGCCATGAACACCGGCACGCCGATGCTGCTCATCCGCTCGGCGATCACCTGCAGCGTCACGGTCTTGCCGGTGCCGGTAGCGCCGGTGATCAAGCCGTGCCGGTTCGCGAGCGCGGGCAGCAGATCGATTTCGAGATCGCCGTGTTTCGCAATCGGCAGTGGATCAGGCATCACGGTCTCCTCGTCGACAGCTTGAAGTTTAGCGGCTGGCCTCGTCGGAGGCGATCGCGGTTGCCGCATCGCGCGCGTATGTGCGCGTCGCGCCGAACAGCAGCACGAGGGCGGCGAGCGCGAGCGTGGCGAGCATCACGACGAGCGCACGGTCCAAGCCTGTGACATCCGACGGTGATGCGTTCGCGCTGTTGCCGCTGCCACCGAGCAGGATCGCGACATAGGCGAAGAGCGGCGGCGCCGCTGCTTCGAATGTGCGTCGAAGGGTCGCGCGGACGCCTTCCGCGCGTCCCCACAACGCCGCATGCATCACGTCGAGTCGCGCGGCATCGACGGCCGGATTCGCACCGCCGATGCCGGCCGCCGCGATGACGAAGCACGGTGCGGCGATGAAAAGCGACGTGACGAGCAAGCCGGGGACGAAGGCGATCGCAGCGACGAGATACGCGGCCCCGCCGACGAGGACGCGGCCGGTGATCACGTTGCGGCGGATCAGCGCATCACCGGTGCGCCCTGCGACGAGCACGCCGCCGATCGCACCGATGCCAAGCGCCACGGTGACGCCGATCGCGGCCGACTCGCCGAGCGCGAAGCGCGCGCGCATGAACTCGATCGCGAACGTGCGTACCGCGGTGAAATAGAAGTAGCCGAGCGACGATGCGACGACGAGCGCGACGTACGTGCGCACCGACAGGATGTAACGCACGGCGCGCCAGAGCGACCACGCCGTGGGATCGTCCCGTGTCACGTGCGCCTTCTCGGGACGGACGTTGCGGCGACGCAGGTCTTTCGCGAGCGCGCTCTTCGACCGATCGCCGCCGTCGCGATCGCGGGGCTTGCGCGCTGCACTCGTCGAACCTTGCGCGCCGCGCCGCGGCTCGGGCATCCGCTGCCAGACGACGAGCGCGAGCGCGAATCCGATCGCCGCAAGCACGGCGAACGAGACGCGCCACGACGTGAGGGTCGCGATGTTGCCGAGCAGCAGGTAGCCGACGGCGACGCCGACGAGCTCGCCGGCCAGGATGTAGCCCAGAATGCGCCCGCGCTCGCCGGGGCGGAAGTAATCGCCGGTGAGCGACGTGACGGCCGGTCCTGCCGCCGCGATCGCCCCACCGAGCAGAAGGCGACTCGCGAGCAGGATCAGGAACGAAGGCGACGCGGCGCCGGCCGCCATCGCGAGCGACCACGCGGCGATCGCGATCGCGAGAAGGTGCGTGCGGTGGGCGCGATCGGCGAACACGCTGAACGGCAGTGTGAGCACGGCACCGACACCAGTCGACGCGGTCACGAGCCAGCCGACCTGGACGTTGCCGATCCGAAGCGAGCGCTCGAGGTCGGCGACGATGGCGCCGATCGTCGCCTTGTCCGCCGAGTCGAGCGCCAGCACGCCGGCGAGAAGCAGGATCAGCCGCAGTCGCTTCTCGCCACCGACGCGCTGTGCGAGCGGCGCCTCGATGTCGGCGTGAAACCAGCCGTGCAGGCGCTCCCGCGTTGCGTATCCATCCGGCTTGCCGCGCGTCATCGGTCGGTTCCCGCCTGCCTCGGTCACCTCTGTCCGACAGCGGCCCGGAGCGATATATTCACCGATCGCGAAGCGGCCGGCGGCGTCCGGCGGCCCGCTTCGTCGCCGACCATTCGGGCGCGGGAGCCCACCATGCCGAAGATCCGGGCCGGTACGATCTCGTTGAACTACGAGCAGCAGGGCAGCGGCGAGCCGCTGATCCTGATACCGCATCTCGCGGCCGATCATGCGTGCTACGCGTTCCAGGTCGCCGATTACGCGAAGCACTTCACCTGCATCTCGCTCGACCTCCGCGGAAGCGGCGACTCGGACAAGCCGGCCGTGTCGTACACGACGGAAACGCTTGCCGACGACGTCGCGGCCTTCATGCAGGCGGCGGCGATCGACAAAGCGCACGTGAGCGGACTTTCGCTGGGCGGCGCGGTCGGGATGTGGCTCGCCGCGAAGCATCCGGAGCGGGTCCGCTCGCTCTCGCTGCACAGTACATGGCCGGCAACGGACGCGTACGTCGCGACCGTGGTGGAGAGCTGGCAGGCGATGGCGCGGGCGCTGAACGACGTGACCGAGATGGTCATCCGCGCGATCTTCCCGTGGTGCCTCACGCCCGAGCTCTATGCGCAAAGGCCCGACTACGTCCGCTCGCTCGCCGATTTCCTGCGGAGCCGCCCGGCACAGCCGCTCGACGCGTTCATCCGGCAAGCCGACGCGGTGATCGCGCACGATGCGGACGCGCAATTGCACAGGATCGCGGCGCCGACGCAGATCACGTTCGGACGGCACGACGCGGTCACGTCGACGCGCTTCGCGAAACGGCTTCAGGACGCGATTGGAAATTGCGAGATGCACGTGTTCGAGAATTGCTCGCACGCCCCCATATACGAAGACGCGGCGGCGTTCAACGAAACGACGCTGCGCTTCCTGCGGGCGCATGGACGCGAAGGCGGCCGCTGAGGGAGTCACCGCCGGGCCTGCCCCTGCCCCGGGGACTGTCAAAACGGCCGATTTCCTGCTAGAATCGCCGGCGATAAGTAATCAGAAATGGGCTGGGCACAGCCCATTTTTTTTTGGGTTTTCAGTGTCGAAATGGGCCTCGGTGAACTGCTCGAGCGGACGGTCCCCGCGCTCGGATACGAGCTCGTCGATTGGGACATGTCGGCGAGGACGCGTCTTGTTCGCGTGTTCATCGACAAGCCGCAGGGCGTCGACGTCGAGGACTGCGCGAAGGTGTCGAACCACCTCACGCGCCTCTTCGCCGTCGAGAACGTCGATTTCGAGCGGCTCGAGGTTTCGTCGCCCGGGCTCGACCGTCCGGTCAAGCGGCTCGCCGACTACGCGCGCTTCGCGGGTCACGAGGCCCAGATCACGCTGAGTGCGCCGGTCGACGGCGCGAAACGCATCAAGGCAATTCTGCGCGGCACCGAGGGCGACGACGTCCTCGTCGAAACCGCCGCCGGCGTGAAGTCGATCCCGTTCGGGACGATCGCGCGGGCGCGGCTCGTGCCGGCAATTGAATGGAGAAAAGGAAAATGAACCGCGAACTACTGTTGCTCGTGGACGCGCTCTCGCGCGAGAAGAACGTGCCGAAGGAAATCGTCTTCATGGCGCTCGAGGCCGCACTCGCGTCGGCGACGAAGAAGAAGTACGCCGACAACATCGATGCGCGCGTCGCGATCGACCGCGAGACCGGCGATTACGAGACGTTCCGCCGCTGGACCGTGGTGCCCGACGAAGAGCACGAGGAGCCCGCGCACCAGATCGCGATCACCGACGCCGCCGAGCGCGATCCCGAGCTCAAGCTCGGCGACGTGATCGAGGAGCCGCTCGAGCCGGTCGAGTTCGGCCGCATCGGCGCGCAGGCGGCAAAGCAGGTGATCCTGCAGAAGATCCGCGACGCCGAGCGCGAGCAGATCCTGAACGACTTCCTCGAGCGCGACGACAACCTGCTCTCCGGAACGGTCAAGCGCATCGAGCGCGGCAACGTGATCGTCGAATCGGGCCGCATCGAAGGCGTGATTCCGCGCGACCAGCTGATTCCGAAGGAAATGCTGCGCGTCGGCGACCGCGTGCGCGCCTATGTGATGAAGATCGACCGCACCGCGAAGGGGCCGCAGCTGATCCTCTCGCGTGTCGCGCCCGAGTTCATCATGCGGCTCTTCGAGCTCGAGGTGCCGGAGATCGAGGAGGGCCTGATCGAGATCAGGGCCGCCGCGCGCGATCCCGGCATCCGCGCGAAAATCGCCGTGAAGTCGAACGACCCGCGGCTCGATCCGCAAGGCACGTGCATCGGCATGCGCGGATCGCGTGTGACGGCGGTCACGAACGAGCTCGCCGGCGAGCGCGTCGACATCGTGCTGTGGTCCGAGGATCCGGCGAAGCTCGTCATCAATGCGCTCGCACCGGCGGAAGTGCAGAGCATCGTCGTCGACGAGGAGCGGCATGCGATGGACGTCGTCGTCGACGAGGAGAACCTCGCGATCGCCATCGGCAGAAGCGGCCAGAACGTGCGGCTCGCCTCCGAGATGACGGGCTGGGAGTTGAATCTGATGAGCGTCGAGGAATCGCAGCAGAAGCAGGAAGCCGAGACGACGCGGTTGCGTGCGCTCTTCATCGACAAGCTCGACGTCGACGAGGAGGTCGCCGACATCCTCATCGCCGAAGGATTCACGTCGCTTGAAGAAGTGGCGTATGTCCCAATTACAGAAATGCTGGAGATCGAGGCGTTCGACGAGGACACGGTGAACGAGCTGCGCTCGCGAGCGCGCAACGCGCTCTTGACCGATGCGATCGCGCGCGAGGAAAGCGTCGAGAACGTCGAGGAAGCGCTGCTCGCCCTCGAAGGCATGGACATCGACATCGCAGGCAAGCTCGCCTCGCACGGCATCGTGACGCGCGACGCGCTCGCCGATCTCGCCGGCGACGAACTGGTCGAACTGACCGGCATGGACGCGGCCAAGGCGCACGACCTGATCATGAAGGCGCGCGCGCACTGGTTCGAATCGCCGGCCGAGGCGTCGCACACGAGCGCGGCGGCGTAACGAACGCGAGCACGCGAAGCACGAGCACGGGAAGCACGAGGCAGTACGGGAGAAGCGCATGGCGCAAACGACAATCGAACAATTCGCGACGGATCTGAAGATGCCGGCCGTCGCGTTGCTGGAACAGCTGTCCGCGGCCGGCGTCGCGGCCAAGAAGCAGGGTGACACGCTCACCGAGCAGGACAAGACGCGGCTTCTCGACTACCTGCGGAAGCAACATGGCGCGGGCGGCGACGGCAAGAAGCGCATCACGCTGACGCGGAAGTCGACGTCCGAGATCAAGGCGTCCGATTCGAGCGGCAAGGCGCGCACGATCCAGGTCGAGGTGCGCAAGAAGCGCGTGCTCGTTCGCCGCGAGGAAGAGACCGCGGCAGTCGCGCCGGTCGTCGAGGAGGCACCTCCGGTCGCTGCGGCGCCGGTGCTCTCCGCCGAGGAAGTCGCCGCGCGCGAGGAAGAGGCGCGCAAGGCGCAGGAACTGATCGCACGCCAGCAGGAAGACCTGCAGAAGAAGCAGGAGGAAGCGGCGCGGCGCAAGACGAAGAAGGAACGCGAGGCCGAGGAAGCGGCTGCGCGTGCGGTCGCCGAAGCGAAGGCGGCGGAAGAGGCGAAGGCTGCCGCGGCTGCAGCCGCTGCGGCTGGCGTCGCGAAGCCCGCGGCGAAGCCCGAAGGGACGCTGCATCGTCCGGCAGCGAAGCCCGGAGAGAAGCGCGAGAAGACGACGAAGAAGGCGCCGGGGCAGGTATTCCAGGAGGAAGCCGCGCGCCGGCGCGCGTTGCGTCTTCGCGGCGACACGAGCGGTGCGGGAACGGCCGGCTGGCGGGGCCCGAAGGGCGGGCGTCATGGCCGCGACGAGGAAGCGGGCGAAGCCGCGGCGCCGGTATCGGCGGGTCCGCTCGTTCGCGACATTCTCGTGCCGGAAACGATCACCGTCGCCGATCTCGCGCACAAGATGTCCGTCAAGGCCGCCGAGGTCATCAAGGCGCTGATGAAGATGGGCTCGATGGTGACGATCAATCAGGTGATCGATCAGGAAACGGCGATGATCGTCGTCGAGGAGATGGGACACCGCGCGAAGGCCGCGAAGCTCGATTCGCCCGATGCGCTGCTCGAGGAAACCGAGCAGACGCACGAGGCCGAGGCGCTGCCGCGTCCGCCGGTCGTCACGGTGATGGGCCACGTCGA
>Ga0134128_10005223_pt1 | contig 15737 bp, 14 predicted proteins | sample KB31754_FD_96462 | JGI IMG/M metagenome (GOLD analysis project Ga0134128, IMG submission 96462) | Terrestrial soil microbial communities with excess Nitrogen fertilizer from Kellogg Biological Station, Michigan, USA - KB3-175-4 | ecosystem: Environmental > Terrestrial > Soil > Unclassified ...
CGCAAGCTCCTCGATTTCGTTACCTGGCTGCCGGCGAGTCTCCCCGGCGTGATCCTCAGCCTCGGCTTGCTGTGGATGTTCCTGACCGTGCCAGTGCTTCGCCCGCTTTACGGCACGATCGCCGTGCTGGTGGTCGCGGTACTGATCAACGCCGTGACGACCAGCACACAAATCATCAAGAGCAACATGGTCCAGATCGGCGCCGAGCTCGAGGAATCCGCCTACATCGCCGGCGCCGGCCGCGCCGCGACCTATCGCCAGATCGTGTTGCCGCTGCTGGCGCCGGTGCTGGTGACGGTCGCGCTCTATATTTTCAGCGCGGCGGCGCGCAATGTCGCGACCATCGTCATGATCGCGACGGGCGGCAACCGGCCGTTGGCGCTCCTGCAGATCGACTATATGATCGATGGGCAATATGAGGCGGCGTCGATCGTCGGCGTGTTCATCGTCGCGTCGACCTGGGGCGTGGCGATGATCGCGCGTGGCATCGGCCGGCGCTTCAGCTTTCAAACTTTATAACGCGGGGAGGGTTTATGGCGCAGATCATCGGCGGATTGGCGACCTCGCACGCGCCGCAGCTCTTGATGCCGGCGCTCCAATGGAGCGATCTGCCGACGCGCACCAAAGGTCCGTTCAACCCCAAGCCCGATATCGCAATCGAGCTGACCGACGAGGCGAAGCTCGAAAAGCAAGCGCGCTGCAACCGGGCGATCGGCGCGCTTCGGGCACAGCTCGAAGCCTGGGCGCCGGATGCGGTGATCGTCATGGGCGATGATCAGCATGAGAATATCCTCGACGACAACCAGCCGCCGTTCCTCCTTTATCTAGCGCCGGAGACCGATGCGACCTTGCATTTCAACTATCTCGGCGTGAAATCGACCGACCAGATGACGCGCTATCCGGTCGCGAGCTCGCTTGCCCTGCAGCTCTATGAGGGGCTGACCGATGCAGGGTTCGATATCGCCTGGTCACGGAAGAATCGCGAGGAATACGGTCTCGGGCACGCGTTCGGCCGCGCGCTTGATTTCCTGATGCCGCTGAAAAAATTCCCGGTCGTCCCGCTGATGGTCAACACCTATTACCCGCCGGCGCCGAGCGCAAAACGCTGTCTCCATCTCGGCAAGGCGCTGCGCCGCGTGATCGAGGGATTGCCGGGCGGTGCACGCGTCGCTTTGGTGGCGTCGGGCGGGCTGAGCCATACGGTGATCGACGAAGCGCTCGATGCCGCCTTCATCAAGGCGCTCGAGACGCATGACGAGAGTTATTACGCGGCCATGCCGGCCGACGTGCTGGTTGAAGGTACATCAGAGATCCGCAATTGGATCATCCTCGCCGGCGCGATGGGATATGGCGGCAAGATGGTCGATTACGTCCCCTGCTATCGCCAGCCGAGCGGCGTCGGCTGCGCGATGGGGTTCGCGGTGTGGGACTGAGCTAAGCCCCGACCATTTCCGCGGGTCGCACCCGTTTCACCTCGTGCGCGTGCAGCGTGGGCAGGACATCGCGGCCGAAGCGCCGGATCTGCTCCATGAAAAGCTCATGCGGCATGGCGCCGAGATTGACGTTGAGCAGCATGTTATTGGCGCCGGCATGCTCGCCTTCCTCGATGAGGCGCTCGATCACCTCTTTGGGCGAGCCCCAGGCGGCTCGGTCGACGACGCGCTTCTCGGCATCGGCCATGGTGAAGGCCGCTGTCTTCACGCGCTCATTCATTAAAGGACCGCGATTTTCCGGCCGCACGTAATCGTATGAGGCAGGATTGCGCGCCGAGCCGAGCCGCGCGAGCGCGACGCTGTTGCCGTGACCGAACAGCATGTTCTGGAAATAGACGTAGTAGGGTGCGTATTCCTTGAGGGCCGCGCCGCGACTGTCGGCGACGTAGGCATCGGCGAACAGCGTGATCTGGTCGGGACTGACCTTGTTGCCTGCTTTGGCCACGGCCTTCGAATAATAGCCGATGATGTCCTCGATCAGGCCGCGCGAGAATTCGGGCAAGGCGATCGGATAGTTGCGGCTGCCCGCCCAGTCGAGCGTCTCCTTGGTCCCGGTGACCGGAATCCAGATCGGCGGATGCGGCTGCTGATAGGGCTTCGGCCAGAGCGAGAGATCCTTGTACTTCCAGAATTTGCCTTCGTGCGAGAAGGTCTCCTGCGTCCACGCCTTCATGATGATCTCGAAGCTTTCCTCGAAGCGGGCGCGCGCTTCGCTCGCCGGCATCGAGAAGACGTGGTATTCGCGCGGCGCACCGCGCGCCATGCCGGCGATCACGCGCCCCGCCGAGATCTGATCCGCCATCGCGGTCTCTTCCGCGACCAGCAGCGGATCGTGCATCGGCAGGAGATAACCCATGACCACGAATTTCAGCCGCTTCGTATGCTGCGCCGCGACCGCGATCAGCATGTTCGGCGAATTCATCAAGCTATGGGGCGTGGTGTGATGCTCGTTGAAGCCGACGCCGTCGAAGCCGAGCTCGTCCATCAGCTTCCAGGCCTCGATATGCTCCTGATAGGTCTGGTGCGCGATCTTGGGATCGAAATATTTCCCGGGCAGCGGGTAGGGCAGGTCGCTGAACTCGGTGAATTGGTGGCCGTAAGGCACGAGATCGAACAAAAAGACTTTCATCAGGATTTCTTCGCAGCTGGGGAAGGACGAGCGCTACCTCCCACCGTCACCCGCGGGCTTGTCCCGCGCGGGGCGTGGATTGCCGGAACAAGTCCGGCAATGACGGTTTGAGGATGCTTTAATTCCGAAACGATGGATCGAGCCGGTCGAGGTTGCGTAGGATCGCGGCCCATTCGACCTCGCCGCCGGTCGCGCGATTCTTGTCGAATTGCTTGGCCGTGTGCTCGCAAACCTCGGGCGATGGCTCGATGATCTCGGCGCCCGCCGCCATCAGGCGAAGCTGCGCGTCGGCGACGCGGATCAGCATCGCCATGGTGGTGACGGCGCGGCTGATATTGGCGCCGGTCGTCAAGAGACCATGATTGCGCAAGACGACCGAATGATTGGTCGCGCCGAGATCGCGCGCGAGGCGGGCGCATTCGTCGCTGTCGGTGGCGATCCCTTCGAAATCGTGATAGCCGATGCGATTGTAGAAATTCATCGCATCCTGACAGAAATATTTGAGCCCGCCTTTCACGGCCGAAATCGCGATGCCCGGCTCGGTATGGACATGCATCACGGCGTTGATGTCGGGCCGCGCGAGCAGCACGGCCGTGTGGATCGTCGTCGCGGCGGGGTTGATCGGCTTGTCCTCGCCGATCGGCCGGCCCTCCATGTCGAGCTTCAAGAGGCTCGAGGCGGTCACTTCCTCGAACAGCAACTCATGCGGCTTGATGAGGAAATGATCAGGCTCGCCCGGCACGCGCAGGGTGATGTGGTTGAAGATCGAATCATTCCAGCCGGCATATTGCGCGTGGCGATACGCGGCGGCGAGATCGACGCGCGCCTGCCATTCGGCGGGCGGGATGGAATTGCGGAGCGAGGGCTCCTTATGCAGCGGCGTTGGCGTCACCATCCTCGATCTCCCTCGGAAAGGCGTTTGCACACGCCAGTATAGGGGTTTTACCGCGGGTCTAGAAGAACCCGTCATTGTGAACGAAGCGAAGCAATCCAGGGCAGCATCGACTGTATCGCTGGATTGCTTCGCCCTCCGGGCTCGCAATGACGGTATAAAGGCGTCGAGGAGAACGCGCATGCAAATCGTTGTCGTCGGGCCGGCCGCCACCCCATACGCCTTCGAGCCGGTCGAGGAAGAGCTGAAGCGCCGCGGCCACGAGGTGATCCGCTATATCGGCGCCGCGCCGTTCCTGGCGCAGCTTGATGCGCTTGCCAAGGCCGATATCCTCTACGGCACCGGGTTCCCTTGCACGCGTGCGCTGCTCGAGACAGCGCCGCAGCTGCGCGCGGTCGTCAGCCCGTGGATCGGCGTCGAGGGCGTCGATATCGCGGCAGCGAGCGAACTCGGCATCGTCGTTGCCAATGGCCAGGTGCCGGAAAACTACCTCAGCGTCGCCGAGGCGACGATCATGGTGATCCTCGCTTGTCTGCAGAATTTTCCCGAGCGGATGGCGGCGCTCCGCGCCAACCAGCCGCCCCCCTCGCGGATGCATGCGCGCATGCTGCGCGGCAAGACGGTCGGCATGATCGGCTTCGGCAACATGGCGCGCGCGATCGTGCATCGTCTCTCGACCTGGGACGTGGTGCTGCAAGCCTATGCGCCGCGCCGCCATGAGCCGGTGCCGGCGAATGTCGCTTTCGTCGCGCTCGACGATTTGCTCAGGAGCAGCGACGTCGTTTGCGTCTTGGCAGCGCTCAATGCCGAGACGCGGCATATGTTGAACGAGGAAAAGCTGCGGCTGATGAAGCCCGATGCGGTGCTCGTGCACACCTCGCGCGGCGGTATCGTCGACGAGGCCGCCTTGGTAAGGGTCGCGAAAGACGGCCATCTATACAAAATCGCACTCGACGTGTTCGAGACCGAGCCGCTGTCGCCAGACAGCGCGCTGCGCGAGCTGCCGAATGCGATCCTGACGCCGCATTGCGTCGGCCATTCCCGCGAAGGCGCTGAAGCCGTGCCGCGGGCAGGGATCGCGAATATCGAGCGCGCCCTCGCCGGCGAGCCGCCGCTTTACGTCCTCAACCCGGCGATCCTGCCGGAGTGGCAGAGGCGCTGGGGCAAGCGTTAGCGCTTCACATCCTCGGCGAGGCGCTTATCGATCACCTCATCGAGCGTCACCTTGCCCTTCAGCATGTTCTGCTCCTCGAACCACTCGAGCTGGTGCTTCATGTCGGCGAAATCCAGTCGCCCATCGGGATCGACCCAGGGAATGGCGAGGTTGAGCTGCTGCGGCGTCTGATCGAGATATTTCGCCATGGTCGCGAGCGCTTCCTTGGCGCCGGCCCCGTCGTGCCGCGTGCCGTCGGCAGCGGTGAACGCATCATGGAAATCATGGAGGCCGCGGCGAAGCGCTGTGAGGAAGCGTTTCATCACATCGCCGCGCTCATTGAGCGTCTTCGGCGAGGCGATGAGCGCGCTGGATTGCCACTGCAACTCGTCACCGATCCAGGCGAGCAGTTTCAAATCGCCCTTGGCTAGGGCTGGCGCCATGATCGTGCCCGGAACGACGCCGGTATCGCCTGTGCCGCCGGCCACGGCCGAGACGATGTTGCTGTTCGCTTGCAGTGCCAGGAAGTGCACCTGATCGAGCGCGACATGATGCTTCAGCGTGACTTGCGCTGCGGCGTAATGCACGGGCGAGCCGATCTGCGAGATGGCGATGGAATGGCCGGCGAGCTTGTCGAGGCTGTTGAGGCCCGCCGCCGATGCTGCGTTCGAGAGGATGAAGGCGTTGACCTGGAATGTCGGATGCTCGCGCGCCTGACCGGCGAAGATCTTGATCGCGCCCTGCGCGGCGAGGGCGTAGAGCTGCGCCGAGACGCCGGTCGAGCCGATATCGGCCGAGCCCGACACCACGGCCGGCGGTACGAGGCCGGGCGAATCGAGCGGCGCGAATTCGATATCGATGCCTGACTCTTTGAAATAGCCCTTGTCGATCGCGATGTAGATGGCGCCGAGCGTCGTCGATTTGACCGTCGCGATCTTGAGGACATCGGCGGCGTGCGTCGTGCCGCTTACGAGAAGCAATGCCGCGATGCTGGAGGCGATTTCCCTGATGATCCTTCTCACACCAACCTCCCTCTGCGATCTAAGCAAAGAACGCTAATCCGATTGCGTGCGCGTCTCCGGCACGTAACGGATGAGCAGGAAGGCTACCACAGCCGCGCAGCTGCTGGTGAACAAGAACGCCGTGCCGTAATCGACCGTATCGGCGACGAGCGCGAAGATGATTGGGCCGAGGGCGACGCCGCACTGCCCTGTAAAGCGCCAGAGTCCGAGGAAGGTGCCGCGCGCTTGCGCCGGTGCCACATCGGCCCCCACGGTTTGGACCGAGCCGCCGGTCAAGGCTTGCGTCGCGACGCCGAGGAGGAACAGCCCGACATACCAGGCGAGCGTGAGATGCGCGAAGGCCGAGACACCGAGGCACGCCATCGCGATCGTGACACCGGTGAACCCTGGCACCATGGTCCGCTTGCGGCCGAAGCGGTCCATGATCCAGCCGCCGGTGAAGCCGATCGGCAACGACAGGCACGAGGCCGCGGTCGCGAGATAGCCGATCTGTTGCGGTCCGAGGCCGTAGGCGAAGGCGGCGTAGAGATGGAGGAGATCCGCGTTGAGCGGGCCACGCGTCATTCCGGCAAAAAGCGCGACGCCGAAATAAACGAGGCGCGGCATGACGACGTCGCGCAGGGACATCGTGCGCGCTTTCTTGTCGCGTTTGGCGGCGCCGTGGTGCGGCGTGTCCTTGGCGAGCGTCGATGTCGGAACGAGGGCGATCAGCGCCATCGCCGCGAAAATCAGGAACGGCGCGCGCGGTCCCCAGGCCGCGGCGATGAAGCCGCCGATGATCGGCCCGGTCAGCCGGCCGGTGCTGTCCATGCCGAACATCCAGCTCACCAGCCGGCCGCGCTGCGACGGCGGCGCGCCGTAGGAGATCGCCGCCAGCCGCGCCATCTGCCACATCTGGGCAGAGCAGCCGGTGATGAAGCGGAGGATCAGCAGCTCGGTGAAATTATCCGAGAAGAAGATGGCGAAACTCGTCGCCGAGGTGATCAGAGGCGCGGCGATCAGCACGACCCGATTGCCGAAGCGATCGATCAGCCAGCCCGACGGGATGGTGCCGGCGACATTGCCGAGCACGAAGGCGGTGACGATGCCGCTCGCCATGCCGAAACTGACGGCGTAGGTCTTGGCGAGGGCCGGGATCGCCGGCAGGGCAATGCCGGTACCGATCGCAAGGACGAGGGCCGGCAGGTAGGTCGAGAGAAACGCGTCCCACGAAACGGCCGCCTGGCCGGTCGGCGGCGTTGAGGTCGCGGGTTCGCTCCCTGCGTGTTCTCCCGGACCGGCCTCGCTCATCGAAGCAGAATTAGCGGCTCCACGCGGGGGACGCTATAGGCGATACGCGTTTCAGAACGCGTGCTTGACGCCGAGCGTGAACCCTTCCGCCAGCAGCGCGCCCGTATCGAAACGCGCCGCTGGCCGCTGCGGCCCGCCGAGACCGTTACCCGGCGGTATCAGGTTGGGATTGAGCGTGGTGTCGATAAGCTTGCCGGCGCGCTGCACGCCGGTCCAATAGATGACATCGAAGCCGGCGATGAGTTGCCAACTCGGCATGAATTCATAGCCGGCCGTCAGCGAGAATTCGGGGACCACGGCAAACTGCGCCTGGCTGCGCGCGCCGATATTCGTCGGCAGCGCAAAGGAGCCGCCGGCGAACGTCATTGTCGTGCCGGCGAAAGTTCCGGTGGTCACGCCATCGATGCGCGCGTTGTTGATACTCGCGCCAAGAGCAAGTTGGGCGCGCCATGCGATCCGCCACGGTCCTTCGGCAATATCGCCGCCGATGCCGACATCGAGCCCATGGAACGAATTGGTCGCGCCGAAGCTGCTGCGCTGGGCAACGAAGGTGCCCGCAACCGGGCCGGATAGCTGCAATGCGCTGGTGCTGATATCGAGCTGATCGTTTTCGTAGAGGAAACGGTAGCCGATCAAGGCGCTGAAATGCTCTTTGCCCATCGCGCCGAGCGCGCGGCGATAGAGAGCACGCAAGCCTAGGAAGCGTGACGTGTCGCTGACCGTCACTCCGCCGGAAATCGCTCCGGGCACGCCGGCCAAAAACGCCACAGGCAACCCTGACGTCGCGTCGATAAAGGGCAGATCCAAGTTTGGATGGGCGCTCGAGTCCGTGCTGAAACGGCTCGACGCATCGCCCAGATCGAAGAAGCTGATCTCGGCGCCGGCGTTATGCGACGGATCGAAAAGCCAGCGGGCGGTGATTTGACCGCCCGAGCGCCAATCGTCGTTGACGGTCGAATTGCCATAGAGGATCTGTGTACCGGGCGCGCCGAGCAGGCCGGTCGAGACCAGCGCCGGCAGCTTGTCGCCGCTGACGTTCCAGATGAGGTAATCCAATTGCACGGAGAGCGGACTGTTGCCCGCTACAGCCGCCGGCGGATCCGCCTCGGCGGCCGTGGCGGGCGCAACGTCGGCATTCGCCAGCAGCAGCCCGGCGACCGCAAAGCTTGCCGCCGCGAGGATCGATTTCGTCTCGCTCATCATTTGTCCCCCAATGTGCGTCGCCTTATCGGCCTTCTCCCTCCGCCGTTCGCAGCGAGGGCGACAAGATCTCGAGCACTTTGCCCTTGGTCTCGATCGCGACGAAGATCACGGTCAGGCCGCCGATTACACCGAAGCAGGCGTAGATAATGTACGCGTTGTTGAGCCCGATATTGGCGCTCGCCCAGCCGAGGAAGATCGGCCCGATCACCGCCGCGAAGCGCACCCACGCATTGCCGACGCCGACGCCGACCGCGCGCATTTCGGTCGGGTAGAGCTCCGCCGTGTAGGTGCTGAGCCCCAGCGCCAGGATCGAATTGAAGGCGGAGCCGAGCATGAACATCGCCATGAGGAAGACGAGGCCCTGACCCGGGTATGCATAGGCGAAGAGCAAGAACAGCGGAATGGCGCCGCATAACTGCCCGAGTGCAAACAGCGGCTTACGGCCGAATTTGTCGATTAGCAAAATGCCGCTGACGGTGAAGCAGAGCCCGAGGCCGCTCGCCCAATAGCCGAAGCTCAACGAATCCTCGAGCGACGCGTGATAGACCGTGCGCAGCAGGGTCGGAACGGTCGTGTTGAGTCCGTAGACGATGATGTAGGTACAGAACCAGATCGTCCACACGGCGAGCGTACGGCGGCGATAAATGCCGCGCAGCAGATCGCTGATCCTTGCGGTCGACGGCTTCACTGGCGCGAAGTTGCTTGGCACCGGTGGCAGCGGCTTCGCGCCATGCTCTGAAATCTGATCCTCGATTTTGGCGAGGATCGCGTTCGCTTCCTCGTCGCGTCCTTTGTTGACCAGCCAGCGCGGGGATTCGGGCATCCATTGCCGCAAGGGGATCAGGATGATCGCCGGGATGGCGCCGATGGCGAACATCCATTGCCAACCGAAATTCGGCACGACGAAGCGCGCGATAATCGAAACGAAGATAAAGCTGATCGAGAACCAGAGCTGGAAGCCGAGGCCGTAGCGGCCGCGATGCGAGGCTTTGGCGAATTCGCCAATATACGCCGCCATTATCGGAATCTCGCCGCCGAGGCCGAGGCCTTGGATCGCACGCATCGTAAACAGCGACCAGTAATCCCAGGCGAAGCAGCAGGCGACGCTCATCACGGTGTAGAGAATGAGCGTGTAGCGGAAGACCGGCACGCGCCCATACCGCTCGCCGAGCCAGCCGAAGAGCACCGAGCCGACGAGCTGGCCGACATAGCCGGCGCTGATCAGCGTGCTGCCGGTGGCGAAGGTGAGATGCCAGGCGGGCACCAGCACCGGCAGGACGTAGGCGATGGCGAGCGCGTCGAAACCGTCGAAGAACCAGCCGGTCGAGACGATCGCTCCCATCCTCAGATGCCAACGCGAGAAGGGCAGGCGCTCAATGCGCCCGGCAATTTGGTAGCGATCGGCCGGAGCCGCGATGTCTGCCATCATTTCCCCCTATGCATCGGTAAAGCAGGTGAGCCGTTTTATGTTCTTGCTTCGCGCTTTCTATACGCGGCGCGCCGCCGAGCGGCAAGACGGATCGCGGTAGCGCTTACGGCGGCTGAACCCCAAAACGGTGCGCGACCTTCAGCAATTCCGTCCACGTCGCGGCGGGAATGGTGATCCCGGCCTGGCGGCGTTTCGCGAGCTCGCGCGCGCCGCGCTCGCCCGGCATGAGGATTTCCTCGAAGCCGGCCTGACGCGGCTGCGCCTTAAGCGCGTTGATCATGCGCGTCAGGTCGCGCTCGAAGCCGGGCAGGTCGCGGAATTGCGCGATGTCGATCGCGATGAGGAAGGCATTCTGGCGATGCGCCTTGCCGCCGGGCTTGCCTTCGATCGTGTCGGCGATGATCGCATTGGCGGTGATCAGGCTCGCGATCGCCTCGATCATCAGTGAAAGGCCCGAGCCTTTCGGCCCACCGAGCGCGAGCGGCAAAGTCGCCTTCTTCGGATCGGTGGTCGGATTGCCGTTATCGTCGAGCGCCCAACCTTCGGGAATGCTTTTGCCGCTGCGCGCGGCGTGGACGATCTTCCCAAGCGCCGCGACCGCGGTCGCCATGTCGAGCACCAGCGGCTCACCCCCTCTTCCTGGACCAGGGCCATGCGGGATCGCGATCGAGAAGGGATTGGAGGCGACCCCGACCTCGCGCGCACCGTGATAGACCATGTTCGACCACGAAGCCGAGCCGGCGATCGCCGCCATGCCCTCGAGCGCCGCGAGCCGCGTGTAATAGCCCAGTGCCGCCGTATGGGTCGTGCGCCTGACCAGCGCGAGCCCGATGCCGACGGCACGCGCCTTGCGTGCGGCCTCGGCGGCGGCGAGACGCATCGAGACCTGGCCCGGCGCACGATCGGCCTCGATCAGCACCGCAGCCGGTAGCTCCTTCTCGACACGGATGGCGGCCCGCGTGTTCATCTCGCCGTCATCGATGATTTCGATATAGCGCGGGATGCGCTGCACGCCGTGGCTCGGCGCGCCGCGCAGATCGGCCCAGACAAGCACCTCCGCGATCTTCGCTGCGTGGTCTTCCGAAAAGCCGCGCGCGATGAAGATATCGGCGGCGAATTTCGCGAGATCTTCGGCGGCGAGGGTGGGGGAGTCGGTCAACGCGCCTCGAGCAGGAAGAATTTGTTCAGCCAGGTGCGGATGATCTCGATCACGCGCGGATTCTCGTCGCTGAACATGAAGTGGTCGACATCGGGCATGAGGTGAAGATCGGTCGAGCTCTTGCCGGCATGCTCGAAGAGCCGCAGCGATTGCTCGGTCGGCGTGACCGAATCCTTGGACGCATGGAGCAGCAGCAGCGGGCGCGGCGCGATATTGCCGACGACCTCGTTGGCGCGGAAATTGTACATGCTCTCGACCGTGTCGAAGGTGAACTCCATGATCGAGTTCTTGGCGAGATGCGTCCGCAGATGCTCGGGAATCGGCACGATGTCGAAACGCGGCACCATGATCGTGTCGCCTTTCGCTTTCGCCGCCTTGCCGCGGGCCATCATGTCTGTGAAGCGCTTCCAGGCTTCCGGCGATTCATGCTGCTTGCGAAATTTGGTCTCGCCGTCGCCCCAGCCGCCCGACGAGATCACCGCCGCAATGCGCTTGTCGACGCCGCCTGCATAGACCGCCACCGCGGCGCCGAAAGACGAGCCGGCGACGCCGATACGGCTGCCGTCGATCTCGGGCCGCGATTGCAAGAAGGTGACGGCGGCCTTCACATCATCGACCTGCTCGAGGCAGACGGTGTTGGCGCGCTTACCCTCGCTCTCGCCGCAACCGCGGAAATCGAAACGCAAGGCGACATAGCCCCATTCGCAGAGCATTTCAGACGGGAGGACGCAGTTGCTGCTGGTGCAGTTCGAGCCGAAGCCGTGCAGCACCATCATCGCCGGCCGTTTCTCGCCCGGCTTCATGCCGGCGGGCTTATGGATGTAGCCGTTGATCTTGAGCCCGGCGGACTGAAAGGAAATGCGCTCTGCTTGAGCCATGGGTGCCCTCCCTCTTGCGGAATGGTCTATGGCGCAGACGCGTGCCCGCCGCAATCGGATTTGCTACGATGAGGCATGGTCATGGAGAAGCCAATGTCGGGCAGCTTTCTTCGCAATTGCTGGTACGTCGCCGCCGAAGCCGGGGAGGTCACGCGCACGCCGCTGTCGCGGCTACTCTTGGGCGAGCCGGTCGTGTTGTATCGCCGCGCGGATGGCACGCCGGTCGCACTCGAGGATCGCTGCTGCCACCGCCGCGCGCCGCTCTCCAAAGGCAAGGTGATCGGCGACCGGCTGCAATGTGGTTATCACGGCTTCACCTTCGATGCCTCGGGCGCCTGCGTCGCCATTCCGGGGCAGGATCGCGTGCCGCCGAACCTCGGCGTGCGCGGCTACCCTATGGTCGAGCGCTACAATTACCTTTGGATCTGGATGGGCGATGCGGCCAAAGCCGACGCCGCGCGTATTCCGGATTTCAGCCGCGCCGCCGATCCGGCGTGGACGACGGTGCACGACCGGCTGCCGATCGCCGCGCATTATCAGTTGATGGTCGAGAATCTCATCGATCTGTCGCATCTCGCTTTCGTGCATGCGAAAACCATCGGCACCGATGATACACGCACCGTGCTGCGTTTCGACCGCGGCGATGATTTTGTTCGCGTCGTGCGCGAGCCGATCGAGGTCGACACGGCACCGCATAACCGCAAGCAAGGTATGGGGCCGCGCTGCCGGCTCGAGAAGACCATCGACTTCGCGCCGCCCTCCCAGGTCGTCATCGACATCCGCACTACCGAGGTCGCGCCGCAGAAGAACGATCCGGTTTCGCTGGGGATCACGGTGCTGAACGCCTGCACGCCCGAAACCGAGAGCAGCACGCATTATTTTTGGACGAGCGCGCGCGACTATCAGCGGGACGACAAGCAGCTCGACGCGTTTCTCTATAAAGTCACGGTCGAGGCCTTCAACGAGGACCGCGACATGCTCGAGGCGCAGCAGCGATGTATCGCGCTCGATCCGGGCGCGCCCACTGTCAGCGTCAATGCCGATGGCGGCAGCGTGCAGATGCGGCGGCTGATGGCCGAGCTCGTCGAGCGTGAGCAGGGCCGCGCTGCCGCAGCGGCGCACTAGCCGTCAGCGTCCGGCCTTAGCCGGACAATTCGCGTCATGCCCGGCGTCGTCTCGGCCATCCACCCTTTAAGCCAGTGCATGACTGAGAAGAGCCCGGCTATGACGATAGGAACGGTCAGCTAATCGCTTGTCGCTAGGCCTGACCGGTTGATTCCGTTGCTGAATCCGCCAGAATGGCGACCGTACAAGCGGAGGAAGCGACGAGATGGCTCTCGCCGATGGTAAATCGACCATCGAGGTCAGCGGCATTGCGCTGGAGATGGATGTTCGCGGCAGCGGCAAGCCGCTTTTGTTCCTGCATCCCGAAATCGGGATGGATCGCGCCGGCCCGGCGCTCGACGCGCTCGCGAAGGGTGCGAAGGTGATCGCGCCGACCCATCCAGCCTATGGCAAACCGGCGGTGCCGCTCAGCTTCAACACCATCGATGACATCGCTTATCTCTATCTCGACTTGCTCGAGGCGCATGATCTGCGCGAGGTGAATGTCGTCGGGCTCGGCATTGGCGGCTGGATCGCGGCCGAGATCGCGGTGAAATCGACTCAGCGCTTGGCCAAAATGGTGCTGGTCGATGCCTTCGGCGTGAAGCACGGCGACCGCGAGACGCGCGACATCTACGACATGTGGTTCGTCACCGATGCCGATCTGCAAAAGGTGCTTTATCTCAACCAGGATTTCGCAGGGCGCGACAACAGCAAGCTGCCCGATGACGAGCTCTACGCGATCGCCCGCGCGCGCGAGGCGAGCTCACGCTTCGGCTGGCGGCCCTACATGCACGATCCGAAGCTGAAAGGCCGGCTGCATCGCATCAAGATTCCGACGCTGGTGCTCTGGGGCGCCGACGACAAGATCGTCGCGCCGGCTTACGGCAAGGCCTATGCCGCGGTGCTGCCAAACGCGTCCTTCGCGACGATCGCGAACAGCGGGCATTTCCCGCATGTCGAACAGCCGCAGGAATTCGCGCGTCGCACGCTGGATTTCATTGAGGGAAAGAGCGCATGAGAGTCTTTCATTTCACCGAGCAGCCCTATTCCCCTGCGTGGAAGGATCACGGCGGCGCGCTTCGCATCGTTGTTCCGAATAGCCGGATCGATCCGAAGCAAGCAAGCGATCTTCTCCACCGCTATTACGACGAATGGCAGCTCGCCGACGAGCTCGGCCTCGACATCATGGTCAACGAGCATCACTCGACGGCGACCTGCATGGCCTCGACCGTCGTCGTGACGCTCTCGGTGCTGTCGCGCATCACGAAGAACGCGCGGCTGCTGGTCCTCGGCTACCCGCTGGCGCATCGCCCCGATCCGCTGCGTGCCGCCGAGGAGCTTTCGACGATCGACGTGATCTCGCGCGGCCGCCTCAATATGGGTTTCGTCAAAGGCGTGCCGTCGGAATTCGCACCGTCCAACGCCAATCCCGTCCATGTCGAAGAGCGCTTCTGGGAATCGCTCGATTTCATCCTGAAGGCGATGACAACGCATGACGGTCCATTCAATTGGGAGAGCGACAATTTCCATTATCGTCAGGTGAACGTCTGGCCGCGTCCCTGGCAGCAGCCGCATCCGCCGGTCTGGAGCACGACCGGCAGCAAGCACAATGCACAGCGCCTCGGCGAGCGCGGCTACACCATGGCGACGCTCGGCACCGGCTACGCGACGAAGCCGCTGTACGATGCGTACCGCGACGCTTATCGCGCGAAATTCCATCGCGAGCCGCCGCCTGATCGTTTCGGCTATCTCGGGCTGGTCGCGGTCGGCGAGACGGAAGCGGAAGGCCGCCGCCGCGGGGAGCTGGTCGCAGACTATCTCCGCACCCTGCCGTTCACGCCGGCGCCGTTCCGTAACCCGCCCGGCTATATCTCTGTCGACGCCAATGTGCAGCTGATGAAGGCGGCGGGCCGGCCGCCTGCTCGTAGTTTCACCAAGGACGGCCGCGCCATCAACATGATGACGGGAAGTGTCCAGGATCTGATCGATGCCGGGATCATGTTCTGCGGCACGCCCGATCAGGTTTACGACCAGATCACCGGCTTTGCCGAATCCTGCGGCGGCATGGGCAATCTCCTCTCGATGACGCATGCCGGCTTCATGGACCACGACGACACGATCGCCAATCTCTCGCTTTTGGCGAAAGAGGTATTGCCGCGCTTGAAGGAATACCGTCAACCCAATGAGACGGCGGCCGCGGCTGAATAAGCCGCTGCCAAGCCATGGCGCCGCGTCTTACGCTCCGCGTCGATTTCGGGCCCCGGCAATCGATCGGCCCGGGTAAGATGCGGCTGCTCGATGCGGTCGCCGAGACCGGCTCGATCAGCAGCGCCGGCCGGGCGCTTGGCATGTCCTATCGCCGCGCCTGGATGCTGATCGATGATCTCAATTCGAGCTTTCGCCGCAAGGTGGTCTCGACCACGCTCGGCGGCAAGGAAGGCGGCGGGGCGAAGCTGACGCCGTTCGGGCAAGAGTTGGTGAAGCGCTACCGCGCCATCGAGACCAGCGCGACGAAGGCGAGCCGTTCGCATGTCGCCTTCCTGGCGCGCTCGATGCGGACGGGCGCTGCCACGGGCGCGGCGAAGCGGACTCGGCTCAGCCGGTAACTCAAAACGTCATTGCGAGGGACGACCCCGCCGATCGCTCTTCGCGATTGGCCCCTCTGGGTTCACGCGCGAAGAGCGTGTGAACGGGTCGTCGGCGACGAAGCAATCCAGAGCTTCGCGCGTTGTTCTGGATTGCTTCGCTTCGCTCGCAATGACCTAGGCGATTTACTTCGCCAGGACGCTGAATCCCTGCTTCTCGAAGAAGGGCCTCGCCGCATCGGAATGAATATAGGCAAGGAACTTCGCCGCGTCTGGGTTCTTCGATGACGCTGTCATTGCCGCCGGATAGATGATCGGCGGATAGGTGTCGGCCGGGAAGACGCCGGCGACCTTCACGCCTTTGTCCGCCGCCGCATCCGTCTGATAGACGATGCCG
>Ga0134128_10005226_pt1 | contig 15725 bp, 15 predicted proteins | sample KB31754_FD_96462 | JGI IMG/M metagenome (GOLD analysis project Ga0134128, IMG submission 96462) | Terrestrial soil microbial communities with excess Nitrogen fertilizer from Kellogg Biological Station, Michigan, USA - KB3-175-4 | ecosystem: Environmental > Terrestrial > Soil > Unclassified ...
CATGCAGGGCGGCATCCATCCCGCGTATACCGGCGCGACCTATCTCGAGATCTGCCGCAGCGTGAAGGCTGCCGTTCCGGACATCCACGTCCATGCGTTCTCACCGCTCGAAGTGTGGCAGGGAGCACGTACGCTCGGCGTGTCGCTCGAGGAATTCCTGCTGGAGTTGAAGCGCGTCGGCCTTGGAACGCTGCCGGGAACGGCCGCCGAAATTCTGGACGACGAAGTGCGTGCCACGCTGTGTCCGGACAAGATCAGAACCGCGCAATGGCTCGAGGTGATGAGGACCGCCCACAAGACCGGATTGCGCACCACCGCGACGATCATGTTCGGCCACATGGACAAGCTCGTGCACTGGGCGCGTCATCTCCTCCGCATACGCGCGTTGCAGGCAGAAACCGGCGGCTTCACGGAATTCGTGCCGCTTCCCTTCGTGCACATGGAGGCGCCGATCTATCGCAAGGGCAAAGCGCGGCGCGGGCCGACCTTTCGCGAAGCCGTACTCATGCACGCCGTGGCGCGCCTGGTTCTGCATCCGCTCGTTTCGAACATCCAGGTCTCCTGGGTCAAGATGGGAACGGCGGGCGCCAAAGCGTGCCTCGATGCCGGGGCGAACGATCTCGGTGGGACGCTCATGGACGAAACGATTTCCCGTGCGGCCGGTGCGTCGCACGGGCGCGAAATGAAACCTTCTGCATTGGAGGCGCTGATCGTGTCGGCAGGGCGTCAACCGCGCCTTCGCACGACGCTTTATGCCCCGCGCGAATGCCTACTTGATGCTGCGAGGTGATGTAGCAGTCAGCACCGATTTCAGATCATCGAGAAAGCGGTCGACGACGTCGGACGTCGTGTCCCACGCGCACATCAGCCGCACGCCGGTGTCGCCGACGAATACGTAGAAGCGCCAGCCTTTCTTGTGCAGGGCGTCGATCGCGTGCTTAGGCAAGTCGACGAAAACGCCGTTGGCCTCGACCGGCGCGATCAGGTGACTCCCGGGCACGTTGCGCAGGCCGTCTGCAAGACGGCGCGCCATCGCGTTCGCATGCGCTGCATGCGCGAGCCATGCACCGCTTTCGAGCACGCCAAGCCACGGCGCCGCGAGAAAGCGCATCTTCGACGCGAGCTGTCCCGCCTGCTTGCGCCGGCGCGCGAATTCGTCGGCGAGGCCGCGATCGAAGAACAGCATCGCCTCGCCGGCCGGAAGGCCGTTCTTCGTGCCGCCGAGGCACAGCACGTCGACGCCCGCGCGCCAGCTCGCGTCGGCGGGACTTGCGCCGAGCGTGACGACCGCGTTCGCGAAACGCGCGCCATCCATCTGCACGCGCATGCCGCGCGCGTGTGCGAGGTCGCAGAGCGCCCGTACCTCGGCAAGCGTGTACACGGTGCCGAGCTCCGTGGCCTGCGTGAGCGAGACCGCCCGCGGCCGGGAAGAATGCTCGTCGTGCGGCGTCACCGCCTTCGCCACGACGGCTTCCGGCGTCAGCTTCGCGAGCGGCGCCTCGACAGGCAGAAGGCGCGCGCCGCCGCTCATGAACTCGGTCGCGCCGCACTCGTCGACGTTGACGTGCGCAAGCGCGTGGCAGACGGCGGCGTCGGTGTTCCGGCAAATCGCGGATAGCGCGAGCGCGTTCGCGGCGGTGCCGTTGAAGACGAAGTAGACGTCGCAGTCGGTCTCGAACGCGCGCTGGATCGCCTGCGTCGCCGCCCGCGTCCAGTCGTCGCCGCCGTAGCCGGGCGCGTGCCCGCGATTCGCGGCTTCGAGCGCGCGCCACGCCTCGGGACAGATCCCTGCATAGTTATCGGAACCGAATTGCGGAGAAAGCGGCTCGCCGACTGGGCTGCCCTCCGCGCTTTCGCGCTTCGAGGCTGGTTCGCGCTCGGCGCGGCCCTTCGCGCTCACAGCCGCTCGCCGACCCAGCCCGTCACCGATTGCAGCGCCTTCGGCAGCGCGGCCGGGTCGGAGCCGCCCGCCTGCGCCATGTCCGCGCGGCCACCGCCCTTGCCGCCGACCTGCAGCGCGACGTGGTTGACGAGGTCGCCCGCCTTCACCTTGCCGGTGAGATCGTTCGTCACGCCGGCGATCAGCGTCACGCGTCCGTCGCTGACGCTCGCGAGCACGATCGCGGCGCTCTTGAGCCGGTCCTTGAGCTTGTCGATCGTCTCGCGCAGCGTCTTCGCGTCGCTGCCGTCGAGCGCGGCCGCGACGACCTTCGCGCCCTTGACGTCGACCGCGCTGCCGGCGAGGTCGTCACCCGCGCTCGCCGCCGCCTTCGCCTTGAGCCGCGCGAGCGCGCGCTCGGCGATGCGCGCGCTTTCCTGGAGCTGCGCGATCCGCACCTCGATCTCGGCGATCGGCGCCTTCAGAAGACGCGCGGCGCCCGCGAGCGTCGCCTCCTGCTTCTGCACGTATTCGAGCGCGCCCTTGCCCGTCACCGCCTCGACGCGGCGGACGCCGGCGGCGACGCCGCTCTCCGACACGATCTTGAAAAGGCCGATGTCGCCGGTGCGCGAGACGTGCGTGCCACCGCAAAGCTCGCGCGAGCTGCCGATGTCGAGCACGCGCACTTCGTCGCCGTACTTTTCGCCGAACAGCATGACGGCGCCGGCGTCCTGCGCTTCGGCGATCGGCATGACGCGCGCCTCGACAGCCTCGTTCTCGAGGATCTCCGCGTTGACGATCGCCTCGACGCGCCGGATCTCGTCGTCGGTGAGCGGCGCGTTGTGCGCGAAATCGAAGCGCGTCTTGTCGGAGTCGACGAGCGAGCCCTTCTGCTGCACGTGCCCGCCGAGCACTTCGCGCAGCGCCTTGTGCATCAGGTGCGTGGCCGAGTGGTTGCGCATCGTCCGCGCGCGCGCCTCGTGGTCGACGTTCGCGGCGACGCGATCGCCTTCGCGAAGCTCGCCGGTCTTCATCTCGCCGACGTGGCCGACGACGTCCGGCTGCACCTTCTGCGCGTCCTCGACGGCGAAGAGCGTCAGGCACGCGCCACCCTTCGAGAGCTCGCCGCGGTCGCCGACCTGCCCTCCGGATTCGGCATAGAACGGCGTGCGGTCGAGCACGACGACGCCGCGATCGCCGGTGGACAGCGAATCGACGCGTGCGCCGTCCTGGTAGAGCGCGACGACGCGGCCCTCCTCCGACAGCGACTCGTAGCCGCGGAACGTCGTTCTCGGACCGCTGTACGTGAGCGCCTCACCCGACTTGAACTGCGACGCGGCGCGCGCCCGCTCGCGCTGCGCGTTCATCGCGCGCTCGAAGCCCGCCTCGTCGATGGTGACGCCCGCCTCGCGCGCGACGTCGGCGGTCAGGTCGAGCGGGAAGCCGAACGTGTCGTAGAGCGTGAACGCCGTCTCGCCATCGAGCACGCGCTTGCCGCCCTTGAGTGCCTCGCCGAGGATGCGCATCCCGTTTTCGAGCGTCTCGCCGAAGCGCTCCTCTTCCGCCTCCAGCACCTGCGCGACGCGCGCCTTGTCGCGCGCGAGCTCGGGATACGCGTCGCCCATCTCGCGGTCGAGGTCGCCGACGAGCTTGTAGAAGAACGGCTGCTTCTGCCCGAGCTTGTAGCCGTGGCGGATCGCGCGGCGGATGATCCGGCGCAGCACGTAGCCGCGGCCTTCGCTGCCCGGCATCACGCCGTCGACGATCAGGAAGGCGCACGCGCGGATGTGATCGGCGATCACCTTGAGCGACGGGCTGTCGAGATCGCTTGCATACGTCTCGCGCGCGGCCGCCCTGATCAGCGAGACGAAGAGGTCGATCTCGTAGTTCGAGTGCACGTGCTGCAGCACGGCGGCGAGGCGCTCGAGTCCCATGCCGGTGTCGACGCACGGCGCAGGCAACGGGGTCATCGTGAAGCCGTCGCCGCTCTTCTGGCGGTCGAACTGCATGAACACGAGATTCCAGATCTCGATGTAGCGATCGCCGTCGGCATCCGGCGAGCCGGGCGGGCCGCCGAACACGTCGGGGCCGTGGTCGTAGAAGATTTCCGAGCATGGTCCGCAGGGCCCCGTATCCGCCATCTGCCAGAAGTTGTCGCTCGCGTACTGCGCACCCTTGTTGTCGCCGATGCGGATGCACCGTTCCGCAGGAATGCCGACGTCGCGCGTCCAGATGTCGTACGCCTCGTCGTCGTCGACGTAGACGGTGACCCACAGGCGGTCCGGGGGCAGCCCGTAGTCCTTGGTCAGAAGCTCCCACGCATACCGGATCGCATCGCGCTTGAAGTAGTCGCCGAAGCTGAAGTTGCCGAGCATCTCGAAGAACGTGTGATGCCGGGCGGTGTAGCCGACGTTCTCGAGGTCGTTGTGCTTGCCGCCCGCGCGGACGCAGCGCTGCGCGGTCGTCGCACGCTTGTAGGGACGCTGGTCGCGGCCGGTGAACACGTCCTTGAACTGCACCATGCCGGCGTTCGTGAAGAGCAGCGTCGGGTCGTTGGCCGGCACGAGCGAGGCGCTCGGAACGTGCGTGTGGCCCCGCGCGACGAAGAAGTCGATGAACCGGCGTCGGATATCCGCGACATTCATTGCAATGCTTTTCCGGGGAGCCTGGATCGGGAAGATTTTGAAATCAAAGGCTTATTAGTATAACCTCGCCGGGTTGCGGCAATCGCTCGTTACAAATGTTCGCTACCGCTTCCATTGCCGCAGTGTTCCACTTGCCGACCATGCCAGGCACGAAAGCCGTCTCCTGATGCTGCGCGACCGATGTGCCCAGCCGCGCGTGCACCTGGTGAACCCGCTATGGGACGCGAGCGGCGGGGCGGACTGGCGCACGATCGACACGTGGCGCCTGCTGCGCGCGCATGCCGACGTGCGCCTGTGGAGCGAATATTCGCCCGCGACGGCCTTCGCGCAATATCCGGTCGCGCGCATCAACCCGTGGCGCCTTTCGCTTCCACGAGGCGGCACGCTGGTCTTCGTCGGCACGTATTTCCGCATCGGCCACTGGACGCGCCTCGCGTCGTACGACCGCGTCGTGATTCTCTACAACACCGACCAGCCCGATCGGCTTGCGAAGAACGCCGGACGCCTCGCGCGTGCCGGTCACCGCGTCGACGTCGTCTACACGTCGCGGGCGCTCAAGCAACGGCATCGCGGCGCAGGGCCGGTGCTCGAAAGCCCGATCGACATCGAGCGGTTTCGACCCCTGCGGATCGCGCGTGCCGGACGGCCGTTCACCGTCGGCCGGCTGTCGCGCGACATCCGCAGCAAGCATCACGAGGACGATCCGGAGCTTTGGCGCGCGCTCGCGCGCGCAGGCTGCCGCGTGCGACTGATGGGCGCCACGTGCCTCGCATCCGAATTGGCGGGCGTGCCGAACGTCGAGCTCCTTCCCGCGGGCAGCGAGGATGCCGCGACGTTCCTGCGCTCGCTCGACTGCTTCGTCTACCGGACGAGCGCCCGCTGGTTCGAAGCGTACGGCCGCGTCGTAATCGAGGCGATGGCGAGCGGACTGCCGATCGTCGCCGGCGAGAACGGCGGCTATGCCGAGCGGCTGCGCGACGGCGACAACGCGCATGTCGTCGGCGATACCGACGAAGCCGTCGCGCGCGTGCTCGGGCTCGCCGCAACGCCTGCGGAGCGAGCGCGGCTCGGAAGCGCGGCGCGGCGCGATGCCGTCGCGCTGAATGCGGTCGAGTTGCCGCGGCGCACGCTCGCGCTGCTCACCGAGACCAGCGTCGACGAGACGCGCGAAGGCGACGTCGAAGCCGTCACGGTCTGACGAACGGTTTCAGACGTCGTCGAGCGCGCTGCCCGGATCGGCGTCGTCTGCGCCCGCTGCGTGTGATCGCCCGACGACGGCCAGCGCGACCTGCAGGCGGTAGCCGCGCGCGAGCAGAAAGCGGATCTGCCGCGCACGCTCGCGCTCGTCGGCGGCCTTGACGCCGAATCGGCGCGCCCAGACGGCTTTCGCGCGCGCGGCTTCGTCGTCGGCGCTGACGGCTGCGAGCGCTTCACGCGCAGCGTTGGGATCGACGCGCCGCGCATGCAGCGCACGCGCGATCGCGCGCTTGCCGAAGCGGTCCGCCTTCTGCGCGACGAGCATCTGCGCGAAGCGCGCATCGGACAGATAACCGCGCCGCTCCAGATCGTCGAGGACGCGCGCGATTTCGTCTCGATCGGCGCCGCTGGCGATGAGCCGCGCCTCCAGGGCCGCGCGCGGATAATCACGACGCGCGAGCAGGCGCAGCGCCGTCGCGCGAAGCGAACCGGCCTGCTTGCGGCGAACCTCGCGCAACGCGTCAGCCACGCAGTCGCGCGCGGCGTCAGACGTCGGCGCCGTTTCCGTTGCCTTTGATCGGCGATGGCGACGGCACGCCGACCGCCTCGCGGATCTTCGCCTCGATCTCACGCGCGGTGTCCGGATGCTCGCGCAGGAACTCGCGCGCGTTGTCCTTGCCCTGCCCGATGCGGTCACCGCCGTACGCGTACCACGCGCCCGACTTCTCGACGATCCGGTGGTTGACGCCGAGCTCGATGATCTCGCCTTCGCGGCTGATCCCTTCGCCGTAAAGAATGTCGAACAGCGCTTCCCTGAACGGTGGCGACACCTTGTTCTTGACGACCTTGACGCGCGTTTCGTTGCCGACGACCTCGTCGCCGCGCTTGATCGAGCCGATGCGGCGGATGTCGAGGCGCACCGACGCATAGAACTTGAGCGCGTTGCCGCCGGTCGTCGTTTCGGGATTGCCGAACATCACGCCGATCTTCATCCGGATCTGGTTGATGAAGACCACGAGCACGTTCGCGCGCTTGATGTTCGCCGTGAGCTTGCGCAGCGCCTGGCTCATGAGGCGCGCCTGCAGGCCCGGAAGCTGATCGCCCATCTCGCCTTCGATCTCCGCCTTGGGTACGAGCGCCGCGACCGAGTCGATGACGATGATGTCGACGCCGCCCGAGCGCACGAGCATGTCGGCGATCTCGAGCGCCTGCTCGCCGGTGTCCGGCTGCGAAATCAGGAGTTCGCCGACGTTGACGCCGAGCTTGCCGGCGTACACCGGATCGAGCGCGTTCTCGGCGTCGATGTACGCGGCGACGCCGCCTTGCTTCTGCACCTGCGCGACCACCTGCAGGCACAACGTCGTCTTGCCCGACGATTCGGGACCGTAGACCTCGACGACGCGGCCGCGCGGCAGGCCGCCCACGCCGAGCGCGATGTCGAGGCCGAGTGAGCCGGTGGACACGACCGTCAGGTCGTTCTGCACCTGCGCCTCGCCCATTTTCATGATCGAGCCCTTGCCGAACTGCTTCTCGATCTGCGCGAGCGCCGCCGCGAGCGCCTTGCCCTTGTTGTCGTCCATCGCCTGTCCCGAAATCATCGCCAGCCTCCTTCGAAAGTGCCGGCGATTATGGCACGAACGATCGTTCGATGGAAGCGGCCGAACCGCCTAGCCGAAACCACCGATTGACCGTATGGAAAATGCAACGCCGCGCGTCACCGCGCCGGGTCGCCGGAGTTCGCCACCAGATCGATCAGTCCCGCCAACGCGGCCTCGACCGAGGCGATCCTGACCGCCGCGCGATCGCCCGCGAAACGCCGCGTTTCGACGCGCGGCGGCGAGCCGCGCAAGGCGAAGCCGAAGCACACCATGCCGACCGGCTTCGCGGCTGTCCCGCCGCCCGGGCCGGCGACGCCCGTGACCGACACCGCACAGTCGGCGGCACTTGCGTCGAGCGCGCCTGCGGCCATCGCCGCTACAACCGGCTCGGACACCGCGCCGTGCGCTTCGATCAGCGCGATCGGCACGCCGAGCATCTCGCGCTTCGCGTCGTTCGAGTAGGTGACGAAGCCGCGCTCGAACCAGTCGGAACTGCCGGCCACCGACGTGATGGCCCCGGCGACGAGACCGCCGGTGCAGGATTCGGCCGTCGCGACGCGCAACCGTCGTTCGCGAAGCGCAGCGCCGAGCGCGAGCGCGAGATCGTCGGCTAATGGCATTCGCCTTCCCTCCCGCGATAGTGATACCGGTACGCGGTCGCGAACCCGAACTTGCTGTAAACGGCGAGAGCCGGCGCATTGTCGTCGTTCACCTGCAGGAACATGAGGCGCGCACCACGGCTTCGCGCATGCGCGAGCAGCGCGTCGACGAGCGCGCTCCCAAGGCCGCGCCGCTGCCAATCGGGCGCGGTCACCATGTCGTAGATCGCGGCGACGTCGTCGTCGCAGGCGATCTGTCCGCAGGCGACGGCCTCGCCGTCGACGCGTGCGACGAGCGGATGCAGCGCGAGCGGCGACAGCGCGAGCCGCTCGAGGTGCGCCGCCTGCTGCTCCGGCGTCGATCCGCGGAGTCTCGCGACGGCGGCCACGAATTCGGCGACCGGCATCGCCGCGATGTCGACGTCCGCGCGAGCCGGCGCCCGGCGCGCGTGCGCGAGATCGAGCGTCTGGACGAGGGTGTCGTCGAACCGACGATAGCCGCCTCGGTCGAGTACCGCATCGAGCTCGGCCGGCTTCGCGAACGGCGTCATGCGGAAGAGCGTCGGCAGGCGGTGCGCTGCGTAGAGCCGCTCGCAATACGCGATCTTTCGCGCGAGCGGCAGCGATGATCCGAAGTGCGCGTTGACGCTGCGCCCGCGCTTCGCCTTGCCCGGCGACAACCGCAACACCCAGCCGTCGTAGAAGAGCTGCTGCTGCGTCTGCAGCGCATTGAGTCCCGCCTCCTCGATTCGCGCGACGTCCGCGCGCATCGCATCGGACGGGCCATCGGCGAGAGCCGCGTCCATGGTCACGCGGAGGACCCGATGATGCGCATCGTCAGAGCGAGCACGACCAGCGTATAGCCTGCGGCGACGAAGTCGTCGGCCATGACGCCGAGCGCGTGCTTCATCGTGCGATCGATCTCGCCGATCGGCGGCGGCTTCAGGATGTCGAACGCGCGGAAGAGCACGAACGCGATCGCGACGCGGAGCGGATTCGGGCCGGCGAAGAACAGCACGAGCAGAAACGCCGCAATCTCGTCGATGACGATGCTGCCGTGGTCCGCAACACCGAGATCGCGCGCCGTGACGTGCGCCGACCATGTGCCGACGAGCGCGGCGGCGACGATGGCGACGATCCATCCGGCGCTTCCCGCATGCGCGTTCAGCAACCACGCAATCGGCAACGCGACCAGCGTGCCGACCGTGCCGGGCGCGAACGGCGAAAGGCCGGCGCCGAAGCCGAGCGCGATGAAATGTGCCGGGTGGCGGACGAGGAAGGCGAACGTCGGCGCCTTCATCGCGAGCGATGGCATCGGTTAGCCGAAATGATCGAACGCACGCGGCAGCGGCGAGAGCGTTTCGCCACGCTCGTCGCGCACGACGAGGCCCGGTTCCGCGGTGACGACGCCGATCGGCGTCAACGGCAGTGCGAGCGTGCGCGCGAGTGCCGCGATCCGCTCGCGCATCGCAGGACGCGCCGTGAAGCAAAGCTCGTAGTCGTCGCCGCCTGCGAGCAGCGCCTGGAGCGCGACCGCGCGCGCGTTGCCGTCAAGCAGCGAATGCATGACGTCGCCGCACGGCACAGCGGCAAGATCGATCGTCGCACCGACACCCGACGCGTCGAGAATATGGCCGAGGTCGCCGGTCAGGCCGTCGGAGACGTCGAGCGCGGCGGAGGCGATTCCGCGCAGTCCGATGCCAAGCGCAACGCGGGGCTCGGGCCGATCGAGACGATGCTCGAGCGACGAGCGCTCGTGCGCCTGCGCAGGCACGCGTCCCGCTTCGATCGCGAGCGCGAGCGCGGCGTCGCCGAACGTCCCCGACACGTAGACGACGTCGCCGACGCGCGCACCGCTGCGCGTGATCGCCGCTCCGGCCGGCACCTCGCCGATCGCGGTCACGCAAAGCGTTCGCGGACCGCGCGTCGTATCGCCGCCGATCAGCTCGACGTCGTAGCGCGTGGCGAGCGCATCGAAGCCGCGCATGAACGCCGCGATCCATTGCGGATCCGACGACGGCAGCGCGCCTGCGAGGAGCGCGAAGCGCGGCAACGCGCCCATCGCCGCGAGATCCGACAGGTTCACCGCGAGCGTCTTGTGACCGATCCCCTCGGGGTCGGCGTTCGCGGCGAAATGGCGCCCCTCGACCAGCATGTCGACGGTGACGACGAGCTCGCTGCCGGGGCGCGACACGATGACGGCGCCGTCGTCGCCGATGCCGATCCGCACGTCGGCGCTTCGCGGGGATCGCCGGAAATACCGCGCGATCACCTCGAATTCGTTCATCGCGGGTGCTGCGCGCGGATCTCGACGGCGCGTATGCGCGCGGCGACCTTGTCGAGCACGCCGTTCACGAACTTGTAGCCGTCGGTGCCGCCGTAGCGCTTGGCGAGCTCGACAGCCTCGTTGATGACGACGCGATACGGAATGTCGAGCCGATGCGCGAGCTCCCACGCGCCGATCACGAGCACCGCACGCTCGATCGGCGACAGCGCGTCGACGTTGCGGTCGACGTGCGGCGCGAGCTCGGCCAGCAGCGACTCGTAGTCGCTTGTGACGCCCCGCCACAGCTCGTCGAAATAGCGGCGATCCGGCTCGGGCGCGGGCTCCGATTGCACGTCGTCGCCGTCGTCGTGCGCGGGGTCGGTGAGCAGCGACGCGGCGATCTCGCGATCGGCCCGCTTCGAAAGCTGCCGCTCGTAAAGGCCGTGCATCGCGAGCTCGCGCGCTCGATGCCGTTGCCGTTGGTGGACGGCGTCCCTATCGGCCATCGATCGCGTCGAGCAGGTTCGCGAGCTCGAGCGCGGCCAGCGCCGCCTCGCCGCCCTTCGCGGCCATTCGCGATTCCGCCTGCGCCTCGGTGTCGCAGGTGAGGATGCCGTTGCCGATCGGCACGCCGAATTCCAGTTGCACGCTCGCCAGGCCAGCGGCCGACTCGTTGGCGACGATGTCGAAGTGATACGTGTCGCCGCGAACGACGGCGCCGAGCGCGACGAGCGCGTCGTAATCGCGGAGCTGCGCGAGCCGCTGCAGCGCGAGCGGGATTTCGAGCGCGCCCGGCACCGTGACGACGGTGATCCGGTCTTCGGCGACGCCCGCCTCGCGCAACGCGCGAAGCGCGCTTGCGAGCAGGCCCTCGCCGATGTCCGGATTGAAGCGCGACTGGACGATCGCGATGCGGCGGCCGTCGCCCCGCCGATTCGGTTCGATGCGTAAGATGGGCATTGCCGTGTTCCGAAGCGAAGACGAGCAGCGCGAAAGCGCGCGCCGGCGCTACGCGCTGCGCCGCGTCGGCGCTTCCTCGTAGCCGGTGACCTCGAGATCGAATCCCGCCATGCTCGGCATCTTCCGCTGGCGCGCGAGAAGCCGCATCCTGCCGACGTTCAGGTCGCGCAGGATCTGCGCGCCGATCCCGTAGTTGCGCAGATCGATCTTGCTCGAGACTGGCGCCTCGCCGGCGATCGCGCGCTGGCGCAGCTCCTGCGGGCTTTCGGCCCGGTGCAGCAGCACGATGACGCCGCGTCCTGCAGCCACGATCGCGCGCTGCGCCTCGAGGATGCTCCACGCGTGCGAGTCGCTTTCCGAATCGAGCAGGTCGACGATCGAAAGCGGCTCGTGCACGCGGACCAGGGTGTCGACGTCGGGCGCGATCGGTCCGCGAACGAGCGCGAGATGCGTCGCATCGGTCAGCTTGTCGCGATAGACGACGAGGCGGAACGTGCCGGCCGCGGTGGTCAGCGGACGCTCGGCGACGCGCTCGATCAGCCGTTCGGTGCGGCTGCGATGGTGAATGAGGTCGGCGATCGCGCCGATCTTCAGTCCATGCTGCCCGGCGAAGCGCTCGAGGTCGGGAAGGCGCGCCATCGTGCCGTCGTCCTTCATGATCTCGCAGAGCACGGCCGACGACGAGAGGCCGGCGAGCCGCGCGAGGTCGCAGCAGGCTTCCGTATGACCGGCCCGCGCGAGCACGCCGCCGGGGTGCGCGATCAGCGGGAACACGTGGCCCGGATGCACGATGTCGTCCGGCGTCGCATGGGGGGCTGCAGCGACGCGGATCGTATGCGCGCGGTCGGCCGCCGAGATGCCCGTCGACACACCGTGCGCGGCCTCGATCGACACCGTGAAGTTGGTGCCGTGCACCGAGCGATTGACCGGCGTCATTGGCGCCAGGTTGAGCTGCCGCGCGCGCTCCTCGGTGATCGGCATGCAGACCAGGCCGCGCCCGAAGCGGGCCATGAAGTTGATCGCCTCCGGCGTCACGTGATCGGCGGCGAGCACGAGGTCTCCCTCGTTCTCGCGGTCCTCCTCGTCGACGAGGATCACCATGCGGCCGGCCTTGATCTCGGCAACGATTTCGGTGATCGGCGCGATCGGCATTGAAGTCACCGGCAACGGATGAGCGGCATTCACCGCATTCTACCGTAGCGGCATCGCGCGACGCCTTCGGCGCGTCAGCGCGCAAAGAGCGCGAGCGTGGCCTTCGTCAGCGCGCTCGCCGGATCCGTGTAATCGAGCACCACGCTGTAATGGTTGTGGCCGGCGATATGCATCGGCGCAGCGACGCCCGGCGGATGGTTGCGCGGCCACGCGTTCCACAGGAGATCCGTCTGACGCACGAACTCGGACGTCTCGTCGGCGCCGCAGGCGACGAGCACGGGCGCCCGTGTCGTCGGCTGCGCGGCTGCCGGCGACATCCGGCAAGCCTCCGCGTCGTCGAGGCGAAAATCGACGTTGTACGAGAACTGCACGAGCGGCGCGAGATCGTGCACGCCGGAAAGCGACACGCCGCCCGCGAACGGCGCCACGTCGAAGCCCTGCGCGCGCCAGTCGAGCGTGTACATCATCGCCGTCAGGTGACCGCCGGCCGAATGGCCGGCGACGACGAGCGGCGCCGGCGCGCCGCGTGCCGGTCCTTCCCGCACGAGCCACACGATCGCGCGCCGGCACTGGTCGACGGCGTTGGCGATCGTGCCTTGCGGACACAGCGTGTAGTTGCAGAGCGCGACCGCGTAACCCGTCTCGACGAACGCCGGCGGGACGAATGCGTAGTCGGACTTGTCGAGGCTGCGCCACCAGCCGCCGTGGATGTAGAGCAGCGTGCCGCGCGCGGCGCGCGCGGGCAGATAAAGATCGAGCGTCTCGTCCGCACCCGCGCCGTAGGCGAGGTCGAACTCGGCGCGCAACGTAGCCTTCGCGCGCTGCGATCCTGCGACCCACTGGTCGAGCCAGCGCTGATGGTCGGGAACCGCGGCCCGGTTGTTGTAGCCGCGCTCGACGTCCTCATCCGTCACCCTCGGCGATAGCGTCATGCGTTGCCCTGCACGATTTCGATCGCAAGCGGTGCGAGTCCCGCGATGCTTCCTTCGAGCCGGTCGCCGACGACGACGGGTCCGACGCCCGCCGGCGTGCCCGTGAAGATCAGGTCGCCGGGCTCGAGCCGGTAGAGCCGCGACAGGAATTCGATCATGTGCGCGACGTCCCAGATCATGTCCGAGAGATCGCCGTGCTGGCGTACTTCGCCGTTCACACGCAACGTCACGTCGCCGCGCGTGAGGACGCCGGTCTTCGCGACGGGCGAGATCGGCGCGATCGGCGCGGCCTGCGCGAACGACTTGCCGATGTCCCAGGGCCGCTTCTTCTCGCGCATGTCGTTCTGCAGGTCACGCCGCGTCATGTCGAGGCCCACCGCATAGCCGAAGACGAGCGCTTGCGCATCCGCAGCCGGCACGTTGGCACCGCTCTGGCCGATCGCGACGACGAGCTCGAGCTCGTGGTGGAGATTGCGCGTCGCCATCGGATACGCGATGCGACCGACGGCCGGCGGCACCACCGGCACGATCGCGTCCGTCGCCTTCGTGAAGAAGAACGGCGGCTCCTTCGTCGCGTCGCCGCCCATTTCCTTCGCATGGTCGGCGTAATTGCGCCCGACGCAGAAGACGTGGCGCACCGGAAATGCCTGGGTGCTGCCTGCCACGGGAACGGCGGCCAGCTCCCAGCCCGGGATTGCGTACTGCATCGTCGCGAGCTCCTATTCGGCGTCGGGCTGCCGTGCAGGCGCCGCGTCAGCGAACGCGGGCAGCGCAAGGCAGGCAGACTCGATGCGCATCAGTGTGGGATACGGGGAGAGATCGATGTCGAAGCGTCGCGCGTTCGCCATTTGCGGCACGAGGCAGACGTCGGCAAGCGTCGGCGCGTCGCCATGGCAGAAGCGACCCCTTGCCCGATCGCGCGCGAGCGCCTTCTCGAGCGCCTCGAAGCCGACGTCGATCCAGTAGCGATACCAGCCGTCCTTCTGCTCGCGCGCGACGCCGAGCGTGCCGATCAGGTAGTTCAGCACCCGCAGGTTGTCGAGCGGATGGATGTCGCAGGCGATCGACAGCGCGATCGCGCGCACACGCGCGCGCCCGATCGGATCGGCCGGCAGCAGCGGGGGCTCCGGATGCGTCTCGTCGAGGTACTCGACGATCGCGAGCGACTGCGTGAGCACCGCGCCCTCGTCGAGCGCGAGCGCGGGCACGAGGCCCTGGGGATTCAGCGCGAGGTAATCCTGCGCACGCTGCCCGCCCATCCGCAGGTGCACGAACGTTCGCTCGTCGGGCGCGACGCCCTTCAGGTTCAGCGCGATCCGCACGCGGTAAGCGGCCGAGGAACGAAAGTAGTCGTAGAGCCTCACGGTGCGCGGACGCCGTTCGCTCAGAATGCCGAAATGCCGGTCTGCGCGCGGCCGAGGATCAGCGCGTGGATGTCGTGCGTGCCCTCGTACGTGTTGACCGTTTCCAGGTTCAGCATGTGGCGGATGACGTGGAACTCGTCGACGATGCCGTTTCCGCCGTGCATGTCGCGCGCGATCCGCGCGATCTCGAGCGCCTTGCCGCAACTGTTGCGCTTCATGATCGACGTGATCTCGGGCGCCGCGCGACCTTCATCCTTGAGGCGCCCGAGGCGCAGGCATCCCTGCAACCCCAATGCGATCTCGGTCTGCATGTCCGCGAGCTTCTTCTGCACGAGCTGATTCGCTGCGAGCGGCCGGCCGAATTGCTTGCGCTCGAGGACGTATCGGCGCGCAGCCTCCCAGCAGAACTCGGCGGCGCCGAGCGCGCCCCACGCGATGCCGTAGCGCGCGTTGTCGAGGCACCCCATCGGCCCCTTCAGGCCCTGCACGTTCGGCAGCAGGTTTTCGGTGGGAACCAATACGTCGTCCATCACGATCTCGCCGGTCACCGACGTGCGCAGCGAAAACTTGCCCTCGATCGCCGGCGCGGACAAGCCCTTCATCCCCTTTTCGAGGATGAAGCCGCGCACGACGCCGTCGAACTTCGCCCAGACGACGAACACGTCGGCGATCGGCGCATTCGAGATCCACGTCTTCGCGCCGGCGAGCGCGAAGCCGCCCTCGACGGCGCGTGCGCGCGTTTCCATCGAGCCCGGGTCGGAGCCGTGGTCGGGCTCGGTCAGCCCGAAGCAACCGATGCGCTCGCCGCGCGCGAGCGCGGGCAGGTACTTGCGCCGCTGGGCCTCGCTGCCGTACGCGAAGATCGGGAACATGACGAGCGAGCTCTGCACGCTCATCATCGAGCGGTAGCCGGAATCGACGCGCTCGATCTCGCGCGCGACGAGACCGTAGCAGACGTAGTTCAGCCCGGCGCCGCCGTATTCGGCCGGCAGCGTCGAGCCGAGCAGACCGAGCGCACCCATCTCGGGAAAGATCGTCGCATCGACGGTTTCGTGCCGGAAAGCATCGCGCACGCGCGGTAGCAGACGCTCCTGCGCATAGGCGTGCGCGCTGTCGCGCACGATGCGCTCCTC
>Ga0134128_10005230_pt1 | contig 15714 bp, 15 predicted proteins | sample KB31754_FD_96462 | JGI IMG/M metagenome (GOLD analysis project Ga0134128, IMG submission 96462) | Terrestrial soil microbial communities with excess Nitrogen fertilizer from Kellogg Biological Station, Michigan, USA - KB3-175-4 | ecosystem: Environmental > Terrestrial > Soil > Unclassified ...
ATACTGCGACGCGAGATTCACGGAAAATAAAATCTGGCTTGCCAATCAGCCGCGCATTTCGACGCCACCCTTTCACTTTGTGCCGCCTGAATAGCTCGACAAGGGCTGTCTCCGTTTCCTTGTTTCCTGCCGAACAGATTTTTCCCATTACCTCGGACCGCTTCTTCTTCGTGAACACGTCGGCCATAAACATCCTTACTCAGACGGCTTAAGTGAGGCTTGGAGGATTGCAATTTCTTTACTGAGCTTTTCAAATTCGCTAGCAACATCCAATCGTATCTCACCTAGCCAGCGTCTTACTGCCAGGTTGTAATCAACGCAAATCTCGAAGACCGGGGACTTTTCAAGATTGTCCCAATAGTGGCATCCATTCAGCAAAAACAAGGATTTTTGTTCGACCGAAGGGAACGCGAGAATATTCGTCGCTGGCTCGCCGCTTTTTGTCTCAAGTAACGTGCGATAAATTACCTGCTTATAGTGGTCGCTCGGATCCCCCAGTCTTGTGCCCAGCAGAGGAGAACCGTTGAATATGCGATAATCCTTCGCGTCAATAATCGTCAAAACAGGTTTTTCCAGGACAAGGTCAGCCTCTGGTGTTATCCCGGCCATCGGCCTCTTTTCTGGCCAAGAAATCCATTTACCTGTTTTGAGCGGAAACGCTGGCTTCGCTTCGGGCCGAAACAGTTCTGCCAAAATAAATTCCCACAAGTTTTCAAAAGTCGCCGTGTAACTTAAACAGTCGTCTGTCTGGGATTTCCTTCCTATCTCAAGGCTGCGTGTGTTTAGATAGGCTTCGAAATAACTGAGCAAGGCACGGCCGCGGTCGGTGAAAATTTCTCTCCTGAATGCTCGCAAGTAGCGGATGGGGTTGCGGAGGACGGGTTTTAGGGCACTGTCGTCGTAGTTGGGTAGGTCGCTAAGTCGATGCTTCTCTCCGGTCCGCGTAAAAATATCCCGTAAAATGTGGATGTGAAGGCGATAAAATAGGTTTGAGGAATCGTTTGCCCGCCTGTCATGTAAAGTATGGAGAAAAAATAGGGACGATTCGTCAAAAATTGGCGCAGAGGTCTTTATTGTAGCCGCCCAAGAAACCGGGTGATTGAAGTTGTTTGCAATTCGTGCCTGGCCCCGGGGCACCCATAATCCATTCCGTCGATATTCCGCTCTAATCCGAATGGCGGCTTCAACACTATCAAGAACGGGATCGAGGCTTCTGTGTCGAGCGCCGCGCGCAGAAGTTGAATCAATAAAGTGTTGGGCGTATCGGGTGTCGTTTTGAATCTTTTTGAAGACTCGAATTAACCTGAAGACCTGTTCTTCTTTGTAATCTTTATCAGAGTCGAGTTTTTGTTTTGCAGCGGGATGTGTGAATGCCTTGGGCAGCACAACCAGAAGTCTCCCCTCCTCAGACCGACAAAATCCAACCGCCGATATGCTTTTTTGTTCTACGTATCCGAGATCCGAAAGAACTCGCCATATCTCGGGGTCGAGTTCGTCCTTTTTTTGTCCCGCTACTACCGTATCAAGTTTGTTATGCAAACCCGCGTTCCTTAGGTTTGAGGCTCAGCGGCCACAGCCGGCTCTTTTGAGGAATCGATTTGTGCGCCTTCTAGCAATTCGGACTTGAATATGCCTCCCAACCCCTCAATCCCAAAACGCTGCTGGAGCTCCTGAAAAGTTCGAATCTCAGGTTTTGTTGCTTTGAAAGGTGAATTTTCTGAATCCTGATCGTCTTTAAAAACGTCATGCCAAAGGTAATAAAGACATTTGTTTCCGAATGCGTCTCGATCGATATTTGCTGACTCCTCGTCGGGACTCATGAACCATGGCCCGATTTGTTTATCTTCCAAATGAAACTTTGTGATCGCCGAATTGATCCGTTCGACGAGTTTTATCCAGTTCCACTTTTTTTTGCCATCATCCAAAACCGGGATTCTGTTTTCCAAAAACTTAAGCACGGGCCCAAAGTCCAAATTGCAGCTTTTCCACTGCCATCGCCTCTTAAACGCAGAATCCATAGGCAACAACGATTGGTCGGAAGTGTTCATTGTCGCTATGATCGTAAAGTTTCCGGGAAACCGAAGTTTTTCTTCACCTCCGCGATCCCAATGCACTTTTTGTTTCTTGAACCATGCCGCAATCTCTTGGCGCATCGAAATTCCATAGCGGCTTGCCCCATCCACTGAGCGATCTAGCAATTGAAAAATATCTCCAAAGATCGCCGCGCAATCTCCCCTATTGATTTCATCAATTATTAAAAAAACGTGTTCGGAAGGGTTTTGAAAAGCCCTAGCGAGCGCCAGCAGAAGAGGTCCCGGCACAAAGTCGAAATAGCAAATGGGCTTTGCGCGTTTGCCGCCATCAAATCCTTCGACAGTGCTGGCGGGATCGCTGCCCACAACGGGTTTGTAGAGGCCGATAAAATCACTATAGGTATATTCCGGATGAAACAAAACGCGAATCGTGTCCAGTGAATTTCCCGCCATTGCATCCGCTGCATGGCTCTTGCCGGTACCTGGGGGACCGAAGAAAATTATATTGTCGCCGATTCTCGCTTCTTTTTTTCTCTCCTCAGCTTTCCCTTCCGTTAGCGCTAACCTTGGATTGGCTGGCCTGTAGTCAAAATAGCTTTTCAGCTCGGGATAGGCCCCAATAGTTTCGGGCTCAAATTGAGGGAAGACACATGTCAAAGCATGAAGCAAGGCTTTAACATCTTGGTTTGGCTCTCTATCTCTTATGATTTGAACGGTCTGATTGCTGTGGGTATCCACACCGAGAACCGGAATGTCTGAGCACCAATAATATGCAGTCGGAGCTTTTGCGAGCAGTGCTTTCTGGGAAACAGACTCTGGCAGAATCACTCGAACTTCAACGGACACTTGCCATTCATCGTTGTAATTCGGCCCTCCCTTCTTTTCCGTTATCTTGCCCAGCGCTCGTAGGCCGCGAGACCACGGTGTTGGGATTCCTTTGTTATTGTCGGAGCCCAAGCAAAAAAATGCAAAGTCGCCTGCCTCGGCTTCACTCGGCACCTGTGAGCAACGAATGGTGAATGCGATTGGTTCGGCTGGTGATTTGCGGTGCGAATCAAGTGTCTTAATTTCGGGAACAGTGTCTTTTCCGAGTCGAATTATTGCGAAGTGGTTCATGCGCTTTTTTGCAAAAGGCGGACAGTTTCGCTCGCGAGTATGCGTTGTGCCAGCCATCGTGCAACAGGCACCGAAACGGCATTTCCCAATGCGGCATATCGCAAGCTATCAATTTCGTCGGGATCATCGAACAAATTAGTTGGCTGCGTCCAGTCGGCGGGAAATCCTTGCAGGCGCTCACACTCTTCTGGAGTCAATCTCCGAACGTCTTTTTTATAGGAGACATACGTCCTGCTCCAATCCGTTCCAGTGTGACGGCCACTAGTAGCTGCCAAACAAAATGCAAGTTTTGGAACGTAGGGCGTATGCCCGTTCAAGATAGCTTCGGTTCTTTCTGGGCTAGTTGGCGTAGCGCACTCTCTAAAGGGGGAAAGAGATTTCTCCCCTGGCTTTCGACCCTTCTCAAGATGCCCCGCGCCGCGTTCGGGCTCAAAAAGAATCTGGCCGGCACGTCGCCAATCACGATGGCATCCAACAATGAAGACTCTTTGGCGCGACTGGGGGACTCCGAAATGCTTGCTGTTAAGCACGCGCCATCCCACACCATACCCGAGTTCGGCCAGCGTCCGTATGATGATTGCAAAATCTCGTCCTTCGTGGGAATTGAGTAAGCCTGGCACGTTTTCGAGGACAACAATCCTGGGCAGGCCTTGGCTAACAAGTTCAGCGAATTGATAAAAGAGTCCAGATCTTTCCCCTTTAAGCCCAGCTCTTGGCCGCGCTCGCGCCAGTGAAACGTCTTGGCAAGGGAATCCTGCACACCAAACATCACTTGTTGGGATTTCTTCATAAGTAAGTTCCTTAATATCTTTGCTCTTTTTAACCTTTGGCCAATGGTGGCTTAGAATGTCATTGCAATACGAATCGACCTCACATTGAAAAGTTACTTCAAACCCTGCCTTCTCGAATGCAAGGTCGAATCCGCCGATTCCTGAAAAAAATGAAGCGACTCTTGGTCTTGTCATAAATTCGCTATTTTTGCTGCGTATAAAAAAGCGGTTGATCTGCGGCAAGATACTTGTCGACTGCGTCACGAACGACCCATGCAGCTGAAACTTTTTTGTTCTTTGCCATACGCAGAACGGTTTCATAACTTTCCGGCGGCAAACTCACCGTGATCCGGACGGCCTTTTTCGCGTCCGATTCTGCTTGGCTTTCTCCACGTTGCGGCATGTGTGCATCAGACTGCATCACAGTGATGCGGTCAAGTCCAATTTCTTTGAGCGTTTTTCTTCGACCTATCAACGCATATTTGCGCATTCGGTTGAAGAACAATGGTTTGCGCGTTGTTTATTTGAGGCCCATGGTCGGCCGGTTTACCCCCAAGAAAAGCAAGGCTGATCTCTGAATGTTGCCTTAATGGGGTTGCCGCCAACTGTTAGAGGCCGCGCATATTCCGAGGTGCAAGAGGTGATGCGGTCCGGTGTCCCTCGCGCGTCCTTGGAATTTCGTCGAACGAAAACGAACAAGGAGTTTCATCGGATTCTTTCAAGCCACTCCTCAGGGAGCCAATTGTCAAAAATGTCCTCCGGTTTCTTCCCTTCTGAGAAAGAAATCTTATAAATCCAGCGACCGTCGCGGAACTGCGACCCGATGATGTAGCCTTCAAATTCGTGGAGGCCGGGCCGTGTGATGCGGACCTTATTCAGTTCTGAAAAGCGCGGTTCCGGTTTCAAAATTCTTTTTGTTTTGGGCCCGGCAGCGTCGCCAAGGAGGTGGGGATGAGGAATCCCGCTGAAGAAACGATCGTCGCCGGGCAGATTTAATTTGGAGAAAAACGAAATAAGGTCAATTCAATTTCGGATTACTCAAAGGGCTTAACAACGCGCCTGGCTTTTGGGAGGACTTCGGGAGGCACAGATTCAAGGCCCGCCAGCCGGCGCGCGCGGTTGATCATCCGGAGCAGTATCCGGTATTGATCTCGGACAGGCGCATACGGCGCAAATCCCAGCCCCGCGAACCGGGCAATCAAAACATCAAGGCTCGTTTTGGTTGCCATCTCAACAAAATGCCGCTTCAATAGCCGGAATTCCCACCTCTCGATTCGAACCGACGCATGCCACGTTCGATCATGCCCCTGTCTGTAGCTAATGCTGTAACCGCCAAACCGTATCGGATGCCGTCGCACATCCCTTACGGTTGTCTCTTCACGCAAAAACTTGTGTGCGCCCACCGTTGCAAGCAGCAGGAAGAAGGAGCCAAAGCGCAGATATTGAATGCGCGCTGCGCCCGCTCGCTTTTGCTTTGCCCGAACGTGTTTGGACCCAGTGATTCCATATTTCGCAATCAGCTTTTGGTCGACGCGCCCAGGATCGATGCCCTTGGGAATCGTTCCTGCCACGTAAAACCAGTATCCTCTCGCTACATAGGCCACGGCGAGTTGCTGGACAAAACCTTCAACGCTTGTGGCCACACATCGGTATGGGATTGAAGCCTTGCGAGGAAAGGTGTGGGATTTGTTTTCGGCACAATTCCCGGAAAGCGCAAAACCAGTTTGCGGAAAACATACTTCCGAGAAAACCCAGCCTTCGTCAAAACCTTCTGTTCGCGCTGGCGCGCAGGTTTCTCCTTCGGCCAGTTCCGCCGCCGCTGCATTCCAGTATTGAAGTTTCCCAGCTATAGAGGTACGCAGCTCAGTAAAAAACTGTGGGCTTGCAGAAACGCAGCATCGCTTGTCCCCAAGCGATTCCACTCAGAGAATTTTCTAATCCCGTCCGACCCGGCGGCCAAATTGCCTGCCGGACAGACCTCATCAAGACGGGGAACACCCGTTGCTCCTTTCGATCTGTGCATTAATGCCCGGCACCACCCGTTAGCTGCACGACGTCATCCGCACTGCCTTGCGCGGGCTGCGTGAAGGAATTTTCCTTACTTCTACTTGGAACATCTCATCCGACAGCGCTTTTGAATCACCGGATGATTCGATTTTCCGGCACCGAGTTACGAGCTCGGGGGCTACTGTCGTTGCGCGGTTAATACATGAACTTGACTCGCAGAGTCGCGTTGGTGAGAGCGAAGACTCTCAATCAATTGGGCATGTGCGAAGCTCCCGCCTCGCCACAGTTTCCAGCGCTCAAAAAAAGCGCTGATTTCGACAGCCAGAATACAGAAGCTGCTGTCTACCCTTCCCGATTGACGCAACCGATTCGGCACCGCCTCTCTGCAAGCTTACTGGCAAGCGCTTTCGCGCCTTTCGTGGTTGAGCTTTTCATCGCCTGCCTTTGTTATTAGCAGAACGCCGAAGCCGTATCATTCTCCGGTTGATCCGTGTCGCCACGGTCAAACTCCCCACGCCAGCAGTGTTATACAAACCTAACGGGCCTTTCACCCGAATTGGCCATATATGGCTTTGGTCTGTATCCCACAGACGGGATTTGAAGCGCCAAACGCCTCACACCCGCTTTGAACATGATGGCTGCCGGGGTTTTCACCCGGCGCATGTCCCGCTCGCCCTTACTCTCAACAGCAAATACTGAGTGGATAGAAATTCGGGATTGCTCTTCGGTTGAAAACCAAAGGATTGCTCCGAATAGCCTCCATCCAATCTGGACGAGCATCTCTCGATGCATCCAGCTTGTCGGGTCGTTGTCAAAGTGCGGTTCGTAACACCGCAACCCTTGGCCTGCTTGGTAGGCAGGCTTAACCGGGCGACAACGCCCCTCTTGATGAGTGCTAGAAAATTGCCCCTGGCAATCTCCACCGTGATCTTCGGATAGCGCAGGATAGGAAACTTTAACAGACTTAAAGTTTAAGCCGCTGTTTCAGGAGTGCTACTTCATGGAGTTCGCCTAAGATCTCCGAAATCGTGGAACACCATCGCGAAACCTGTTGAAAACACACGCAACACTTTAAATCACTTAAAGCAAAATCAATCGCCACAATCGTTCTTTGAAAACCGTGGAACATTTCGTTCTCGATGGTGGCGAATCGCTGCTCGGGCCCTGTCCTCGTGCGCTTGAGTTATCAAATGCCAACGCTTATTCCGAATTATCGTGACAAACACCCGCACCGGGTCACGAACGCGAGCGGTATTGGCGCGGATTGCCGCTGCGGTCCAGTTTAGAAACTCAGCTTCCGAGCCCCTGGCCCATCCAGCCGCAACACCTTGACGAAACAACTCCCCCACTTTCGCCACGGTTTTCAAATCGCCCCGCTGAATGTCGCGCAGGTTTGGCTTCCGTTCTGGGTTTGCTTTGCAAACACCAGAAGGTTTCAGGGCGGAAGCGCTTTGAGATTTCTGGTTTTTAAATTCGTAAGAAGTTTTCTTGTATTTATATGGGGGTGCAAAAATGACCCTGCTTTTGGCACCCAGGGGTGCAAATTTCCTCTGGCCTGTCCAATTGCAATTCAGGCGGAAAAAGGCTCCGTCCCGATTTAATTTCCGCTGGAACGATCCCGTGTCTTTTGTGATGAGTTCACAGTCAATCAGCGCCTTTCTTGCCGACTTTGCGGATCGAAGCGAAAGGCCAAAAGTGCTGGCAATCCACGAAGCTTTTACCGCTCCTGTTGAGCGGACGCCCGCACCATGTCGGTCAATCGAGAGGCCGCGCATCGCATACGCAACAGCGGTTTTTCCGACCGAAGCCCTGGCCGAGCTTGCGACGAAACGCAGAAGCGCCCGCGGAATTGGCACGGGACGAAACGGTGAGCGTTTGCCGGATAGCGACTCCAAAAGCGTCTCGGAACCAGGAATCGGGTTTGTGTTTGTTTTAATCTCGTCCTCGCGCCACGAAAGCAACCCTGCTTTCTGCAGACCTTTGAGCTCCCGATTCACCTCGTGATTTTTGAGGCCCGTCACAACGCAGAGCTCAGAAATTCGATAACGAACCCCAGTCCTCGGCCTTCTTCCCTTCCGTCTCGAATCGCGCTTTGCCGCTTCGCGGACCGCAACGACCGCAAGGCACGCGAAAAAAACGCGCACCGCACGATACGAAATCGCATCTTCATTCAAAGCGGCAAAGCAGTTTGCAATTTGAACTGGAGTAACTGTTTTATACCCACCTTCAATGTACACGTTTCCTTCTCCCTTTCGACGAAGGGCCAAGTCAGCCAAATTTTGGGTGCAAAAATCCTACAAAGCTAAAAGAAGGGCCGTTGACTCGAATTGGGAGATGGAATTAAAATCGGCTCACTGTTCAGGTGAGTTCTCCCAATCGTGGGCGCTCGCTTCTAGCTCTCGCAAATTAACCAGCCGCCAAGCTGGTTTTTTTGCGCCCAGAGTTTCTATTTTCGGTCGCTTGGTTTCCCCTCTTCGCAAAACAAAATTCGGGCATTTGCCAAACTTCAACGCCCTTAAACCGATATAGTGACATGATCGATTTTCTGTCCAGATACTTTGTTTGCGTATGTATCTAAAATTACTTTGGAATCCGGCACTATGCCGGTATACAGGCACACTCGCAGGGAGGCATACCGGCATGCTGGATAAGCAAATGAAACAACAAGCGAATTTTCGTCTTATTTGCCATCTTTCGTCTGCCGGTGTACCGGCACACATATAATAGTGTGCCGGTATGGAGGCACACTCTCATAATCTCCCGAATCTCCGCGCGAACACGACTGCCCACTCTCTGGTTTTTATCTGCCGGTATACCGGCATGCCGGCACACACAAGAAAAAGAGCGGCGGGCTCGAAAATTCTTCACCGCCAGAAAATTCTCCGCGTCAGCCCGCGTGAAAGCCGAACCGACCTCGGTCGTGATCGAGACGCCGCATTAGGCGGGGCGGTAAAAAATTCGATTGAACAGCGCCGCTCGTCTGGGTCCAGCTTTCTGTATTCGACGCGTCCCGTGCAAAAATGAAAAGCGCACCTTTCGCACAAATGCTGGAGTATGCCGGCACACTGCAATCTGCTGCCTCTCGGACTCTGCCACTATACCGGCACACTCCCCTTGCACTTTCCTGTCGACTTAGCCGGTATACCGGCATACCGGCGCACAGATGAAAAAAGGGGATTGTTACACTGCCGGTGTACCGGCATAGTCCGAGAAGAGCAGGTTTTCAAACTTCAAGGGGAGTTTTTATGCGCTTCAAAGAAACTCAAATCATCACGTTCGCAAATCAGAAGGGGGGATGCGGAAAAACTTCAAGCGCCATCTCCGTAGCCGCAGCGTTTTCTGTTGCCGGATATTCCGTGTGTCTCGTCGACACAGACTCGCAGTGCAACACCACTGACACGCTCGGCATCGATCCGGACGAACACATCCGCAGCGGTCACTCAACGCTTGCCGACATCTACTTAAAGCGCATGCCCGCCTCGGAAGTTGAAGTCGAATACGGCGAGCGCTTTCAGGGACTGCTAAGTCTTGTCCCCGGCCATCGGGCGCTTCGAAGTGTGGGCGCCAGGCTTGAGAGCGAAAAAATCGCAGCACTCGCAAGCGACCAAAACTCCATTCTCGATGCCGACGATATCGCAAACGAACATCGCCAGAGACTCAAGGAATCGTTGAACTCCCTCCGGGGCAAACGCGATCTTGTAATAATAGATACGCCACCTGACTTGGGCTTTGAGATGACAACGGCTCTCATTGCCTCGGACTGGTTTGTTATTCCGGTTTTCCCCTCGGGATACGATTTGAAGGGCCTTGAGACTTTGGCCCGCACGGTTGAAAAAATTCGGAAGCGCTACAACCCGAATTTGCGTCTCGCCGGCGTGTTACTTGGAAACTACGATAAGACAGCAAAGCTCGACGCCGACATCCACAAGGCCCTTGTGAAAAAATTCGGTGAGGATCTGGTCTTTAAAACCACGATAGCTCGGAGCGTGAAGCACCGAGAATCAACTCTGTATCGCCGAACAATTTTTGAGCACGCGCCAAGCGACCAGGCATCCGTTCAGTATGCCGAGCTTGTGAAGGAGATGATTAACAGGGGGGCAAAGGGGGCATTCGGCGCAACTATTAACCCGCTTCCTGATTCGACTGCCCTTGGCCGCATGGCTTCAGAAAACGGTGAACCAGAAAATACAATTCTGGGGAGGATCGTAAATGGCTAAGAACAAGCCCGGTCTTCCCGACGGATTCGAGATCAACCTTAACAATCCAGTCGAACTCGGCGACTACTTAGATGAGGATTACGCAGGGAACGCGGCAAGGGTTATCGCTGCAAAACGCGCTGTTCCTCCGCCGGAGCCGCCAAAGGCTGTGCTCAATCCGGCTCCGCCGCTGCCGCCCAAGCCGCAAATTGCCGAACCTGTGCCACAGCCAACGCCAAGAAGGGAGGCTGTTGTTGATTTCGAGGAAGCAAAAAGACGCAACGCTCCGAAGGCTCCAGCATTTAGAAGGCCGGATCGCGCCCAATTCAACATGCGGCCTGAAACCGTCAAAATGTTTAATGACATTGTTGAGTATGTGCAGCGCTACAGCTTGCAGAATGACGCAAAGGCCAGCGAAATCTTCGATGCGTTAATCAGCGTCCTGCACGATGCGAAGCAAGAGCTCTCTTTCGATGATGTGCCGCGAAGAGGAAAGTGGGGGACGCCCACGGCGAGAGCTTTTCCCACAGCATTGGGGAACGCCTTTGCCCGCGCAATTTTCTCCCGTTATTCCAAACAGCGAGCGGACTAAAAGGATCATCACGCGACCAACGCCCCCATCTCACAGTTCGGGATGTTCACCCGCTGCTAAACGAATTAGCACCAGCCAATCATCAAATGACGTTAGCGGGGGCGGCGGTGTGCCGCGTCTCCATTCAAGCAGGGACTCGTAGGAAGGTGCGTCTGCTGCGCAACGCTGCAAAATGAAGTGCGCCATCTCAGTGCTGATGCTGAGCCGATCGCACTCAGCGAAGAATTTTCGGCAGTCGGGCGAAGCCTCTTTCGATCTGCGCTGGTTTTGCACGGTTTGTGCAATTGACGTTAATTTCCAGCACCGCTTTTGGCTATCAAAATAAACCGCTTGCCCCCCTGAAAATCGAAGGCACATGCGGTGCCCGACTTGCAACGGGAATGCAATAACTCCGCGACCAACATTCGCAACGCTCCGCGCCGGACCCCGACGCCCATCCTCTCTCCGCGTCTGCTCACGTTCGTCGCCATCCGCATAATAGAACGGAGACAGACTTCAGAGCTTTGCTACCGCTCCGTCTTCGCCTTCACGTCCGCAAACTCCGAAGACTGTCCGGGAGCTGTTTGTGTTAATCATTACCCGCCCATGCGAAACGTTAGTTTCAATTCCATCCAAGAATGGTGGGATTGTTTAAAGGCACAAGTCCCGAAAGCCTTGAAAAACCGTAGTGGTAAAAACCTCTACGGTTCGAGCGAACGGAGGAGCGTCATTTTACTTCTGAGCGCTTACCGCTTTCCGCCTCTTGGTTTTGCTCAAAAATCCAAGAGTGTGCCATGTCCGCAACTTTCCCCAAGGTGAGAAGATCATCGCGACCGAATGAATCGGTTGTTTTCCATTCTTTCCCATCCCGGTAGAGACGAGCGAATGTCACGTTGAACTTCACTCCATTTGTGGTTTGGTTTTTCCAGATGGCGGCCTTGATGGCTCCCAACCGGACCTCGTGTACTGGCTTTTCTTTTGGCACTGATTGTTTTTAGGTTTTGGCGTCCTCCCCACACGACACCAGTTTTTAAGAACCTCCTTAGAACTCCCTCTTAGCACGGCCACGGAAAACCAGGCTGCAGTTTTTAAGCTGCCAAGGAGCCTTTAATAGAAGCGAACAGATAGTTATGGTCGGTTTCAGGTCTTTTTCGCCGTTCGTTCCGCCGCCCTCACTCGCCCGACTCCGTCAGGGGGCCGGACGCGGTGCCCTCTGAAGACTACTCCCGCTGGCCGCCCTGACTCCGCGGGCTCTGGTGTGAAGGGCGACGGACCGAACCGAACAGCAGAGCAAAAAAAAGACCATGAAAACAACAATCCAGATGAAAAGAAATTCAGGGCTCAGGAGCCGCCCCGAACAGTGGAGCAAAGAGGAAAGCGGAACGTTGCAAGACAATGGAAATCCGAACGTAATCACGCCCTCGCTGCCGGGATTCGAGATCGTGAAACCGTTCCGGTTTTCATCCTCACCTTACGAATACAAGGTTACACCTTTGCGTGAATGCCCGACGCCGGATCAGATGCAACTTTGCGACACACCGCAGAAAGCTGCCGACTATTGGCGCAGGCATGTTGCGACAAGCCAATACTTCAACCCCGAGTGTGAATGCTTTGTTGTGCTTTTTTTAAATACACGCCGGAGAGTGAAAGGCCATCAGCTTGTAACGATTGGAACGATGGACACGATACTTGTGCACCCCCGCGAAGTCTTTCGCTTGGCTGTGATGACCGCAGCGTCCGCAATTATTCTTATGCACAATCACCCAAGCGGGGAGGCGGCGCCGTCAGATGCCGACGTCAAAGTGACGCGCGATTTGATCCGCGCCGGCCAAATTCTGAAAATCGAAGTTCTTGACCATGTCGTTATCGGCAATGCCTCCCATTCATCGCTGAGAGAACTCGGCTATTTTTACCTGTAACAGCCGCATCTCGATTGAAGCCGATTTGCAAAGACAGGCTTCCCAGTTTAGTGCGCAGTTACAGTTCGTGCTTCCTGCGCCTGAACAACTCGGGCTTATCCTTTTCCTTATGCTTTTGATAATTCACCTTCTGAACACCAATCGCCGCACGGATGTCGCCCATCTCCTTTTTTGTCAGCGACAAACCCTCATTGATTTCCTTCCGCAACACTTTGCCGAGTTTGCGGAGTTTTTTCGCCGGGTCTTCAATTTTCTTCTTAGTCATATTTAGCCTCCGTCGCTTAATGTGCCCTCGCACCGGCTTATCCTCATTCGTGCTGCGTTGGCGGTAATACCGTGCTGCTCGCCAATTTCATCCAAACCCAATTCAAGAACATAGCGTTTAAAAAGAAGGTCCGCGCACTCGGGGTCAAGAGACTGCAGCAATTCTATTGCTTCACGCGCATCTCGGATATCCTCTTCGCTTGAACGGCTTCGCACTGCACTTTGCTCCACGATAGCGAGCAGCGCCTCTAGGTCGGGATGCGTCTGGGGCTGCCGATCACGCTTTCTGTGATAGTTCGCGGTCGCCGCGCGCGCGATCACGTAGCACCAAGAAAAAAACTGCTCCCGTGTTGTCCCGCGAAACCGCGAAAGGCCCTGGGCAATCTCAAGAAGAATATCCTGCCGGACATCTGGAACATCATTCTTCGGAATCCGCCCTAACAGGTATAAAGTTACGTCCTCCGAAATTGTTTTCAAGATTTCCCCGAGCAGCGCACGATCGCCGCTCTTCCGATACTCGTCCACCATTAGAAACACGTCGGGCATTCTCAAAAAAATTGTAATTCCTTCGACAAAAGACACACGAAAAATTGTGAAGAATTTTTGTGCGTTTTTGGCCAGAACTTCAACTGAGAAGGTATTATGAGCGAAGACGAATTCCGATTCATGAACTCGCGGCACTGGCCGAAACGACTTAACAAGCAACAATTGTGCTGGGTTCTAAACTGCGAGGTGCACGACCTTCCGGCTTTGATGCGTGCGAAACTCATCGTTCCGCTTGGAAAGCCCGAGAAGAACGGCAAGAAGTTCTTTGAGACCGCTGACATCTTGGAGCGAGCAAGCGACAAAAAGTGGCTAATCAGAATGACGGAGGCGATTCGAGAGACTTGGCATATTCGAAACGGCGCAGACTTCGAGGGGGAATCCGAAAATGGGGACTCCTCCAAGCTGGCAGCATAATATGTCGGTTTCATGCACGGGTCGCCGCATCGTTACTCAAGCAGCGGCCGCCGGCAGGGGCACAATTGCCGCGTTTGAGGCAGCGAGTTTCTTTTCGTAATCTTCAAGCGCAGGAATGATCACCTGAGCATTTTTGGAATAAGCTCGGTGAACCGCTTTGCTGTTGTGGCCAAGGGCTTCTTGCGCAAAACGCTCTGGATAAGCGGCACTCTTGGCGCGCTCAGCCCAGGCATAGCGGTAGCTATGGAGAGTGATTCCCTTAATGTTCAGGCGGCGGCAGGCGCGGGCAAACTCAGTCGCACGGTGCGCCTCGCGCATCTCGACAAGTTTCGGGAACAGTGGGCCTGTGGCCGGAAGTCCGCGCAACACCTGTTCGAGCTCTTCGCCAATTCGGATAATGGAGGGGGTTCCGGTCTTCTGTCGATGGAAACTCACCACACGCGCGCGCCAATCAATGTCCTTGGCGGAAAGTGCCGCGATGTCGGATTGCGCCCCGCCGATATGCCAGCAGCATTCATAAAATGCTCGCCGTTCGGAGTTGTTCTCGGCAGCGACAATGGCTTGGTGTTCGGCAAACGTGACGGCGCGTTTTTCCTTAAATTGAACCTTCGGCCAGCACTTCTTGGGAAGGATGGGCCAATGCAGCCAAGTCATATCAAGGGCGAAGTTATGAATCCGCCGCAGGAAAACATTGGTGGCAACAGTTCCCGTTTCCAAGACCTTCAGAAATTGGGCGGGCCGCGTTTCGAGGATTGGAAGGTTGCGAATAATATCAAAGGCCGGGTCTTTCATTGCCCGCTCGTGGCGAATGCGAGTTGCGCCCGTCTTCGTCTTCGTCATTTCGTCCATTGGTGTTTGCCACGTCCGCTTGGCCGTTTCCGGATCAGTAGCCGTCAAATACGTGCGAGCGATCTGGCGGTTTAACACCGGCTGGCGATGGGCTTCATTCTTTGCATTGAGCAACGCGATGGCTTCTGCTTCATCCTTCGTGCGCAGGCTGTGCTGCTTCCTGGTTTCCGTGTCTTCGGAGTAAAAGACGCCTCCGCGCCGGAACATAATGAATCGAGCTTTCATAACTGGTTCACTTTTTCGGTAAACCAGTCCGAACAACCCGCGATTTTTGAACGCGAATTTCGGCGAGTTTCAGCGAGAACTTAAACAGTTTCGGCGAATGGTGATTTATCGCGCCGCGTTACTGACAGTTTCACTGACAGTGGCCACTCCGTCCGGCGCATCTCCTTGCAGCTCAAGCCGCAAAACTTGGAGGCGAGGGTCGGAATCGAACCGACGCATAAGGCTTTTGCAGAGCCCTGCCTTACCACTTGGCTACCCCGCCGTGTCAGGTTCGGAAAAGTAAATCACTTTCGCTGGGGCGCAAGGTTATTCGATTTTCGCGGAAGGGTTTTCAATTTCCCGATTGCTCGCTGGGCGGCTCATTCAACTGACGCGGAGCATCACCTGGCTGCCTTCGATGCGGACGGGGTAGGTGGCAAGGTTGATGCAGGCGGGCGCCCCCTGGGCTTGGCCGGTCGTGAAATCGAAGCGGCCGTTGTGCTTCGCGCATTCGATGATGTGGTCCATTACGAAGCCGTTGGCGAGGTGCACTTTCTCATGCGTGCAAAGGCCGTCGGTTGCGTAATATTTGTCGTCGGCCGAGCGGTAGAGGGCGAAGGTGCGTCCGCCGTGGTCGAAACGAATGACGTCTTCTTTTTCGATGTCGCCGATTTGACAGGCGGCCACCCAGGTTTCATTCGGTTGGTTGTTCATGAAAGACGTTCGGTTTATAACGGTTCGGCGGGGCGAGCGTGAGCGTAGCCGGGATCGCCCGGGCCAGCTTTCGCGCTGGCTGGCAATTCGCGCCGCACGAAATAGGCCGGG
>Ga0134128_10005232_pt1 | contig 15713 bp, 20 predicted proteins | sample KB31754_FD_96462 | JGI IMG/M metagenome (GOLD analysis project Ga0134128, IMG submission 96462) | Terrestrial soil microbial communities with excess Nitrogen fertilizer from Kellogg Biological Station, Michigan, USA - KB3-175-4 | ecosystem: Environmental > Terrestrial > Soil > Unclassified ...
AGTACTCCTTGAAAGGAAGGTGCGTCTCATCGACGCGAGTTACCGCCGGGCCAATGCCCGACGGCGTCTCGAGTGGATCTGCCTGCTAGACGAGCAGATCCGCAAGCGAAGCGATCGGTTTTGCACCGGCAGGCAGAATTACCGCCTGGCCGTTGCGCACGACATGCCTCGCATCCATGCCGACGGAATGGGCTCCCATCACGTCGGACTCCAGGCTGTCGCCGACCATCAAGCACTGCCGGGGCTCCACATTGAACAGGCGACAGGCGTGCAGAAAGATCTGCGGCGATGGCTTGCGAAAGCCGGCTTCAAACGAGAAGATCAGATGCTCGAAGTGAGCACCCAGACCCATCTGGCCGAAGAACTGTTTTACCCCGAAAGGCCAAAGGTTGGAGATCAGTCCCAACCTGTATCCGCGACGCTTGAGCTCGGTGAGCACGGCGTCCGTTTCCGGAAATTTGCCTGCCGCCAGACGCACTTGCTTGAGCAGCTTGCGGAAGCCCGCGGCAGCGTCGGGGGTCGGTTCAAAGCCGTGCGCTTTGGCTACGCGTTTCAAGAAACGCGCCGGCTGCTTCACGTCGAGCGTCATGCAGCTGGTGAGGAACTCCTCGTCCATTTTTGCTGTCGGGTCGCCGCTCAACGTGCGCTGCAAGGTGAGAACCGGATCGGTGGTCAGACCGTAAATGAGGGTGAACCAGAGATCGAAGAGGATCACCGGATGATTCGTTTTCATTGTCGTTGCTCCTGCTGAGTGGCAGGGGCAACGCATTGGCGTCACCCTCTGATCCGGTCAGTCAATCTTGAATCGGCGAAATGCCTCGACGTGGTCGATGCCGACGTCCTTGCCCATCTCGCGCATGTGTCCGTCAAACCACTCGTCCATACGCCAGCGAAACTGACTTGCATGGCAATGAAGCGCCTCGATTTTCAGCTTGGCTGTGGCGCTCACATCTTCGTAGTGGTTGGGCTCGCGCGTGTCGAAGAGCAAAAGGTGCGGCACCTGATGGGGCTGCATTTTGCCGTTAATTGAATCGGGATACATGTGAGCCATGCGCGCCGCCGGATAGACAGCATCGATTGCCGCCTGTCCGACGTGACGATGGTCACTGTGATTTATGCCGCCGGCGTCGAATCGCACGAAAGGCGACGGGTCGTGCGTGAACACGATGTCCGGTCGTAATTTGCGAATCCAATAGACGACTTTGCCGCGCAGCTCGAAGCTCGATTGGACGAATCCATCGTGCTCATCGAGATACTGTACGGACTGCACACCTAACATCGCGGCGGCGTTTTGTTGTTCTTCCTTGCGCACCGCGAGTAATTGCTCGGGTGTAAACTTGCCTGAGTCGTCTCCCTGAGCACCATCGGTGCAAATCAGGAAATGCACATGCGCGCCGGCAGCCGCCAACTTGGCGACGGTGCCTCCGCAGCCCCACTCGGCATCATCGGGATGCGCGCAGACAACCAGCACTGTGCACGGTGCTTGCAGCTGATCTTGGGGACGAAGGGACGAACCCCGCTTAGGCGAACGAGTACCACGGGCAGACCTGCTCATGGCTTGCCTCCTTTTCTTAAACGAGCGCGCAACCCACCGGGGCATAACCGTGCCTTGCGTGTTGGGTGGAATTCAGCGCCGTGTGGTTTCTTTGGGGATGGAACTAAGCTGTATCTAAAGTGGTGATGATGCTTCAAATATGAGCGGCCGAACAGGCGCTGGGCAATAAATTGTGTCTATTGTGCAGTAAATAACTAGATCAAGTTCGCGCTAGTAATTACTTTCTGATGGCGCGACTAGCGCAAAGCAGACTATGAGACAATTTCGTGCTGGACGATCTGCATGCCTTCGCGGTCGACAGGCACATCGAGAATGGTCGGCTTGCGCCCTTCTTTCTGCTTCAGCCATTCCTGCAGACGTTCTTTAATGAGTTCCTTGTTATTCTCAGCCACCAGAACCAGTATCGATGGACCAGCGCCGCTCAACACACAACCGAGGGCCGGCTCGTATTTGAGTAGCGCGCGTAGTTCGGATAATTCTGGCACCATGGTCATGCGCGGTTGTTCGTGCAGCTCGTCTTTCAATGCTTCTTTTAGAGCCGCCTCATCTCTGGCGGCAACAGCGGAGACGAGCAATGCTGTTCGTTGTATGTTCGTCACCGCCTGATCCAGTGGCACCTTGCGTCCGAGTACGGCTCGCGCTTGCGCGGTGCGCAGTCTATAGGGCGGCACCACCAGCAATGCTTTCCATCTTTCCGGCCAATGAAGTTGCTGGGATAGATAGCGATGCCCGTCGGCCGAAGGCGCGCACACAACAAAGTCGCCGATCAGGCTGGCCGCAAGCGTCTCCGGATAACCTTCGAGAGCGACGCCTTCGCCTATCAGACTGTCTTTTGTAGGCACTGAATCCTGCAAAACTTTTGATGCCCAAAGCGATCCTAATATGGTGGCGGCCGTGCTGCCCAGTCCAGCTCCGAGCGGTATCTCCGATTCTACGTCGACACGCACTCGTTGCAACAGCTCTGACCCTTCGCTCCACAGACGACGCAACATCGTATAGATGAGCTGCGTTTGGTCCCCTTCTGTGCTCAAGTCTTTGATCGGGCCTTGAAGCGAAACTACCGCTTTATCGAGTTGCGGTTTGTCGTACAGAGTGAAACTGAGACTGGCGTACAACCCGAGAGCCAGTCCGACTGCATCCAGACCCGGTCCTATGTTGCCTGCACTGGCAGGAATTTTCAACGTCAAGCGTTGCAGTACGCGGGTTTGTTGTTGCATGCTCACGCGAGGATGTTACCATGCTTTGATCATCGCGCTAACTGCGATGTCATAAGCATTTCCAATGATCGACGGCCACCGCTGGGCGAATTTGGGCAAAGCCGCCCCGAGAGCATCATTCCAGATCTGTAACAAGCTGTAAAGAGGATCTGTAAACATTCTCGTAATAGCTTCTTAGAGCCATTCTTGGTACTACTTTGGCTGCTTATCTACTTTTATCTATGCGCCAGGATCACTAATTCACCAGAGCTCGCCATACCGCGCCATTACAGCGTTCATCATCACCCGGGAGGGTGAGGCGAGAGACTGGTATCGCATTTGGTGGCTGGCTGACGCTGCGATTCGCGTTTTGGCATTCGGCGCACCCCGAGTCGGATCGCGCAGCGGTTCTTCAATCACTGGATGAGCCGATTTCCGAGAGGGAAAACGGCGGTCAAGGAGATAAACAATGAAAACGTTCATGGCGGCATCAGTTGCCTACTTTTGCTGCCTGCTTGCAGCCGCTCTCGGCGCAGCCGCAACCGCGCTTGTGTTGAACACTGTGCTGGTCATCTTCGGCATTGGCGGCGCAGCCGTCGGCGTCCGGGTTTGGTCTGCTCTTGCGGTCGGCGCCGGCTATGGTGCGCTTTTGTTCCTCGTTGCCGGTGCGTTCCTGACGCCCTTGCGTTATGCCGGCGGCTGCGCCGCTCTCATGCAAGGCTTGGGCGCGGCGCTGCTTCTCGTCATGTTGCTCGGCAGCTTGCCCGTGTTTGAGCTGAGCGCCAAGGCGCTTGTGCCCTTGTTCGCGGCCTACCTGCTGGCCGCCGGTGCATCGCTTGCCGTCGGTTATGTCGGCACCGTGTTGTTGCCGCGTCATCTGCCGCTGGCATTTGTCGGCCGGGCGGAACGCTCGGGGGATGACGAAGTCGAATAACAAAGTTGACTTGCTTCAGAACTCATTGGCTGCGTTGATCGGACGCGCAGCTAATTCCCGCTCAACATGTAACCGCGATGTCCGACGCTGAAATGGACTCGAAAATGTCTCTGAACATCAAAGGAGCGGTCTCCATGCCCTTTAAGGGCACGCAGGCGCTCATCGCATTAGCCGTCGGCTCGGCGCTAATGCTGCCATCCGCCTTTGTGCAGACGCACGCTGATCATTCCGCATGGATCGCCACAGTGGCGTGGTTATTCGGTCTGATCGTCAGTGGCTACCAGGTGCGCATCATGCGCGCTCAGTACGCTGGTGAAGCCCCGGTGAACATGCCGTCTTGGGGCGGTAATCCTGTCGATCTGATCAAGGCAGTGATCGCCAACTTCCTCGGTGCCTTGGCGCTGGTGGCCGTGTTTGGCGCGATCCTGCTGGCCATCTTCGGCATCTGCATGTGGATCTTCGCCGGACACAGCGGCGGCCTTACCGGCGTCAGCGGCATCGGCGATGTCGACGTCGCGGCGCTTGGTGCCAGCTTCATCGCCATCTTGATCGCCCTTGTGGTGGCGATTCCATTATTGGCCTTCGCACCGATGATGGAGGCGCACTACGCTCACGAAGATCGCATCGGCGCTATTTTCGAATGGCGCAGAATTTGGCAGATTGCCCGTCGGCGCTTCTGGTCGATCCTGGGGGTGGCCATTCTTGGCGGACTCGTTGTCACTGCCATTGAGGCGGTGGCTGCAATCTTCTTCCCGCTGCTGGCCGTCGTCGGCTTCGCTTGCGCAACGGTGATGTGCAGCCTGTTTGCGCAACTGTACGTGTCGGCGCGCGCCGAAGACTAATCGGCATTCCAAACAGGCCTGCGCAACGCGCCGCCCTGGTTCAGCAACCACAGCAAAGGAGGTGCCAATGATCGCGTAACCTAACCCAGGAGGAACCGTTGAAAGGTTCCAAGTACGGATCATTGCGCTGCTATCACTGCATGCCGCTGGATCAAGTTTCGTTTGGTGAAATTGTTGCCGACCCGAAGTATTCGACTGACGAGTATTTCGCTCGGTCCTATCGGTGGCTTCTGCGGAAAATTGGTTTTTGGCCGCATTTCTTTGCGGTCGGCAACGACGAGTCCGTAGGTCTTACCGGCTACGACAATCAATGGCGGGTCTACCTCGGCAACGACTGGTCTGCCGATGGGACGACCAAGCGTGTGTACCGCCGCAAGGGTGAAGCCCCGAACAACGTCTTATTGGTGTATCCGTTCGATGCCTTGCCGTCACCGGTTTTTTCCGACTACGGCAACTGGCATATCGTGCTGAATACCGATGTTGACAACGAAGAGCTGAGCGACCGTGTTTGTCGCCTGGTTTTGAGACCGTCGTGGTCTGCTACCGATTGGTTGCGCCATGCTTCGCGTAACCCGTGCGACATTCAAATGGTTGTTCCCAGCTTCGACACACGCAAGGCGTGCGAAGTCTGGGTGCGCAATCAAGCGACTCGCCGCAAACTCGAGCGCATGGGATTTCGCAACGTTATCGTCAAACGACTTCCAGTGCCCAAGTGGTGATGGAGCAAGTTTAAGTTCGACGATCCTGCAGGGGCGATGCACCCTAGGGGGGGTCTGTGCAGCGGAGCTGCCCGATCCTGCATCGCCCCTACAGGGCTCGGTTCGAGCTGTGGTCAAAAAATGGAGATTTGCAATGCCGTGGACCAAAGACGTTCCGGTACTGCCCGTCGATCTCAGCCTGCCGGAAGGCCGGCGCTGGGACGCGGTGATGTCTGCTACCAAACCTCAGGCGCTGCAAGTAGTCGCTGCCGCCTCCGAAGAAATGCGATTGGTGCCCGTCACCGCGCAGTATCTCTTCGGTCGCTTGTACAAGCGGTGGGGCGGACTCTACATCCCGGAGATCAATTCCATCGCGAAAGCGTTGAACGTATTCTCCGGCAAGGCGATCATGCTCAACTGCGCCTATGAGTTGAGCCACTTGTATCTGCCGCGACCCTTCGGCTGTACGGCGGGCGTCCGTCACGTCGACGGCAAAGGCATGGTGCACGTGCGCACCCTCGACTGGAACATGCCCGAGATTGGCGACGCGACCTGCGTGTTCCGCTTCAGCAAAGGCGCGCGCGAGTTCTTCGCCGTCGGCGTACCCGGCATGGTCGGCGTTCTTTCCGGCATGGTTCCGGGAGCCTATTCCGTCACCATCAATTGGGCACCGCCGTGGGGCTGGCCGAATTTCGACTTCGGTCCGAGTTTTCTCCTGCGTGATGTGCTCGAGAACGTCGACACCTACGCTGAGGCAGTCAAAGTACTGCGCGATACGCCGTTGTCCACCAGTGTGTTCTTCACCGTTTGCGGTGTGAATGCCGGCGAAGGCTGCGTTATCGAGCGCACGAAGAAAGACTTCGTTGTTCGCGAGATGGAGCAGGGTACCGTCGTGCAAGCCAACCATCATGTCGACGCCAAATTCGCCGAGCACAATTCCATGGTTAAGGTCATGGAAGACGCCGCATTCCTCGCTGAGAGCGGCGTGCGTGCGGAGCAATTGATCGCGGGGCTGCGCAATTGTCGCGAGAACGATGTTCTTGTGGACCTGCTCGGTTCCAAACCGGTGCTCAACAACGAGACGGTGCAGAAGATGGTCTTCTGCCCTGCGCAGGGCGAACTGCAGGTGTGGCGACTTGCCACCAAGTGAGCGAACAGCGGGCTTCCGCCCGCCGCTACAGACTATCGGAGATAACATGGAACAATCGGTTACCTCGTCGAAAGTTACGATTCCGCTCATCGACATTCGCGGCAAGTCGTTCACCGACTTCATCAGCGAGCATGAAACCGAAGCCCGCAACGTGCTGCTGGCGGCCAGAAATGTTCTCGGTGTCGCCTCGCGCGCGGCGGCGTTTGTGCTCATGCCGCTGGCAGACCGTTGCTCTCGCCGTTGGCTTGGACGCACTGACTCGCCGTATCTAGCTGAGATCGATCATTGCGCGGAAGTCGTCGGCATGTCCGGCGCTCACGCGCTCAACGCCGCCTACGAATGGGCTTGCACCACAGGCGCCTTCGCCACAGGCGACGACGTCACTCTTATGCGCGTGCTCGACTGGGGGTTCCCCGAGTTGGGCAGCCGCGTTGTTGCTCTGCAAGCCGATTCACCGGCTGGCGAGTACATCAATTTGACCTGGCCCGGATTCACCGGTTCGGTGAACGGCTTGGCGCCAGGGCGTTTCGCCGCGGCTATCAACATCGCTCCCATGCGCAAGCATGCCTTGACGATGATTGGTGACTGGGTGCGTAATCAGCAGATTGTTCGCCAACCTGGCGGCATGCCGCCTGCGCACTTGCTGCGTTTCGTGTTCGAGAACGCGAAAGACTTCGCCGCCGCCAAACGCATGCTTGCTGAAATTCCGGTTTGCGCGCCGGTGATTTACTCTCTTGCCGGCACGAAGCCGGGCGAGGGCTGCATCATCGAACGCGTGGAAAAATCGGCGTTCATTCGCGAGCTCGGCGATAATCGCAGCGTCACCACGTCCAACCATTTTCACACCCCCGAACTCGTGCAGCAAGGGCACGGCTGGCGTGCCCGCGGCGTCGACAGCCACGGACGCTTCGCTCAAAGCTGCACGCTTATTCCCGAGCAACTTTCCACTGCTCGAGACTTCGAGTGGCTCGCGGCTCCTATCCTGAATTGGGAAACGCGACTGGCAATCATCGCCAACGCCAAGAGCGGTCGCCTAATTGTTCAAGGCTTCGAAGGCGACCAGCGCGTCACCGAAGTGTTCACGATGTGAGAGTGCAGGCCGGCAGCCTGCGCTCCGCCATTACGAGGACACCATGCGTCAAGAAACTCGCTTGGAGCGAGTCGAAAGATATTTAGCTCTCCCGATCTTACTCACCACGGCTGTGTTTCTGATGTTGGTGTTGCTGCCGTTTCTCGTGCAGCTCAGCCCTTCAGCACTCTACGTGGTTCACCTTTGTGAATGGGCAACTTATGGACTGTTCGTCCTGGAGTACACCGTTCGCTTTTTCGTTGCCGACAACAAGAAAGAGTTCATCTGGGAAAATCTGATTGACACGGCGGTGATTATACTGCCTGTGTTCTCCCCGATTATTCCCGACGCCCGATACCTGATCGGACTGCGAGTAATCAGCGCCATTGCGCTCATGCTCGATGTCGGTAAAGATTTGCACCATCTTTTCAGGGCGAAGAACGTTCCCTATGCGATGTTCTGTTCTCTGCTCACGTGCGTGGTTTGCGGCGTTCTCGCCTACAACTTCGAGCACGCGGCCAACGGAGCCAACATTACTTCGCCCCAAGATGGTGTCTGGTGGGCGTTCGCCACATTGAGCACAGTCGGCTACGGCGACAAGTATCCAGTGACGGAAATTGGTCGCTTGCTGGCGTTGCCGCTCATGGTTCTGGGTCCACTCTTCATCGGCATTATGACCGCCGGCTTGACCGCGACCATGATGAAACCGACCGAGGAGGAACTCGCGGAAGAACATCGCGCCGATGACGAACGCCTCGCGTTCGTCATCGACCAGAAGGTAATCGAGCACCTCAAGCCGATCAACGACAAACTCGACCGCGCTCTCGCAATTCTCGAGGCGCACGGTTTACCCAAACCGGAATAAGAGAAACAGGGAAACACGAATGAAGTCCCTCTTAAAATTGATGGCTGCAGCGGCGGTCGTTGCTGCCGTTGCATTGCCGCAACTTGCCGTCGCCGGTGATGTCGGTGGAACAGGCACCGTTGGTGCCGCCAACTGGAGGAAGCACATCTACGTCTTCAATCCGGACCTCAAGTCGCTCGTCACCTATTCGACGGTGCATGGAAAGATTGAGGTGTACGGATTGCAGACTATGTCCTTCGGACAACATCCGACCTTCAAAGACAAATCCGGCAACGCTTGCTACGGATTGGGCGCAACACCCTGGCCCGGTGACACCGTTGTCGTGCACTGGCAGGACGACTGGGGCAGCAATGGTGGGCCGGGCGAGGAGCACGACCTTGTGCTTGGTGACTCCGCGATCGTGATTTGCGACGAGCAGTTGCCGAATCACGATCAATTGCCCTATCCGCCAGATTGAGCCAGTTAGTTCTCCCCGTCGGACATGCTAAAACGTGAATAAGCCTTGATACCATGTTCGGTATCAAGGCTCATGCTCCTGTTGACTGGACAAATATCAGTCTGCACGAAAGGTACTAGGCCAAGTAACAGCCTAAAATTGTGGTGCTTTATACTATAGCGAATAGCAGCAGCGGTTGAAGCGAGAAAAAGAGGAAGCGGGGCGGCAAATGCACCGCCCCCATTCCCGAGTTGACTTTGCTGTGCGGCCTACTTGATCAGACGCAAGGTAAGCGGGAAGCGATAGGCATTACCCCCGGCTGCTTTCACAGTCGCAACGATCTCCATCACGAAGACGAAGAGACCCTGGACGCAAAGCAGCACAAAAGCGCCAGTCGCCAGGGTCGCTAACCCGGCGCTGCCACCGGCGGCTGCCGTGGCGCCGGCGATAACCGTTGTAAGGAAAAGGATGACGCCCCAGAAGATCATGCTCAGCTGGAAGTTGAGCTGCTCTTTGGCGTGCTGAACGATGAAAGGCGAATTTCTTTTCGCCAGCATGATCACGATCGGCACGAGCCAAAAGGCGAGTGCGGCGGTGGCGATCAGCGAGACGCCATGGCAAACTGCCGCCCAGATGGCGTCGTCATCATTCTGTGGTTGGTTGATTTCGGACACGGTTTTCTTCCTTTGTGTCAAGGTCGTCGAGGGGACGGCTAATTGAGAACCGGGTCCCTCTCGATGACCTGCGACCACCTCGTGGTGGCGCGTGGTGAATGCGAGGCTAGCTGCGTCGGCTGCCGAGGTCGTTTGACGGGTGCTCGTCGATGCTGCGGTTGATCCAGCGGGCGAAATTCGCCACGCGATAGATCACGAACAGCACAAACGGGGTGGCCAGGACCAAGCAGGCGAAGGCGATAAGCCCACCGCCATTGGCGGCGGCCACACCGCCTATCGCTCCCAGAATGGTCGCGAATATGCAGGCGAGCATGATGATCATCATGCGGTCGGTTTTGTCTCTCACCGGAAACCGGAGCAGTTCGTGCTTCGCTTCGAAACCGGCGATGGCAAGCGACGATGCGCCGCCCAGTACCATCCAGATCAGAATATCGAGAAATTGCATTGTTCAGTTCTTTCCGAACTTGAGGTTGCGTTGAGGTGTGTTTACGAGTTCGTCTTGGTCGGCCAGTAGTTCATCGCGACAAGGATGAGGCCGATGCAGACTGCAGCGCCGCCGAGCACGCCGAGCAGCCAGCCGAGGAATCCGCCGACGGCGGCGAAGAGAGCGTGGGTCAGCAGGCCGGAAATGCCGCCGAAGAGGGCAGCTTTGCGGGCTGTCGGCTCGGGGTGCTTGAGATAGCGGGACACGCCGTAGAGACCGGCGGCGCCGACGAGGGCGGCCCAGTACCAGGCTCCGAAAATCGTGGTTACCGCGAGGACAACTGCCGCGAGCACGTATGCCGACGCGAGAGCGAGTGCCTTGATGGTGTCTTCAGTGTTGTTGGACATTTTTCACTCCATGTGAACGAAAGCGAAACCGCGGGCGTCAGAAAGTTTCGGTGGTGCCGTCGGCGCCCTGGTAGGTTTCCTGCGTGATTGTGCCGACCGGGTCGTAGACCGTCATCGTATCGGCGTCATACTGGCCGCAGTCCATTTGACGCGCCCTGAACTCGCCGTGATAGATGGTTTCGCCGGCGTGCGGGGTGGTCGTCTTCACGTATCCCATCAGGCTGCCCATCGGGCCGTTATCCTGGATTTCGCGCCTGACGATGTAAGCTTTGGCCATGTTCTTCACTCCGAAGTTGTGTAGGGCGACGACGGCGTCGCCCTACGATGGAACGCGATAGCGCTTACTGCTGCGCCGCCGGCGTCACAGGCGACAGACCGGAATCATTGGTCCCGGTGTAGGTGCCGTCCTGGTTGAACTTGAAATAGTTGACCGTCGAGAGTCCGTGCGTGTTCACCGAAACACCCTGCGCGGCGTTCACCGTGCCCACGTTGATGGCGTCGATCTTGGTGCCGGGCATCGCCTTCACGGTGGCGCAATCGTGCACGTCGACGACGGCGCCATTCTCCGCCTTCAGTGAGCCGCAGCCATACACCGAGAAGTGGTGCGCGCCCGAAACCTTGACGTCAGGCTTTGACTGGCACCCTTTGCAGAGCGCGTAGACGGTGACCACGTCGGAACCCGGCTTGAGTTCGACTTTGACGCTGCCGCTGTAGAGCACGTCGTACTGCCCATCGAGGCTGAACGCGCCGCTATAGGAGTTGTCGTCCATCTCGTTGCAGCCGCCGAGAGCGACGAGAAGACCGAGGCAAGCCACTGTACCGGCCACACGTGCGGCCTTGGACTTGAACAGATTCATCGAGGAATCCTCTTGCTGTGAGAGAAAAGGGTCAGGCGCGACTTCCCCTGGTTTGTCCGCGCCCGAGCGTGTTTTTGTCTAAGTTCCGTTTTGCGGCAGTGCATCGAGCGGCCAGATCCGGCGCCGGAAGGGTGCTCATGTGCGATCGGTGCTTACTGCTGTTGAGTTAGCTATCCTGCTGCGGGAAAACGGAAGACAACTGAACTTAGCGAGCGGCAGTACCGTAGAACAACAATTGTCAAGAAATAAATTGGCGCTCTAGCTTGCGCTAGGTGTCATTAAGAAATTACGGTTGCGAGGCTTGCATAAGTAGAGAATCTGAAACCGATCTCTGTTAACAACCGTTACCGATGTTGCTTCCTGTAATGACGTGGCTCTAGTCTCAATTGCCATTTCGGATTTTGTTTCTCATAGTCACCGACCACCAAAAAGCCCTCGCCACGCCAAATTCAATTATTCGCGCCCACCGGCTCATCCGGTTAGGGTATGCCGAGCCAGCGCGTAATGATGGTGCATCAGTCAGAGAAACAGCAACCGAAAACCGGCCGATTAACCCGAAGACGGTTACGCCGTCTGCTAAGGAGCGTATGAAAATGACCATGAAGAGTCTTGATGCTACGTTGGCGGCGCTAGCCGACAGCGAAGCCACCCGTCATCGATGCGGCAATGCCGCGCCACCTGGGACGCACAAGCGTACAGGCTCACTCTCGCCGATTATTCTGACGGACGCAGCGGTCACACTGACTGGTCCCGATCGGGAACTCGCCGCCCTGCTTCCCATCCTGTCCACTGCATTGCACAGCGAACAGGGACGCGCATCCCTCATCGAGCGGCTTGGCGAGAAGTTCGGAGCAGAAAAAGCTTCGCAAGCCAAGTTCATTCTCACCGGCCACCACAAGTTCGGTTCCGGCATCTATCTCGTTGGTGGTGACGCCTGCGTTACCGCAGAAGGCGATGGTATCGTCTTTGCCACCGAGCATGCCCAGGTCGTTGCGCACGGACATTTCGATGTCTACGCCTGCGATCATGCCGACATCAAAGGCTTCGACGACGCGCAGATTTTTGCCGTCGAGAATGTCACCATCAGTGCAGCCAGCGGCCACGTGCGCGGTTTTGCCTCGGGCAATGTTCAAGGTGACGTTCTCGATGGCTCAGCTTGGACCTTGAGCGGCAACGCGCGTTTTGACGTGCGTGGTGCTGTCACGGTCGAAGCTTCCGACGACGTCATGTTGCGCATGTACAACAGCTCCCGTCTCAGTGCCAAAGGCAATGTGAAGGCGATCATGTACGAGCGCGCCATGGCGTGGCTGAAGGGAAATGCGAAGGCCGAACTCTGGGGCGACACCATCGCGTATGCCGACCGGCTGGAGCACGTCAAAGTGCTCGGCGGCGAGGCGCGCAAGGTGCAGCGCACCGGTGCCAAGACTTCGTTCGCGATTCGGGCTTGGCGTAGCCGCTAAAGCGGTCGCCAATTCTCGTGTAGGGGCGATGCATGCATCGCGCCCCTACAGGGTAAACGACTATCTGGAGGCTAGAGTGCCCAGCTTTCGCTATCTGGTGCGCGAGTTGATACCGCGTGCGGTATTGCTCAGCGTCACCTTCAAATGGCTCATGCCGCTGGTGGGTTTGTTTCACTTCTCTGGAGGTCTCACCGCAGCGCTTGGATTCGGGGTGGCATTCACCGCCCTCTTTTCGCTGTTCGGCGCCTACATCATGCCGTCGGCGCCTGTGCAGGCATTCTTGGCGCGGTACGCGCACCGTTGGTGGTATGCATTCTTGAATATCGCCATCGTGCTTCTCGTGCCTCTGGTCGCCTTATTGGCGGCGGCTCTTGTTGCGCCAGGTCTCTTTGCGATGAACTGGCTTTACGGGCCGTTCGTCGGGTCCATCATCTTGAACCTCGTTTGTGCAGTCACCCATGACTACGCAAGCGGTGTAAAGCATCGTTGCCCCGCGCCAGTGTGCGGCAGCGAAAAGTCTTGTTCTAAGTCCAGTTGTTCTGGACGTGAATAAATCCAGCCGTAGGAGCTTGTATGACAGGCAAAGGCAGGAAAAGGAGATCTTCAATGCAGACTCCACGCAATGCGACGGAACGGCGTCCCGACATCGATCTCGGTTTGCCGCGTCCGCGCATGGTCGAACCTTTGGGCATCCGTGGATCCGTAGGGATTTGTCGCGGTTGCCGCCAGCCGGTTGCCGCATTGATGCCGGACGGTAAGTGCCCCTCGTGCACATCGATGCCCGAGTTGCCTACCGCTCCGCGCCATCCTCAGCGCGGCCGCTAAGAGCTCCGGCATGCGCAGCAATGCGTAGCCGGTAGACCGACCGCCCATCGGGAGCTGCCTCGCGCACTCCCGATGGTGCATTACTGCAGACTTCACTCCAAAGTTGGAGTAAACAAAATATGAAGCCAATCGCCACTGTTCCTGCGTTGAAGAGACTACATGCGAAGTTGAAGCAGGGACACAAGCTTTATGGTGATGTACCGCCGTGGGGTGCTCGAGTTCTCCAATTCGAGAACCAGGGTATCTCCGGACGCGTCGAGGAGTGCAGCTTCAGAGAAGCGTTGCTCGCTCTCGACAGAAAACTCGGCGGCAAGAGACGAACGATGAAAGTTCAGCTTGCCGTCGACGATGTGCATAAGAGCCTCAATGCCATGGAGGCGAACTTCAACACCACTCGTTCGCCTCTACGTGCGTGGCAAGATGGCGACGAAGTGGTGGTCGAGTGGTTGACGTGGGAGCAGGACCTCTCGCGCCAGCGCAATCCGATTTATCGCACCAAGCGAACCGGACGCGCCCGCAATTTGTATGAAGCGCTGGACGCTGCTTACAAGGCGAAGCGCGAAGAGGTTACGTCCGACTACTAAGGCGGAAACTTGAGAATAGCCACCGGGAGTTGCTCGCGCTCTCCCGGTGGCGCTTTCCTCGTCTGGTCGCGATTGTTCTCCTCGTTTTTACCGCAACCACGTCCTACTATCGAACATCGCATGTATCGTACGAGCAGGGATAAAGATCCGCCATTTTTTATGCCTGTCGGGGATATATGCATCTGGCGTATGGAAATTCAAGGATTTTTACACCTGTAAAGCATGATGGTGTGCGCAGCTGTTCTGCACATTCACTCGACTCTCCAATAGGAACCCACGGGGCGTGGCTCGCGATAACCGTGCGAGGGAGAGGTGTCCGTTCTGAAGGGGGAAAACACGATTACAAACAAAAAAATTCGCGAATCTCGTCGCGAGATCTTTGTTTATCTAGAAGTATCTTCCAACACTCATGACTCAACACATTTAAACGCAAATCTAGAGACGCAATAACACACATACAAGATTTTGCTGGGTAGCACTGCTACGTCGGGCAAACTGTACGGTGTTTTGCTAGATTGCGCGCGTTGAGGAACTCACTGGAAATGGAAGCAAACCGTGTACGCACATAGAAATCTATGATGCTACACATCCCGGGTGATACTGTCTGCAAATCATGCAACAAGCAGCTAAACCCATAGATCGGGCTTCATTCCGCCATGCCCGGCATGAAACGGCTTGAACCCGAAAGGAGAACGTGAATGCAACCCAACATCCTGAGAGGTTCCCATGCGTGCAGACATGCACAAGGTTTTTTCGAGCAGCCGCCACCGTCGCGGCCGTCTCTGGAGTAAAGTCAAACAGAAGGGTTCCGCAAGGGCTCGCCCCGATATCTTTGACGAGGATCAGCCGCACACCGAGCGCATCCGCAACCGCAAGGGACATTCCCGGCGGCAGAAGTACGATGTGCTGCGGCGCTACATTCGCTCGCAGGTCGGCCGCCCGTGGTCCGAGGTTTACTCGGAAATCTGCGAGCAGCTGGACACGCGCAACGAATTGCAGCGCGACGTGCGCGATTGGCTGAAAGGTTACGTCGAAGAAAGCGTCGTCCTGATCAATGGCGTGCCGCATGAGAGTCGCGGTGAGTATCGCGTGTACGATGTCTGGGTTCATCCGGACACGGGCATCCTCATGAAACCGCCGGCTCAGCAGCCTTACGTGCTTACCGCCGAGCAGCTCGCCTGGCGCGAGCGTGCCGAGCGCGAGCGCCGGCCGCGCTACAAGATCGATGCGACGCACCGGCTCGTGTGGCTGGAAGGCTATGAGGTTCCCGGGCGCTGGTACGTGGTGACGTTGAAACCGTTGCCCGAGACCTTGCCCGAGGAATACACCGACTGGCCGCATGATGTCGTGCGCGACTGGTGTAGCAGCGATTACCAATGGTTTCGCCGGCATCAGTTCAACGAGTGGGGCGACTACGTTTACGCGGCGGAGAAACGCCCGGCGACCAACAAGCTCGTCCGCCGTTTCACTAAGCCGCAAGCGAATGACGACTCCGACGACCACGTCGTCATGCGATCACCCGAGCGGTGATTCACTATTGCCCGGGAGCGTTCGCGCTCCCGGGTTTTTCTCTGCTTTTGTGGTTTTGAACGACATACTACAGTAGGTAGCACGAGCCTGGATTAGTCATACAAGGACCACCGCGGAAGGAAAATTTGCGCGCAAATGGCTTTCCGGGCGCTTCACGCGAAAATGAAAAATGGATCAGGTTTAACGCAAAAAAGCGGTTGCAGCAAT
>Ga0134128_10005233_pt1 | contig 15712 bp, 13 predicted proteins | sample KB31754_FD_96462 | JGI IMG/M metagenome (GOLD analysis project Ga0134128, IMG submission 96462) | Terrestrial soil microbial communities with excess Nitrogen fertilizer from Kellogg Biological Station, Michigan, USA - KB3-175-4 | ecosystem: Environmental > Terrestrial > Soil > Unclassified ...
TAGAGCCCGGCGACAGGGAAATGTGCCAGCCCATAGGCCGGCAGATGCGCATCGCCGACGATGCCGCCCGCCCCGATGATGACGATCGGTCGCGGCCTCGCCGGTCGCGGCCAGGCCTGCCTCAGCGCGCTGACGTCGATAGGCAAAGGCTCCTCCGGACGCTCGTCGACATTTCTATGTGAATGATATGTTCACAAGTGAGAGAAAGAGACAAGGCGCGGGGTCCTCCTTCTCCCCTTGCGGGAGAAGGTGGATCGGCCGTTAGGCCGAGACGGATGAGGGGCTTTGAGGCGGCGGCGCAGCCGACAAATCGCTCCAGTGGAGCGATTTGAGCCGAGAAGGCCATGAGACCTATGGTCGAATGGCCTGGGCCACAAGCTCTGAGCCTGCCGCCCACCCCTCATCCGCCCTTCGGGCACCTTCTCCCGCAAGGGGAGAAGGAAGGCAGGTGGCGGTGATTAATCCTGGTGAAACACCTCCTCCATCGAGCCCCACCAGTCGCCTTCCTTGTTGGTTTTGAGCGGGTCTTGGAGCGGCATGCAGACCGCCCACCATTCCTGCGTCCTGGGGTCTTTCGCCATCGCCGCCATGTCGGCGGCATGGTTGGTGCCGGTGTACTCGTAGTACGAGAACATCAGGTTCTCGGGCTCGCGCAGATAGATCGAGTAGTTCGAGATATTGCTGGCCTTGATCTGCTTCAGCACGTCGGGCCACACGGCCGCGTGCAGGCGCTTATATTGGGCGATCGCCTCCGGCTTGATGCCGATCACTGCTCCGTAACGCGTCATGATATCCTCCTAGACCCGGTAAACCCGCTTGGCATTGTTGCGCAGCAGCCGGGCCTTCTCCTCCTCGCTGCTGCCGGCCAGTAGCTCGTTGGTGAAGCCGACCCACTTGGTCAGATTCGCGGTCAGCGTGCAGACCGGATGATCGCTGCCCCAGACCACACGCTCCCAGCCGAAACTTTTGATGACGTGCTCGAAATAGGGTCGCAGCATCGCCGCCGTCGGATTGGGGCCGCCATAGGCGATGATCCCCGATACCTTGCAGGCGAGGTTGGGGAATTTCGACAGCTCGGTGACCGCGTCGCGCCACGGCTCGAATTCGCCCTTGGCGATCGCCGGATTGCCGCAGTGGTCGAGCACGAATTGCACCTTCGGGCACTTTTCGAGCAGCGGCTTCCCGACCGGCAGCAATTGGTCGGCCCGGATGCAGAGGTCGAACGCCATCTCATACGCTTCGAGCCGCCTGAGGTTTTCGCCAAACAGCGGCGTCTGCGACAGCTCATTCGGCAGCGTGTGAAGAATGCGGCGGATGGCCTTCACCCCGCCGATCGTGCTCGCGACCTCGAGCCAGTTCGCAAAACCGGCACTTTCCGGCCGGCCCGCCGCAATCGCCCCGATTACCCTGGGATGGACGCGCGTCATGAAGCGCGTCTCGGCCTCGATATCCTTCTCCGCGACATCGACTTCCATGTGGAGCGCTGCCTCGATGCCGAGTTTTTCAGCTTCGGCAAAGTAGCTCTCGGCCGTCCACTGTTTGTCGATCGCCTGCGCGCCGGCGAGCCAGGGGTAGGAGAAGCGGTCCTTATAGACGAGATGCAGATGGGTATCGATGATTGTCATATCTGTTCCGTTCCATGGCGCATTGATGCCGATCTACGGCGCATTTGATGCCGAAATGCCGCGTGCGGAAATTTCGTTTCCGCCATCGATCAGCATCGCAAGAACCGCGTCGCGATCGGGTGCGTCGCTGTTGTCCAGCCGCTCCGTATAGGGGCAGGTATAGGCGGCGAGCACCGTCCCCGCCGGCCCGAGGATCGGCACCGACAGGTTGGTGACGCCCCGGGTCTGCATGCTGGCCATGCTCTCATAGCCGCGCGCTCTGGCCTGCTTGAGCCGTGCGGCAAGGCTCGGCAGCAGCTTTTCCGCCGTGCCATCTGCCCGCGCCTCGAGCATCAGCATCTGTTCTTCGGGCGTGGCATAAGCCAAAAACACGTGGCCGGAGCCGGTATTGACGAGATCGATGCGTGACCCCACCCGGATCGACACGCCCCAATAGTTCGGCGACTCGACCTGCGCCGCGACGACCAGCACGTTGCGGTCGTAGATCACGAGATGGCAGGCCTGCTCCGCCGCCCGCGCAAAGCGCCGCATCACCGGCAGCGCCTGGCTCACCAGCCGTTGGATCGGCGGGCGGGCGTGCGCCAGCTCGAACATTTTCAGGCTGAGCTCGTAGCGGTCGCCGCTGGTGCGCAGCACATAGCCGCGCCGCACCAGCCGGTCGAGCATGCGGTAAATTTCGTTGGGCGAGCGGTCGAGCGACTTGGCGATCTCGGCCTGGCTCAGCCCTTCCTCGGTGGCGGCAAGCAGCTCGAGGATGTCGAGCCCTTTGTCGAGGGCCGGCGCGCGATAGCGATCGTCCTCTTCCGAGATAGCCAAGTCGTCCTCCAAAACCCGCTTCCGACGCGGATGCTAACGGTTGACGTTAAGCCGTCAACCATGCTTACCTACGAATAGACTTTTCACATATGCAGGATCAAGCGCCAATCGGCGTTATGCGAAAGGTCCTCAGGGAGGAGACATCCATGGCAAAGCGAATACTCGTGACGGCGTTGCTCGCCGCCGGCGCGCTGACCGGTTTGACCGGTTTGGCGCATGCCGATTTCGACTACGGCAAGTTCCCCGGTTACACGCTCAAGGTGAAGCTGATCGGCGGCACGCAATATGAGCACCTCTATACGCGCATCCCCGAGTGGGAGAAGCTGACCGGCGCGAAGGTCGATATCGTTTCGTCGAAGAACTATTTCGACCTCGACAAGGAGATCAAGCAGGACATCGCGTCCGGCCAGATCACCTATTGCCTAGCTTCGAACCACACCAGCTTTGCCCCGCAATACGGCGACATGTACATCGACATGAAGCCGCTGATTCCGGCGGACGAGCTGGCAAAATATGTGCCGGGCACGCTCAAGGCCTCGGAAATCGACGGCAAGCTCGTGCAGCTTCCCCGTGTCACCGACATTTCCAACATCTATTACCGCAAGAGCCTCTACGCCGATAAGGCCAACCAGGCCGCCTACAAGGCGAAATTCGGCAAGGATCTGGCGCCGCCCGAGACCTATGACGACCTGAAGAACCAGATCATCTTCTTCGCCAAGCCGCCGAATCTTTATGGCACCGCCTTTGCCGGCAAGGACGAGGGCGCAACCGGCCGGTTCATGGAAATCCTCAGGGCCAATGGCGGCGACATGTTCGATGCCAACTGGAAGCCGACCTTCAATTCACCCGAAGGCGTCGCGGCCCTCCAATGGTTCAAGGATATCTATGACGCCAAGGCCGTTCCCGCCGGCACGGTGAACTATGGCTGGGATGAAATCGGCCAGGCGATGGCCGCGGGACAGCTTGCCGTCGATCTCGATTGGCCGGGCTTTGCCGGCTTCTATAGCGATCCGACTAAATCGAAGATCGCCGACGATCTGGGCTTCGCCGAAGCACCCGTCGGCACCTCCGGCCATCACGGCGGCTGGTCCGGCTCGCACTCGTTCTCGGTGACATCGGCCTGCGACAACAAGCCGGCGGCCGTGTCGCTGGCGGTGTTCCTCACCAATGACGACAGCGAGATGATGGAGGCCGAAGCCGGCAACATGCCGACCCGAACTGCAGTCTTCGACAAGGTCGTAAAATGGTTCAAGGCCAACAAGAAGCCGGCCCTCGCCGAAATGTACCCGATCTGGGAGAAGTCGCTGGATGAGGCCCGCACGCCGCCGCTGATCCCGCAATGGATCGAAGTGTCGAACGTCGTCTGGCCGCAGCTTCAGGCCGCAATCGTCGGGCAGATCGATCCCAAGGCCGCGCTCGATAAGGCCGCCGCCGACGCGACGCAGATCATGCAGGATGCTGGGCTGCTGAAGAACTAGTTTCGCTTTGGCTGGGCCGCTCGGGCAACTGTCCGAGCGGTCCACACACGAGCGATTCCATCACCGAGTCATTCCCGCGAAAGCGGGAATCTCTGTTTCGGATCGCACCAGCCGCTCAAACAGAGATTCCCGCTTTCGCGGGAATGACTTTGTGGTTGCACCGCAAGCTCGGCGCCGCGGTAGCGCCGAGAAACAGGACAGGCATGAACTTCCTCCGGTCGCCCCGCGCCATACCCTATCTCCTGTTGCTGCCGGCGATTCTGGTGATCCTCGCGGTGATCCTGCTGCCGTTGCTGGTCTCGTTGTGGTCGAGCCTGACGCCTTACGTGCTGACGCGGCCGGCCTCGCTCTACCAGTTCGTCGGCTTCCGCAACTACGAGCGGCTCTGGGGCAACAGCGATTTCTGGTGGGCGTTCCTGAGGACGCTGGTTTTCGTCACCGTCGCGCTCAATCTCGAAATGGTGCTTGGCCTCGGCCTCGCCATGCTGGTCAACCAGATCACCTGGGGCCAGCGGACGATCCGCACCATCATGATGTTCCCGATGATGTTCTCGCCGATCCTCGTCGGCTTCCTCTTCAAATACCTGCTCAACGACTCGATCGGCTTCGTCAACAACGCCCTCTATTCGCTCGGCCTCATCACCGATCCGGTGCCTTGGCTGGTCGATGGCACACTCGCCAATCTGTCGATCATTGCGGCCGAGGTCTGGATGTCGACCTCGGTGTTCGCCATCCTGCTGCTTGCGGGTTTGATGGCCATACCGGCCGAACCGCTCGAAGCCGCACGCGTCGATGGCTGCAATGCCTGGCAGGTATTCCGGCACGTCACGCTGCCGTTCCTCATGCCCTTCATCTATATCGCCATGACCATCCGCTCGCTCGATGTGGCGCGCGCCTACGACATGATCCGCATCATGACCAATGGCGGGCCGGCCGGCAGAACGGAGATGCTGTGGACGCTGATCGCGCGCGTCGGCTACCAGAACAGCCAGATGGGTTCAGCCAACGCCATGGGCTACGTGTCGATCCTGCTCTCGATCATTTTCACCTTCTATTTCTACCGCAAGCTGGCATCCGCCCGGGCTTTCATGGGAGGCGCGCAGTGACTTCCGTCGTCACCGAACTCGCCGTCCCCAGGAGGCGCTCCAACAGGAAGTTACGGCGCCGATGGCTGGTCTGGGCCGGCGTCATCTTCGCCATGATTGTCCTCTGCCTGCCGGGCCTCTGGGTCGTCCTGACCGCCTTCCGGCCGAATGTCGAAGTGCTGGCCCGGCCCACCATCTGGTTGCCGCAGAACCCGACTCTCGAAAACTTCCTCAAGATTTTCGGCCTCCTGCCGCAGGTGCAGGAGGGGCTGCCGGTCGGCCAGTATTTTCTCAACTCGCTGGTGATTTCGGTCACCTCGACGGTGGTCGCCGTCCTCATCGGCATGGCAGGTGGCTACGCGTTCGCACGCTTCCGTTTTCCCGGCAAAAGCACCCTTTTCATCGCCTTCATGCTGTCGCGTTCCGTGCCCGGCGTAGCACTGAGCCTACCGCTCTTCATCCTCTGGAGCCGCGTCGGCCTGATCGATACGCCACTCGGCCTGATCATCGTCTATCTTGCGATCAACATCCCCTTCACCATCTGGCTGACCGACGGCTTTTTTCGGCAGATACCCGTCGAATTGAGCGAGGCGGCGATGATCGATGGCTGCAGCCGCTGGCAGGCGTTCTGGCGCGTGGAGTTTCCGCTGGCAAAGTCAGGCCTCGCCTCTGCCGCCATCTTCGCCTTCCTTACCTCGTGGAACGAATACGCGTTGGCGAGTCAACTAACCCGCACCACCGCGAGCAAGACGATGCCGGTCGGCCTGATGGATTTCACCGCGCAGTTCACCGTGGACTGGACCGGCATGAGCGCCATGGCGGTACTCATCATCATCCCCGCGCTGATCCTGACCTTCATCGTGCAAAAACACCTGATCGCCGGGCTCACCTTCGGCGGCGTCAAAGGATAGGCGGGCGCACTGATGGCCAAAATTACCCGCATCGAATTGTTGATGGTTGACTTGAAGCCGAAGGTCAAACGCGTTGATGCGATTCAGTCTTTTGTGTCGCAGGAAACGCCGATCGTCCGGATCACCGATGCCGACGGCGCAATAGGCACTGGTTACAGCTACACCATCGGCACCGGCGGCCACTCCGTCATGGAACTGCTGAAGCGCACGCTGGCGCCAGCAATTCTCGGTCGCGAGGCGCTGGAGATCGAGCGCATCTGGCGCGATCTTTTGTTCCTTACTCACGCGACCACCGTGGGTGCGATCACCTCAATCGCGATGGCCGCCATCGACACCGCCCTCTGGGATCTCAAAGCCAAAAAGCTCGGCCTGCCGCTACATCTGCTGGCGGGCGGCGCCCAGCGCGAAATCCCGCTCTACACCACCGAGGGCGGCTGGCTGCACCTTGAGCAAGCCGCGCTGGTCGAGGACGCTCTGCGCGCCAAGGCCGAAGGTTTTGGCGGCTGCAAGCTAAAAGTCGGCCGGCCGATCCACCAAGACGTCGCCCGCATCGCTGCCGTACGTGAAGCGGTCGGCCCGGGCTTTGAAATCTTCACCGATGCCAACCAGGCCTTCGCCGTCGATGAGGCCATCCGCCGCGCCCGGGTGTATGAGCCGCTCGATATCGGCTGGCTCGAAGAGCCACTGCCGGCGGACGATATTTCGGGCCACACAAGGCTGGTCGAGCACACGTCTATCCCCATCGCGGTAGGGGAAAGCCTCTATTCGGCGTCGCACTTCCGCGAATACCTCGAGCGCCACGCCTGCTCGGTGGTGCAGGTCGATGTCGGCCGCATCGGCGGCATCACGCCGTGGCTCAAGGTCGCTCATCTTGCCGAAGCGTTCAACATTGCGGTTAGCCCGCATTTTCTTATGGAATTGCACGTTTCGCTGTGTGCCGCCGTGCCGAATGCCCGCTGGGTTGAATACATCCCGCAATTGGACGATCTGACGACTGGCCGGATGCGCATCGACAATGGTAAAGCCATCCCCAGCGACGAGCCCGGTTTGGGGATCGCCTGGGACTTTGCGGCCATCGACCGCCTCGCTGTCGAAGGTTCGAAGTCCACCATCGTCTAGTGTTGGCTCGCTTAGTCTTGGAAGGAAAACCAATTGGCCGATCTCAACGGCAAGATTGCCCTCATTACCGCCGGCGCCCAGGGCATCGGGCGAGCCTCGGTCGAAGCCTTCGCCAAGGCGGGCGCCAGGGTGATCGCCACCGACATCAACGAAACCAAGCTGGGCGAACTCGACGGCATCCCGAACGTCACGACGCGGGTGCTCAACGTGCTCGATCCGGACGCCATCTTCAAAGCCGTGCAGGAAATCGGCCGTATCGATATTCTGTTCAACTGCGCCGGCGTCGTGCACAGCGGCACTATCCTCGAAATGCCCGACAAGGAACTGCAGTTCGCTCTTGACCTCAACGTCTGGGCGCAGGTCCACACCATCAAGGCGATCCTGCCGCAGATGATCGAGCGCGGCGACGGCGCGATCATCAACATGGCAACCGTGGCCAGCTCGGTGAAAGGCGTGCCGAACCGTGCCGCCTATTCGATTTCCAAGGCCGCCGTGATTGGGCTGACCAAGTCGGTGGCCGCCGACTACGTGACCAAAGGGGTTCGCGTGAACGCCATCTGTCCCGGCACGGTCGAAAGCCCGTCGCTGCACGAGCGCTGGGCCGCCACCGGCAACGTCGAGGAGGCGCGCAAGGCTTTCATCGCCCGCCAGCCGATCGGGCGTATTGGCCAGCCGCACGAGGTCGCCGACCTTGCGGTCTATCTCGCCGGCGCGACCTATACGACCGGGCAGATTCACATCATCGACGGCGGCTGGACGGGCTGAGCTATCGGGGAGAGGCCCACCAAGGCCTCCGCGAAAAGCGCCGGCTCTGCAGCCAGCGATGTTTTTTATATAGACAAATTCAAAAAATTCGCTGTCAACTCTGGCAGCGGTTCGCCTCATGACTCGCTAGCGGAAGGAAATCACTTTGCGGATCACCGGCCTGCGTACCTTCGACCTGCGCTTTCCGACCTCGCAGGCGCTGGACGGCTCCGACGCCATGAATCCCGACCCCGACTATTCGGCCGCCTATGTCATCCTTGACACCGATAGCGGCCTTGAAGGCCACGGCCTGACCTTTACCATCGGCCGCGGCAATGAGGTCGTGGTCGCCGCGATCGAGGCGTTGCATGATCGCGTCGTCGGCCTCGAGCTCGGTTGGATCAGAGAAAATCCCGGCCGCTTCTGGCGCCACATGACCTCCGACAGCCAGCTCCGCTGGATCGGCCCGGACAAGGGCGCGATGCACCTTGCGACCGGTGCCGTCGTCAACGCCGCCTGGGATCTGATGGCGCGAGCGGTAGGCAAGCCGGTCTGGCAACTCGTCGCCGACATGAGCCCCGAAGAGCTCGTCGCCATCATCGACTTCCGCTACCTGACCGACGCCATCACGCCGGAGGAAGCGCTGGAGATTTTCCGCCGCGCCGAGACCGGCAAGGCCGAACGCGTCGCCGAGCTCAAAGCCAACGGCTATCCCTGCTACACCACGTCCGCCGGTTGGCTCGGCTACTCCAACGAGAAGCTGACGCGGCTGGTGCAGGAAGCCGTCGAGCAGGGTTTTTCGCACATCAAGATGAAGGTCGGCCGCGACCTTGACGACGACATCCGTCGCCTCGAAATCGTTCGCCGCATCATGGGGCCAGATCGCTTCCTGATGATCGATGCCAACCAGGTCTGGGAGGTCGACCAGGCGATCGAGTGGGTGCGCGAGCTAAAGCCGTTCAACCCGTACTTCATCGAGGAACCGACGAGCCCCGACGATGTCGAGGGCCATCGCAAGATTCGCGAGGCCGTCGCGCCGGTAAAAGTCGCGACCGGCGAGATGTGCCAGAACCGCATCCTCTTCAAGCAGTTCATCACCCGCGGGGCGATCGACATCGTGCAGATCGACGCCTGCCGCATCGGCGGTCTCAATGAGGTGCTGTCGGTCCTGCTGATGGCGGCCAAATACAAACTGCCGGTCTGGCCGCATGCCGGCGGCGTCGGCCTTTGCGAATATGTGCAGCACCTCTCGATGATCGATTACCTCGCCGTTTCGGGCAGCAAAGCGGGCAGGGTGATCGAATATGTCGACCACCTGCACGAGCATTTCGTCGACCAGTGTGTCATCCGCAGCGCTGCGTACATGCCGCCAACGCGTCCCGGTTTCTCCATAGAAATGAAGCCCGAATCAATCGCCGCCTATCAATTCTCCAGATAGGACGGGGGACTTGGCGCCTGAATAATGTTCTGGGTCTGAGAGCTGCACAATTACTGGGATTATGTGAAGCCGACACCCTATAACGGCGCCTTGGTACGCGCGCCTGTCACAGAAAATACTGCTTCCTCGCAGCTTCGACTGTCCAAAAGCTGAAAAGCCTCTATAGGTAGTTATACGGGGTACAGTAGCGGCGGCTTGTGGTGGTGTTCGGCCTGTTCATAGCGGCAGCAAGCGGCGTACTTGCGGCGCTGGCCATTGGCTTTGTCGTGCGCCATGCCGCCCGCCTCGGCCTTATCCAGCCCCCGAATGCCCGGTCCTCTCACATCACGGCGACACCGGTTGGCGGCGGCATTGGTATTGTCCTGGGCTCTGCCGTGGCGGGATTGTTCACGGTTGGCGGCGAGCCACGACTCGTTCCCGCGGTTCTGCTAGCCTCGATTGGTTTTGCCGTACTCGGCCTCTGGGATGACCTCAGGCCGCTGCCCGCCGTAGTCCGCCTGGCGGTGCAGCTGGTGCTGGTGGCAGTTGCGCTGGTGGTCGTGTCGCCGTGGGTGTCTGCGACAGGAGGCGATGCTCGCGGTGTGACGGCCCTCGTCTGCGCCTTGTTGACCCTGGCTATCGTCTATTGGGTCAACCTCTACAATTTCATGGACGGCATCGATGGCGTTGCGGGAAGCGAGGCACTGTTCCTGCTGCTGACGCCCCTTGGCCTGGCCCTGATATCGACGCCAGCCTTGAGCACGAATCCGCTATTTTGGTGGCCCACCGCAGTCGCAGCCTCTGTGGCAGCGTTTCTCCGCTTCAACTGGGCGCCTGCGAGGATCTTCATGGGCGACGTGGGGAGCACGTTCCTTGGTTTCCTCATCGCAATCTTCGCGATTTTCGAAGTCCGCGCCGGCTGGCTCTCGCTTTCCGCCGCGTTGATCCTACCAGCCTGCTTCATCACCGACGGCACGTTAACGCTGCTGCGTCGCGCCCTGCAGGGCGAAAACATCATGACCGCCCATCGGCGCCATGCCTATCAGCAGATGGCGCGCCGCATTGGCTCGCACGGTCGGGTTACGCTGGCCATGACGGCAATCAACCTGCTCTGGCTGCTGCCCCTTGCCATACTCGCCCAGATGGCTATCGCCTTCGGGCCCATGCTGGTGATTACGGCCTACACGCCGCTTGCCTTTCTGGCGTTTGCAGCCGGCGCGGGCAGGCCCGAGCATGCCTGATTGGGTAAAGCAGCGGGCGCTGGCTCTGTCGCGGCCGTGGAAACGCGGCATGACCATCGCGTTTGATACCGTTGCATTATTCGCCGCCGTCTGGATCGCCTACTATGTGCGGCTTGGGCCCGGGTTCAGGCCCAACGGACCACAGATGCTTTTATCACTGGCGGCGCCGGCGATTGCTGTCCCGATCTTCGTCCGCATGGGCCTCTATCGCGCCGTCATCCGCTATCTTTCGGATCGCGCCATCATAACCATCGCTCAGGCCATGCTGCTGACGGCCGCCTGCTGGGCGGCAGTACTGTTCCTGACCGCAATGTACGGCATGAATGGCGCGCCGCGGCTGGTGCCGGTCGCATTTTTTGCCCTGGGCTCGCTCTTTATCGCGGGCAGCCGCTTTGCTCTCAAAGGTTGGCTCGGCGTACCGCAACTGGCGCGGCATGCGAGCGGCTATACGCTCATCTACGGCGCCAACGATGCCGGCGTGCAACTCGCCTCGGCGCTGAACGCCAACGGCGGCGCCCGCATTGCAGGTTTTATAGATGACCATCCGAGATTTCATGGCCGCGACCTCGTTGGCTATCGCGTCTATCCGCCGGCCGCAGTCCCCGGCCTGGTCAAGAACATGGGCGTTGGTGAGGTCATTATTTCCTTGCCCCAGGCGACAACCACACGCCGCCGCGAAATCTTTGAAGCCCTGAGCGCGCAGGCGGTGAAAATTCGCACGCTTCCGGCCATCGCCGACCTCGCCGCCGGCAAATACAGTGTTGGCCAATTGCGGGAAATCGACATCGACGATCTGCTCGGCCGCTCCTCCGTGCCGCCCGACCCTGACCTGTTGCGCCAGTTGATCGACGGCCGCGTCATCCTCGTGTCGGGGGCCGGCGGATCGATCGGCTCGGAGTTGTCGCGGCTGATCGGCCGTTGGAACCCCCGGCGCCTCGTTCTGCTGGAGGCCAACGAGTTTGCGCTCTATGAGATCAAGCGCCGTCTTGCACGGGATAGTCCGGGCCTCGAAGTTGTGCCGGTGCTCGGCTCGGTGCTCGATGATCGTCTCGCGCGCTCTATCATGTCGCGCGAAGCCATCGAAGTCGTCTTCCATGCCGCTGCCTACAAGCACGTGCCGCTGCTTGAGGCCAACGTGATCGAGGGGGTGCGCAACAATGTGCTCGGCACTTCGATACTGGCTCGTGCCGCGCTCGATGCCGGCGTATCGAGGTTCGTGCTGATCTCGACGGACAAGGCGGTCTATCCCACCAGCGTCATGGGTGCGACCAAGCGTTGGGCCGAAATCATTGTCCTCGATTGCGCCGCACGGGCCGCCGCCAAAGGCAGCAACTCGCGTTTCTGCGCCGTCCGCTTCGGCAATGTGCTCGGCTCGAACGGCTCGGTCGTGCCCCTGTTTAAGGAGCAGATTGCCGCCGGCGGGCCGGTCACCCTCACCAGCGACGCGATGACCCGCTATTTCATGTCGGTACACGAGGCCGCCGAATTGATCGTGCAGGCCGGCGCCATGTCGGAAGGGGGCGACTTCTTCCTGCTCGAAATGGGCGCGCCGATTGCCATCCGGACATTGGCGGAAAACATGGTGCGCCTGGCGGGGCTGTCCGTGCGCTCGGCGGCGAATCCCGGCGGCGATATCGAGATCAACACTATTGGTACGCGGCCGGGCGAAAAGCTGACCGAGGAGTTGTTCTACGATGCCAATCAGGTAATGCGGACCCGCCACGCAAAAATCCTGCGTGCCCAACAGGCGGATGGACCGGACAACCTCGATACCGCGCTGGCTACGCTGTCGGCGGCGCTGGCGGAAGCTGATGAAACGGAAGTCCGGCGCCTGCTCTTTGCATTTACCGACGAATATGAAGGCAACACGGAGCCGCTCAGAAAAGCCGCAGGATCATCACGGCGGCTACGGTGATAATGGCGCCCGATGCGAGCACGGCTGCGACGAGCATCTGCTGAACGTAGTGCAGGCGCGCTCCCTGCTCGACGGCCAATGGCGGCAAGTCTGCGGTCCCGGGACGGGGCCTGCGACGCGCCGTCGTGCCTTTGAGCGAAACCGGCGCCCGTCCGGTTTCCATGACGCCCAGATGTGCCATTCCCGCCTCCCAAGCTGAGGGAGGGTTGTCCTGAAAGGCCCGGAACTCCAGCCCATTCCGGATTTAGGCTTAATTATGTTCAAATGCCGCCGGGTTATGGTGTGCCGATGCTTAACAGCGATATGTCGCTATCCGTGGATGAGGTTCTGCCGCATCTCTCGCGGCGTGATGCCGTAGGCGGCGCGAAAATGCTCGTAGAACTGGCTGAGCGATGCGAAGCCGGATTGGAACGCGACATTGGCGATCGACAGATTGCCCTCGAACAACAGCGATCGTGCCCGGATGAGGCGCATCCTCACCACGAATTTCCGGACTGGCACCCGCATCACCTCGGTGAAGAGATTTAGGGCGTAGTTGGGGTGCAGGCCGACAACCCTGGCGACGTCTTCGGCAGTCAGCGGCTCGCTCAGATGTTCCATGATGTACCGGACCATGGCGACCACATAGCGGAGCGGCGAGACGGCCCGGCTCGCAGCGCCGACGGATTCGATCCAGGGCGGCAAAATTTCGTCCCACCCGACCAGCGCCGTGCGGCGCAGCATGGTGGAAATCTCGGCCTTGAGGATGTCGGTGCGTTCCGCATTGCCGCTGCGATAGTCCTGATACCACCGCTTCAGGGTATTCTGCTCGATGGCGTCCGGCATATGCATGATCACCCCGCCGCCCATCATCGTCTCGGTGAGTTTGCCCAGATGCGGCATATGGAGGAAGGAATCGAGTGGGAGATAGACATTGCACTGTCGTGAATCCTCGGCGGCGCCGCGATCGAGCTTCACCGTCCTGTGTGGAATGCCGGCCCAGAACATGATCAGCCGCTCCGGCGGCACTGGCACCGGCCGGCCATCGAAATTGTAGTCCATGTTCCCGGCGGTCAGCCAGTTGAGCTCGATATGGCCGTGACTGTGTTCGGCGGCCATCAGTTGAGGGTCGAACCAGCGGATGCCAAAGCGGCCGAAGGCGGCGGTGTCGGCATAAAAGCGGCGATCCGGGCGCGGCACCGGCCGCGGTGCCGGTTCGCGCCGGGTCGCTTTTGCTATCCGCAGGGGCTCCATGCCGGGACCTATCTTTAAAAGCCGGAATAACTCATTAGGAAACCGGATTGCGTGGCGCTTGGCAAGCGCTACGCTCAAAATGCACGGACATAGGCTGCCCCGGGAACAGGCGGCCGGGGAGCACATAGCGCTTGTCCGTAGCCCAGGGAGGAAACATGCACAGACACCTTTTGGCCCCGCTGGGGGCCGCCTTGCTGCTCGGCGCTTCCACGCTCGCCCTGCATGCACAAGATCTGGTGGCGCCAACCACGCCGCCCGATCCGACGCCGTTCGCGGCGCAGGGCACCCCTAATTTCGTCAACCCGGAGGACATCTGGGTTTACAAGGCGCTGCCCGCCTATCACGAGCCCGATTGGGTCACCAAGCAGTTCGTCGATACCGGCAAGCTGCCGCCGGTGAAGGACCGGCTGCCCAAGGAGCCGCTGGTCATGCTGGCTTCCAACATGCCGGACGGCATCGGCGTCTATGGCGACGTCATGCGCCACGTCATCGGCGGCCGGCCGCAGGGCTGGAACTATGCCGCTGGCCAGATTCAGGGCTGGGGTGGTGTCGATATCGGCATGTACGAATGCCTGACCCGCACCGCGCAGGATTTCGAGATCAAGGCCGACAAGCTGGCCCCGCTCCCCAACCTCGCCAAGAGCTGGGAATGGTCGCCTGACGGGCACGTCCTGACCATGCACCTGATCGAAGGCGCCAAGTGGTCCGACGGCGTGCCGTTTACGGCCGACGACGTGATGTTCTACTGGACCGACAACATCGAAGACCCGAACGTCAAGCCGCTCAATTCGACCGGCCCCGACAGCTTCGGCGTCGGCACCACGCTGGAGAAGGTCGACGACTACACCGTCAAGTGGACCTTCAAGGAAGTCCGGCCGACCCAGTACCTTTATAATATGGCTTACGGCGGGTTCTGCCCGCTGCCGGCGCACATCCTCAAGCCGCAGCATCCGAAATATTCGAAGAACACCTACGACCAGTATGCCAATGCCTTCCCGCCGAACTATCTGAACTTCCCGGTGATGGGCGCCTGGGTACCGGTCGAATACCGCCCCGACGACATCATCGATCTGCGCCGCAATCCCTACTACTGGAAGGTCGACTCGGACGGCAATCAGCTGCCCTATCTCGACGAGTTGCAGTACAAGCTCTCGACCTGGGCCGATCGTGACGTGCAGGCCGTGGCGGGTACGGGTGACTTCTCCAACCTCGAACAGGCCGAAAGCTTCGTCGAGGCACTGAAGAAGGCGGCCGATCCGAAGGCGCCGGCGCGCCTGGCGTTTGGTGCCCGCACCATCGGCTATTCGCTGCTGTTCAACCTGTCGGCCAACGGTTGGGGCTCTCCTGACGCACGTGGCCTTGCCGTTCGCAACCTCAATCGCAACCTCGATTTCCGCAAGGCGATCACCTACGCGATCGATCGGCAGCACCTCGGTGACTCGCTGGTGAAGGGGCCCTTCACGGCCATCTATCCGGGCGGGCTCTATGCCGGCACGGCTTATTATGACAAGGCCTCGACGGTTTACTATCCGTACTCCCTTGAATCGGCGAAGGCAGAGCTCAAGGCGGCCGGACTGGTCGATACGGACGGCGACGGCATCGTGAACTTCCCCAAGGACACGCCCGGAGTGGGCGGTCAGGACGTAAGCATTACGCTGCTCAACAACGCCGACTATCAGACCGACAAGAGTCTGGCGGAAGGCGTTGTGGCCTCCATGCAGGCCTTGGGCATCCGCGTGATCCTGAATACCGTCGGCGGCACCAACATGACTGCGGTGCAGAACGGCGGTACCTGGGATTGGCAGGTGCTGCGTAACGGCTCCGAGTTGATCTCGGTGGTGCAGGGCACGACTTCGCTGGCCCCGACCGGTCCGCAGACCAGCCCCTTCCATCGTGCGGCGAGCGGCGGTGACGTCGATCTGCTGCCCTATGAGAAGCAGATGGTGGATGTGGTGAACCAGTTCATCGCGACCGACGATGCCGCCAAGCGCGTCGATCTGATGAAGCAGTACCAGAAGCTCTTCACCGAGAACGTGAACGAGGTCGGCCTCACCCAGTATCCGGGTGCGCTGATCATCAACAAGCGCTTTGCAAATATCCCGCCGGGCGCGCCGATCTTCATGTTCAA
>Ga0134128_10005234_pt1 | contig 15711 bp, 13 predicted proteins | sample KB31754_FD_96462 | JGI IMG/M metagenome (GOLD analysis project Ga0134128, IMG submission 96462) | Terrestrial soil microbial communities with excess Nitrogen fertilizer from Kellogg Biological Station, Michigan, USA - KB3-175-4 | ecosystem: Environmental > Terrestrial > Soil > Unclassified ...
GACGCCCGGGCCATCGTCGCGGAGCTCAAGAAGTTCAGCCAGGAGCTCGCGGCGAAGCCGCGCTGGCTGGTCATCAACAAGAGCGATCTTCTACCCGAGGCGGAAGGGCAGAAGCGGGCGCGCGCCATCGTTCGCAGCCTGCGATTTCGCGGGCCGCACTTCCTCGTGTCCGGAGCCACAGGCCACGGAACGCGAGAGCTCTGCGCCGCGGTTATGGAGTTTTTGGAGCAGCAGGATCGCGCGGCACGCGACCCCGCATCGCCTGCAGGAGAAACTGTCGGCGAGCAGCCGGCTTCAGCTTGAGCGGAACCGGAGCCGAGATCGGCGGGGGAGTCCAGCGGACCTTCTCTTGGCCATTCATCGCTGCCAGCCTCACGGCATCGCGCGAATTCGAGCTGCCAGCCGGCTCTTGTGTCGCGCCGCCTTGTTACGGTGGATGATCTGCTTGTTGACCAGGGTATCGATGACCGGAACCGCGACCCGGTAAGTGGCCTGGGCTGCCGGCTTGTTGCCACCGGCAATGGCCGACGTCACGTCGCGCACGGCAGTGCGCATGCGCGAGCGCAGAGCGATGTTGCGCGCGCGGTGTTTCTCGGCTTGACGGGCCGCCTTCTCAGCGGACTTTGTGTTGGCCACTTGGTCTCCATAAAAAAACGTCTGCCCCTGGTCGGGGGCGGCTAGTCTGCTTAGGTAGCCGGACGTTGTCAACGCCGGACGAAACCGTGGCTTACCCAGGACGGTCTCTTTCACATAAAGTGACGGCGTCCGGAGACAGTGTCGCGAGAGGCGTCCCGGTGGCCTGGACCGGCATCGCTGTAGCCACTGAGGACTCCGCACCGGTGGTTGAATGTGCCGCAAGCGCCCGCACGAATCCTGTATTCTTTAACCCTTTGACATCAGCGGCTTAGCGGCCCCAATGGAGCTCATTCGCGGATTCAATGGCCTGAACGACCGCCGCCGGGGCTCCGTCGTCACGATCGGGACCTTCGACGGCATGCACTTGGGCCACCAGGCGCTGCTTGCCAGACTCAAGGAGCACGGCAGACGGCTGTCCCGGCCGGTCATGGTGCTGACCTTCGAGCCGATGCCGCGGGAGTTCCTGCTGGCCGACGGCCAGGCGCCGGCACGTCTGACCTCGTGCCGGGAGAGATGGCGGATCCTCGAGCGCCTGGGATGCGATTTCCTGTGGCTGCTGCGCTTCGGGCCGCCGCTGCGCAATCTCTCCGGCGAGGCGTTCGCGGAACTGATGGCGCAGAAGCTGCGGACACCGCTCATCGTCGTGGGCCATGATTTCCGCTTCGGGCGCAACGGCGAGGCGACGGCGGCGATGCTCACGGGCGCCGGAGAGCGGCTCGGATTCCAGGTCGACGTGGTGCCCCCCGTCACCGTGGACGGAGAGCGCGTGAGCAGCAGTGGCGTGCGCGATGCACTTGCGAGAGCAGATTTCGAGCAGGTGCGCCGCTGGCTCGGCCGGCCATACTCGATGACGGGTCGGGTCGTGCATGGGAATCGCCTGGGACGCAATCTGGGTTTCCCGACAGCGAACCTGCAGATCGAGCGCCGGCGTCCTTCCGTGCAGGGAATCTTCGCCGTCCGGGTGCATGGTGCGGCGGAGGCAGCGTTGCCCGGAGTGGCGAGTCTCGGGACGCGTCCGACGGTCGACGGCGAGCACACGCTCCTCGAGGCGCATGTGTTCGATTTTTCGGGCGATCTCTACGGGCGGGAGATCGAGGTGGAATTCGTGGCGAAGCTGCGCGAGGAGGAGCATTTCCCTTCCCTCTATGCGCTCGTGGCACAGATGCACCAGGATGCGGCCCAGGCTAGACAGATATTACTCGACAGATCTTGAATGGCTGATGTCGAATGACTGACTACAAGAGCACGATCAACCTGCCGCAGACCGCTTTCCCGATGAAGGCGGACCTCGCCCGGCGCGAGCCAGCGATGGTCGCAGCCTGGGAGGAGCGCGGCATCTACGCAAAGCAGCGCCAGGTCGCGCAGGGGCGCCCGCGGTTCGTGCTGCACGATGGCCCCCCTTACGCCAACGGCGCGATCCATATCGGCCATGCCGTCAATAAGATCCTGAAGGACATCATCGTCAAGTCGCGCTCGCTCGATGGGTTCGACTCCCCCTACATTCCGGGCTGGGACTGTCATGGCCTGCCGATCGAGCTGCAGGTGGAGAAGAAGCACGGCCGGCCGGGGCACAAGCTCGACCCTGCCGCCTTCAGGGCCGCCTGCCGCGCGTTCGCCCAGGAGCAGGTGAATCTGCAGCGGGTGGATTTCAAACGCCTGGGAGTGCTCGGAGACTGGGATCATCCCTACCTCACGATGGCCCCGCGCTATGAGGCGCAACAGCTGCGCGCTTTCGGCGGCATCATCCGGAACGGACATCTCTACAAGGGCGTCAAGCCCGTGCACTGGTGCCTCGACTGCCGCTCCGCGCTTGCCGAGGCGGAAGTCGAGTACGAGGAGCGGACCTCGCCGTCGATCGATGTTGCCTTTCGGGTGGTCGACCTCCGGGACCTCGAGCGGCGCATGGGACTCGCTGCCGGGCAACTGGACAGCGCGCCGGCAGACCTCGTCATCTGGACCACGACCCCATGGACGCTGCCCGCGAACCAGGCCGTCGCACTGCGCGACGAATTTCGCTATGTGTTGGTCGAGGCGGAGAATCAGCGCGAGCGCTCACGCCTGATCCTCGCTGCCGATCTGCTCGATCCCTGCCTGAAGCGCTTCGGGTTGACACGGCTTGCCGTACTGGCGGAAGTGGCGGGACGTGACCTCGAGGGGATGAAGCTGCGGCATCCGTTCGAGGATCGGCAGGTGCCCGTGATCCTGGCCGAGCACGTGACGCTCGATGCCGGCACCGGTGCCGTCCATACCGCTCCGGGCCACGGTCACGAGGACTTCGCTGTCGGGCAGCGCTACGGGCTCCCGATCGTCAACCCGGTCGGCAACGACGGCCGTTTCCTTCCCGACACTCCGCTCGTCGCGGGGCTCAAGGTCGAGGAAGCCAACCGTGTGCTCATCGATGCGCTGCGGGAGCGCGGGCGGCTGGTGCATCACGAGCCCTTCGTGCACAGCTATCCGCACTGCTGGCGCCACAAGACGCCGGTCATATTCCGTGCGACGCCCCAGTGGTTCATCAGCATGGACGTCAAAGGTCTGCGTGAGCATGCCTTGCGCGACATCAGGAAAGTGCAGTGGACGCCGGAGTGGGGTGAGCAGCGCATCACCGGCATGATCGAGAACCGGCCTGACTGGTGCATCTCGCGCCAGCGCACGTGGGGCGTGCCCATCCCGCTCTTCGTTCACGCGCACACGGGTGAGCTGCATCCGCGCACCCAGCAGCTCATCGAGCAGGTGGCCGCGCGAGTCGAGAATGAAGGCATCGAGGCCTGGTTCTCGCTCGACCCGGCGGAGCTTCTCGGCGCGGAGGCCGACAGGTACGAGAAAGTCAGGGATGTGATGGACGTCTGGGCCGACTCGGGCCTCTCCTTCGAGTGCGTCGGCGCGGAGCGGCCCGAGATCGCCGCGCCCGTCGACCTTTACCTCGAAGGCTCCGACCAGCACCGGGGCTGGTTTCACAGCGCACTCCTCATGTCGGAAGCGCTCTATGAGCGTGCCCCTTACCGCGGTGTCCTCACGCACGGGTTCACGGTCGATGAGAAGGGTCGCAAACAGTCGAAGTCGCTCGGTAATGTTGTCGCACCGCAGAAGGTGATGAACACGCTTGGAGCGGACGTACTGCGTCTCTGGGTGTCCGCCACCGACTACGCGAACGAGATGAGCGTATCGGACGAAATCCTGAAGCGCATGTCGGACTCCTATCGCCGCATGCGCAATACCGTGCGTTACCTCCTCGGGAATCTCCACGGCTTCGATCCGAAGCGCGACTCGGTGGCTACCGAAGATCTGCTCGCGCTCGATCGTTGGGCGCTCGCGCGCACCGCCGCCTTGCAGGCTGAGATCATCGAAGCGTACCGGCGCTACGCTTTCCATCTGATCTATCAGAAGGTACACAACTTCTGCAGCGTGGATCTGGGCAGCTTCTACCTCGATGTCCTCAAGGATCGGATGTACACGACGCCGACCGCAGGGCGCGGGCGGCGCTCGGCACAGACGGTGATGCAGCACATTGCGGAATGCATCGTGCGCTGGCTCGCCCCGGTGCTGTCCTTCACCGCAGAGGAGATCTGGACATTCCTCCCGGGCGAGCGCTCGGAATCGGTGTTCCTCGAGACCTGGCATGCGGTACCCGAGGTTTCCGCGACCGAGATCGACTGGCCCGCGTTCCTGCAGCTTCGCGCCGATGTCACGCGCGAGCTCGAGAAGCTGCGTGATGCCGGCTCCATCGGTGCACCGCTCGATGCCGAGGTCGACATCTACTGTGCTGCGGACGAGTACGCGCGCTTCAATGCCTTCGGTGAGGAGCTGCGTTTCTTCCTCATCACATCCCACGCGCGCGTCCACAGGATCGAGGGTCCGCCGCCGGCAGACGCCGCGCCAGCCGCCAACACCGGGCGGGACGGAGTCTGGATTGCAGTGAAGCCTACTTCCGACCCGAAGTGTGTCCGCTGCTGGCAGCGCCGCCCGGACGTCGGCTCGGATCCGAAGCATCCGGAGATCTGCGGCCGCTGCGTCACCAACATCGAGGGACCGGGCGAGGACAGACGGTTCATATGAGCGCCGCGAACGAGGAGGAGAGCGGCCTGATGCATCGGGCGCGGGACGGCGCCGGGGCCCGGCAGCCGAGCGGCTTGCGTTGGCTCCCGGTCACGCTGGCGGTAATTGCCCTCGATCAGTTCGTCAAAGCCTGGATCGTGGGGCATCTGACCCTTTATGGCACCGTGCGTCTCCTGCCGATACTCGATATCACCTTGACGTACAATAGGGGTGCCGCCTTCAGCTTCCTCGCGGATGCTTCGGGATGGCAGAAGTGGCTGTTCGCGGGCCTCGCCGTGGCGGTGGCCGCCGGGATAGTGGTCTGGCTGAAGCGTCTCAACGGACGGACCCAGTGGACGCTATGCCTCAGCCTCACGCTGATCATGGGCGGTGCGCTTGGGAATCTGATCGACCGGCTGCGTATCGGACACGTAATCGATTTCATTCTCGCGCATTGGCACCGTGTGTACTTCCCTTGGGCGTTCAACGTCGCGGATTCGGCTATTACGGTGGGCGCGGTGCTGTTGATTTTCGACGCCTGGCTCGAGAGCCGGGGTGCGAAGAAGGAGAAAGTTTGATGCAGGTGCTTCTCGCCAACCCTCGCGGCTTCTGCGCCGGCGTGGACCGCGCCATCGACATCGTGGAGCGCGCGATCGCGCTCTTCGGCGCCCCGATCTACGTGCGTCACGAGGTAGTTCACAACCGCCACGTCGTCGACCGGCTCCGTGACCTCGGTGCCGTATTCGTCGAGGAGTTGCGGGAGGTGCCGTCCGGCGCCACCGTGATCTTCTCCGCTCATGGCGTTTCGCATGCGGTTGAGGACGAGGCGAAGGCGCGTGGCCTGACCGTGTTCGATGCCACTTGCCCCCTCGTCACCAAGGTCCACATGGAGGTGCAGCGCTATGCGCGCGAGGGACGCGAGGTGATCCTCATCGGCCACGCCGGACATCCCGAGGTCGAAGGCACGATGGGTCGATTCGAGACTTCCTTCGGCGGACGCATGCACCTCGTCGGCAGCGAGCAGGATGTCCGGGCGCTCGAGGTCCGCGATCCGGCCAACCTCGCGTTCGTGACTCAGACGACGCTCTCCGTCGACGACACCACGGACATCGTCGCGGCATTGCGCCGGCGGTTTCCGTTGCTTGCGACTCCACGCAAGGAGGATATCTGCTATGCAACTCAGAACCGGCAGGATGCCGTGAAGAAGCTGCTCGCCGAGTGCGATCTGCTGGTCGTGGTCGGCTCGCGCTCGAGCTCCAATTCCAACCGGCTGCGGGAGCTTGCGGACCGGGCCGGCATTCCGGGGTACCTGGTCGATGGTCCCGAGGACATGAAGCGTGAGTGGTTCGAGGGCAAGCGCTCCATCGGCGTCACCGCCGGCGCATCGGCGCCGGAGATCCTCGTGCAGCGCGTCCTCGAGCAGCTCCGTGCCTGGGGCGCGCAGATGCCGCGCGAGGTTTCCGGGCGCGAGGAGCGCGTGACCTTCGGGTTGCCGCGCGAGTTGCGGCGTGAAGGCTCGCACGATGCGGCGAAGCCGCCGGTGTCAGCGTCCTGACCCGCGGGCCTTGTACAGGGACTTCTTCAGCTTCCAGCGTTTGTGCGACCAGGGCCAGTCGGGCGGCGCCTCGCGAATCTGCTGCTCGACGAGGCGCACGTAGCGCTCCGTCAGCTCACCGGGCTTCAGCGATTCCCCGCGCGAGGAGAGTGGTACGAAGCGCAGCTCGTAGAACCCACGCGCCGTACGTTTCATCGCGATGAAGAACACGGGGAAGCGCGTGACCCGTGCGATCTCCTCGGGTCCCATGTAAAAGGCGGTATCGCGGTTGAGGAACCGCGTCCAATGCTTGTGCTCGCTGGTCGTCGGCTCCTGATCGGCGACCATGGCCACGGCGCGGACCAACTTGCCGCGCTTGATGATGTCGGCGAGCAGCTCCTTGGCCGGCACCAACCGGCTGCCGAAGCGGCTGCGCACCTTCTTCATCTCCCGCTCCGCCCAGCTGTCGACCAGCGGCTTGTAGGCCGCATCGAGGGGGAAGCCCAGCTCGAGCGACAGGGCGAGGAGCATCCACTCCCAGTTGCACTGATGCGCCGCGGCGAGCAACACGGACTGGCCCTGCGCGAGGAGTGACTGCGGCTGCTCGATGTCGACGATGCGGACGCGCCTGCGGATCTGCGCGGCGGGCAGTGTCGCGGACTTGATGACCTCGATGAGGACCTCGGCGAACCCGAGGTAGTAGCGGCGGCGAATGTCTCGCATCCTGGCCTCATCGAGCTCCGGGAAACACTGCGAGAGGTTCGCGCGCACTACCTGGTCGCGATAAGGGAAGACCCGGAAAGCGAGCCAGCCGAGAAAGTCGGCGAGCAGATAAAGGAGCGGAAAGGGTACGTGCGAGAGCAGCCGCACCCACCATGCGGAGCGGGGCAGGGGTGTGCCCGCAGCGGATGCCGCGGGGGCTGCGGCAGGCGCGGCGGGGCCCGAGCCGTCGGCGGGCCTTCCGGATGGGGTCGGGGGCAACATGGTGCGCGCAGGGTACCTATGGCAGGATGCCGCCGCCAGCCCGGCTGGCAAGCGGAGGTCCCCAATGACCATTGCCGAGTACTTCAGCACCGACTATGCATCCGCGCGCGAGCGCTTTCGATCGGCGGCGCGACGCGCTGCGGCAACGCCTGAGAGCTATCTGCTGCCCGATCATCAGGGTCCCGCCGGGGAGACGCTGACCCTCGATCTCGCGCGACACGGCGCACCGGACGCCCAAAGCGCCTTGCTGGTCATTGCAGGAACTCACGGCGTCGAAGGCCTGGCGGGCTCGGGCTGTCTCGTCGGGCTTCTCGAGGACCGTCTGCATGAGGCACTGCCGGCGTCTTGCTGTCTCGTGCTACTCCACGCCATCAATCCGTACGGGTTTGCGTGGTCGCGGCGCGTCAACGAGGACGGTGTGGATCTCAATCGCAACTTCGTTGACTTTGCCCGGCCTCTGCCCTCCTCGGAAGCCTACGAGCAGCTGCATGATTGGGTGGTGCCGGCGGACTGGGACGGTGAGGCGCGACGTGCCGCGGATGCGGCGTTGGCTGCACACGCCCAGCAGTACGGGCTGGCGGCGTTGCAGGCGGCAATCTCAGGCGGCCAGTACACGCGGCCTCATGGGCTCTTCTATGGTGGAGTACGTGAGACCTGGTCGGCGCGAATGTTGTTTCGCATCCTGCACGAAGTGCTGCCGGCGACCGTCCGAAGGCTCGCTGTGCTCGATCTGCACACCGGCCTGGGGCCGCCGGCGTATGGTGAGCCGATACTCGACGCCGCGGATCCGAAAGCCCGTGAGCGGGCACTGCAATGGTTCGGGTCGGACGTGCGCGACCTGTCGGCCGGCGAGTCCGTCTCCGCGCGGCTGACCGGGACCATGGCGCGCGGCATCGAGCGCGTACGTCCCGATCTGGAGCTGACTCCAATCGGCCTCGAGTTCGGCACCCGGCCGGTGCTGGAGGTGTTGGAGGCGCTGCGGGCCGATCACTGGCTGCACAGTCGCGGCGGCAAGGATTCGGCAGCGGCGCCACGGATTCGTCGGCAGATGCGCGAGGCGTTCTACTCTGACAGCGTCGCCTGGCAGGCAGCGGTATACGGCCGAACGGCGGACCTCGCTTTCAGAGCGCTGCGCGGACTCGCGGAGTCGAAGACATGACATTGAGTTGGAAGACGCGGCTCATTCAGCCGCAGGTATCCGCGCCCGAGGGCTTCCGTTCACTGGCGACGCCTGTGTATCGGGGCTCGACCACGCTGCTACCCGGCGCGGCGGAGGTCACCGATCACTGGGATCAGCGTCGCACCCGCTACAGCTACGGGTTCTACGGAACGCCCACGAGCTTCGAGCTGGCGGCGCGGCTCGCGGAGCTCGAGGGGGGCTACCACACGTTCCTGACACCCGGCGGACAGGCGGCTATTTCGCTGATTTTCCTCTCGATCGCGCGCTCGGGCGGCCATGTGCTGGTCCCGGACAACGCTTACGGTCCGACCAAGGACCTGGCGGACCGCGTGCTGGCCCGGCTCGGGATCGAGGTCGAGCGATACGATCCGATGATCGGCGGTCGGATTGCATCGCTCTTCCGACCCAACACACAACTGGTCTGGTGCGAAAGCCCGGGCTCGGTCACGATGGAGATTCAGGACGTGCCGGCCCTCGCGGCGGCAGCTCGCGAGCGAGGTATTCCTTTGGCCCTGGATAACACCTACGCCTCGGGCGTGCTGTTCGATGCATTCAAGCACGGCGTCGACATTTCGATGCAGGCGCTCACGAAATACGTCGGCGGACACAGCGACATATTGCTCGGCTCGGTGACGCTGCGTGACTCGCGCTTCTACGATGCCGTGGGAGATGCGCATCAGTTACTGGGGTTTGCAGTGTCACCGGACGATTGCTCGCTTGCGCTGCGGGGCATGCAGACGCTGGCCGTGCGCCTGAAGGAGCTCGAGGCCGGCGGTTTGGCCGTCGCGAGATGGCTGGCAAACCGGCAGGACGTCAAGGCCGTCCTGCACCCGGCATTTCCCGCATGCCCGGGACATCTGGAATGGAAGCGGGACTTCTCCGGCGCCTCCAGTGTCTTTTCCGTCGTCTTTCGTCCCGAGGTGCCGCGTGACCGCCTGGTGGAGCGGATCGATCGCCTGAAGCTCTTCAAGCTGGGTTACAGCTGGGGCGGGGTGACCAGCCTCGTCATGCCGTTCTTTGATCTCAGCCGTCAGCATGCTGTTCATGCGGGCTGGGTGGTTCGCTTCCATGTGGGGCTGGAGGATCCCGCCGATCTATTGGCTGACCTCGAGCAGGCCTTCCCACCGTAGTTCAGTCTGCGCCAGCTTGTCGTGCCGGCTGGCTACTTCGGGTACCATGAGCGCGCCTGTCGGCCATGCTACTGGGCCCTGGGGAGGGGCTATGGATTCGCAGCGCGGCGCTTCGCCCTTCAGCAATCGTGATTTTCGCCTGCTCTTCGGCGGCAGCTCGATCTCCATGGTCGGCGATCAGTTCACGCTGGTGGCGCTCCCATGGCTGGTGTTGCAGCTCACCGGCAATCCCGCGCAACTGGGTCTCGTGCTGGCGGTGATGGCTCTGCCGCGTGCGGCCTTCATGCTCATCGGTGGTGCAGTGGTCGATCGCATGTCGCCGCGCAGGGTGCTCCTGACGGCACGCAGCGCCAACGCCCTGTTGGCCGGGCTCCTTGCCGCGCTGGTGCTGGTAGGGACGATTCAGATGTGGGTGGTTTACGTGCTGGCCTTCGGTATCGGCCTCTGCACGGCATTCGCCTATCCCGCAGGCGGCTCCATCCTCCCTCAGCTCGTGGCGCCGAATCAGCTGCAGGCGGCCAACTCGATGATCATGGGCATGCGCCAGCTCAGCATGCTCATTGGCCCGGCGCTGGCCGGACTTCTGGTCACGGCAGGCAGCGCCGGGAGCGCTGCGGGCGCAGGCGCCGGTGTGCACGGGACAGGTCTGGCGTTCGCGGTCGACGCCGTGAGCTTCCTGTTCTCAGTCGCCTCATTGCTGGCGATTCGCATCTCGAGCGAGCGGGAATCCCGGGCACCGGCCGGCGGCGTTTTCGCTCAGGTCTTCGAGGGGTTCCGGATGCTGTGGCAGGACGTACAGCTGCGCTCCTTCATTGCCTACATGGCGCTCGTCTCCATCCTCGTCATGGGGCCGCTGCAGGTGGGCCTCCCACTTTTTGCGAAGATCCGCTTTCATGAAGGTGCCGCGGCGTTCGGCTGGTTCATGACCGCCAACGGCAGCGGGATGCTGTTGGGCAGTGTCATGTCCGGATCGATTACCCGCCTGGCGCGCGGCCGTGTGGGAATAATGGTGTTGGGCGCCGATGCCGCCGCCGGACTCGCGCTGGCGATGTTCAGCGCCGTGCACTCGCTGCTGTCCGGCGCGGCACTGCTGGTCCTCACCGGCCTGTTTGGCGGCACCGTACAGATCGCCATCATCACCTGGCTGCAGCGGCGCGTGCCGCAGGCGATGATGGGCCGCATCATGAGCATAGTCTTCTTCACCTTCCTCGGCCTCGCGCCGCTGGCTGCGGCGCTGGCGGGCGGGCTGCTCAAGGTGGTCTCGCTGCCGGAGCTTTTCGTCGGTGCCGGCCTGTCTCTCACGACCGTGGCCGTGATCTGTCTCACGCGGCCGAGTCTACGGGCGATTCGCCTGCAGGCGGCCCCGGCATAGGTCAGTTGCTCTGCAGCGGACCTCGCCAGAGCGAGGCTGCCGGCAAGGAATCCAGCCGCAACCAGTGACCGTCCCGCTTCACCACGAAGTAGCCCAAGGCCGCCGGTAGCTGCTCGCCGGCGCGTGCGGGTCGCTTTTGCTGTATCACGAACCCGAGGCTGTCACTGATCGGCACCCAGGCCGGCGCCGAGACACCGGGTGGCCGGCTTGACGCATCAGCCGAGTGAGCCGGCATGATGGGAAGCGTCGCCCATGCGAGGGCGAGTAGAAGAGGGATCGCGCGCGCCATAGTAACCTCCGCCCGGAATGCTGGCCCGGCCTGTCAATCCCCTTCAGACTCTTGGCGGCCGCCGGGGTTCCGGGCCATCCCCGCCAGCCGTCGGCGAGTACCCGTTGCGATGGGAAGACCCCGAAGCTACAGTCGAGCGATGTTTCGCGCGATCGGAATCTCCGTCCACACCGGGTGGGGAGCCTGCGTGGTCGTGGGTGGGTCACTTCGCGCCCCGGAGATCGTCGGCAACACGGTTCTCGAGCTCTTGGACGATTCGGAACGCTTCTGTTATCACCGCGCGGCAGAGATGAAAGCTGCATCGGTTGCGGAGTGGCTCATGCGCGTGCGCGCCAAAGCGCTGGCCAGGGCGCGAAGCGAGCTCGCTCTTTTGCTGGCGCAGGACGTACGTGTCGGCGCTATCGTCGCGAAGGACGGAGTACTTCCGGACCTGGATGCCGCCTTGGCGACCCATATGCGGATCCACTCGGCGGAGGGTCTGTTTTACCGCGACGTCTTCCGCGACGCGTGTCAAGTCCCGTGCCACATCGTCTCACGGGCTTCACTCGACGTAGCGGCGGTGGGCAAGCTCGCCACCAAACCCTGGGGTCAGGACCAGAAGCTCGCGGCGCTGGCGGCATGGCGCGTGATGGGCCAGTGATCCGGCCTCATGGCGTGCCATTGCCCCGCGTCATCCCCTCCCGTAACGGGAGGGGATGGCTGGCACCTACTTGCGTATGGCGGGGAGGCTGAGGCTGATGGCGGACACGTTGTCGACGCCCGCGATCTTGCAGATCGGATGTGAGAAGTCCGCCTGCAGGCTCGGGGTCGTCACGATGCCCTGGTAGTTGATGTTGTCATCGCCGGCGGCGCTCACGCCGGCCGGGACCCAGTCCAGTCGAAGCGTATGACGGGTGCGCCAGGCGATGTTGTGGTCGGCGCACGAGGTGTCGCCGCTCACCCCGACCGCGCCGATCAGGACTTTCTTCGAGTTGTAGAGCGCCAGTCCGCCGCCGAAGACGTTTACCCCGCCGATGCGCCGGCCCACGAGGGGATCGTCGGGCATCCCGTATTCCGAGGCTGGTCCGTGATACGCCGCGCGCGGGTCGACCGGGTTGCTGTGCTGCAGGCCGTAGAGGCTCCCGCCCGGCTGCACTGCGGCCCACAGGTCTGCGGTCGACAGAGCGAGACCCGGCAGGCTGAACGCGTTGGCCGTGTTGGCCTTCTGTGCCGAGATCACGCGGCTGCCCGGCCATTGACTGCCGCGATTGGCGCCGGTGAAAGCGACTGCGCAGACGACTCCGTCGCGGTTGACGACGGTTCCCCACATGTCGAGGTTGAAGCCGCCGTTGGCGTCGTCGCGCGCCATGGTCAGCGCCGCTTTCAACTGCGACTGGGCCGGCAGGCCGGCGCAAGCACTTCTCAGGGCGGAGCCGGTGAGGGCTCCTTCGGACGCTTCGTCCGAAGCCAGAGCCGGTGCGCTGCCGAGCGCAAGAGCTACGGAAGTGAGAATCACGGTAGCAGAGCCATTGATCTTCATTGTTCTCCCCTTTTTGCACGAATGCGTGCGCTGTTGGGACGTGGGAGTTATGGGCTCAGGGGGTCGAGACCCGCTGTTGCAGCAGTTGAGCGACGCCCCTCCCGGGAGAGACCATGGGTCCTCCGATGAGTTGATTAGAGTGAGAAGGCTGTCGCAGGCGATACTATCGGGGCGCCAGTGACCTCGCAATTTCGCAGCGCCCGGCTCGCGTGGGCGAAGGGTGAAGTGTTCCGAAACCGAGCACCGTTAAAAGCCGCCGCGCAGGCTCGCGCGTGATGTCACCGTGATGTCACCGCGATGTCACTGGCCGACGGCGTGACGTCGCATGTGGAGCGGCAGTGGGCTCAGCGCGGCTTGCCTCCCGGGGCCCGCTTGTGCGGGCGCGTGGCCGTGCGCAGCGGCGCACCCATGACTTTCGCATCTGCCAGCAGCTGCCGGCAGTCGGCGCTCCTGTTGAGTCCCGGGTCTACGAAGGCCGCAACGGCGGCGAGCGGCGTACCGATGGCTCCAAGCACCGTTGCGGCGGCGCCCTGTGCGGCGAGCTTGCTTGCCTTGAGCCCTATCGCCGGGTGACTCAGCGTACCCCTGATCTCGACCGGCGTGCGCAGCACGGCGAAGCGGAATTTCTTAGGTGCTCCGGTGAGCTGGAGATTCAGCCTCTCGTTGTGCAGGTCAACGTCACCCAGGCCCGTGATGATCACCACCTGGGTGTCGAAGACGACCTCCTTCACCTTCGCAATGCCGTCGTGGGCGTCGAAGTCGGCGACTCCGCAGCGCAGAGACGTTTGCTTCTGATCCTTGTTCAGCAGGAGCCCGAGGCCACGTGCCACGTTGATACCGGCGAACTCGGCGAACGCCTGCTCGATTTCGCCGTGCGGAACTACGATCGAGAGCGTTCCGTCGGCCGTCGAGGCAAAGGCATGCATCGAATCGCCGTGGCCATGCAACTTCAATCGTCCGACGAGCGTGCCTTCGAGCGGCGGCTTGGTGGTCCCTTTGGTATGGAACTGCGCAAGCTGCACGTGGGTGAGACGCGCGTCCAACTGCTCGGCGGGCACTCGCTCACGAGCGTCGAGTACGAGGGTTCCGGCAATCTTGCCCTCCGGAAGGGTGAGGGCGAAAGGATCAACGCGCAGCACGTCGTTCCGCAAGTGCAGCTGCAGCCCCACCTGTTTTAGGGGGAGGGTCTGCGCCTTGATCTCGTCCGCATGGTAACGCAGTGTCGCGTTCATGCCGTGCAGACGGTCGACCTGGAGCTTCGCCGTCGGCAACAGGAGCTCGCTGCTGCTCACCTTCTTCGCGGCGGCCTTGGCGGTGATTGCGGTAGTAACACCCTTCGTCAGGGCTTTCGTTGCCTGGGCCTTTGTCGGGTGCCCCTTTGCGTGCGCCTCCTGCGCCTCCTCCTTGGGGCTTGGCGCTTTGCCGCCGAAGGTCGGCGCGACGTCGGCCAGATTGAGCGAATGCGAGGTGAGATCTGCGTCGATGGCGGGATAACCTGCCGAGTTGAGCTGCAGGGTTACCAGGCCGTGGATGTCGCTGCCCCCGAGCGTGCCACGCACATTGGTGAATTCGTACTTGGTGCCTACCACCCGCAGGTCCCCTGAGATCGCGTAAGGGGGTGTATTCGGCAGCGCTACCCCTGTCAGGTAGTAGCCATCGGCAAGATCGTGGCCGGAGAGAGAGAGGGTCACTTTCAGCTGTGTGAGGTCGAACGGCCGGGGCACCATCCCGCGGGCGCTGGCATGGATGTCCGAGGCAATCATCTGCACATCGAACGGGTAGGGCTTGTGAGTCTCCGCCCAGACGAGCGGGCCGCCGCTCACGCGCAGTCTGAATGGCTTGTCGTTGAGCTCACCCTTGCCGAGGAGCTTGAAGCCGGTGCCGGTGTCGGCCGCGACCCGGCTGGCCTGCTGTTTGGCGCTGCTGGGATTGGCGCCTTGACTCTGCGCTTTGGCCTTTACCACTTTTGCCGTGCGCGACGGTGTACCGGTCGCGACCGCGTTTCCGCCGGCATTGACCGTGCCGTCGAAAGTTATCTTGTGCAGCTCGTCGTGCGCGCTGAGCGTGCCGTGCTCGATCACCAGCTGGTGCACCAGCGGCAGGCGCGCAGGCTTATTCTGTGCTTGGGCACTTTTGGGGTTGCCGCCGAATGCCCAATTTGCACGTCCATCGGCCCCGCGATACAGGCGCACGGTCGGCCGAATCAGCGCCACCCTGGGCAGCACGATGTCGCCGGCGAACAGCGGCCAGAAGCGAAGCTGCAGGTCGATGCGCTCCACCGAAACCATCTGCCCACCACCGGCCCACGCAGGGTTACCGATCGTGAGTCCGGTCACCTCCACATGAGGACGCCAGAAAAGTGAGCCGCGCAGGGATGCGATGTTGACCGGGCGCTGGAGCTGAGCGGAGAGCTCGCGCGAGACCGGCCCGCGCAGCCGGTTCCAAGGGAAGAAGGCGAGGATCAGCAGAAGGACGATGACCAGGACGCCAACGGCGATGCCGACTGCCTTCAGCGCGCGTGAAGTTGCTCTCCCCGGGGCCATATACGATAGCTAATGCCATCGAGGCCGGAACCGTTCCGTCGCCTTCGACGATAGATCTACCGCTTGCGCCCTATGAACAAGTAATAGGGCGCGGGCATTCCCGCCCCGAGCATCCCGCCTGGCCTGAGCATCGCCATGGCATTGGCGATGGGTACTGGCGTCTTATCGACTTACGAGTCGTAGCCGCGGTTGCCCGATGAGCATCCCGAGCCAGTCAGCGCAGTAGCTGCGCACGCCCGGAAGCATCACAGCGAGCAATCGCGTCTGCGCAAAGTACGACACCCTGACGATCCCGCGGCGCTGCGGATCGGTGTTGCCGGTCACGCGAAGGACGCCGCCGCGCGGGTCATCTATGTGCCGATCGTACTGCATGCTGGCGAGCGTCTCGCGAGAGATGCACCCGAGCGCTATCAGGTCCTTCTTGTGGCCCAGGTACTCGATTCTTAGAGTCGGAGTGTTCCGCGAGCCCATGCCCCCCGGCATTTGCTCGAC
>Ga0134128_10005235_pt1 | contig 15710 bp, 11 predicted proteins | sample KB31754_FD_96462 | JGI IMG/M metagenome (GOLD analysis project Ga0134128, IMG submission 96462) | Terrestrial soil microbial communities with excess Nitrogen fertilizer from Kellogg Biological Station, Michigan, USA - KB3-175-4 | ecosystem: Environmental > Terrestrial > Soil > Unclassified ...
ATTTGATTGACTGACTATTGGAGGCATCACATGGTCATACCAACCATCTGAGTCATCGTATGCTATAATCACTGCAGTACTATTCCATTCTGGCCGCTGCTGCAATTTGTTGATAGTATTAACAAGAAATACCTGTTCATCTATTGGATCAGAATAATTTGCATGCCCATCTTGATATCTGGGAGCCTTTAAAAAACTTACAGAAGGCATATTATGGATTGCTACTGCATCCCAGAAATCACTCAAGTTATATTGATGGTTCGCTCTGTCAGTCTTACCAATCATTGCAATAGAACTAGGAGAGAAGTGATGAGGGTTTGCAGTTGACTTGTAATATTGAAAGGGTTCGTGGTGAGCACTGTAATCTTTCACTGACTTGTGAGCAGTATTGTTATGAGCAGGACCACAGTAGGTCTTGTCTTCTGGTGTCATCTTAATTGGTGTGAATCCTCCTTGGAACCAACCCCAAGTTATGTTTTTGGCATTCATAAGATCACCAACATTCTTTCCTAGCATCATAACCTGTGCATTTGAACAGTCATCAAACTTAGGATCTAGATCTTCTATAAGCGTCCCATTTACAATATCTACTCCATTGTCAGAGTCATTGTTGGATAAAATTGCACCATGGGTTTGTCCAGAAATTAAGTTAATGGCACCCAGCGTTGACGGTCCAAAGGTAGTGCCAAATGAGTTGTCACTCATTGAAAAGTGCTGAGCATAATTCCACAATGCAGTAACAGTATTGCCATCATAATGTCCCATAACCTGCTCTGGATTACATCCTGCATTATATGAACCAGTAAATTCTACAAATTTGTCTGCCAGACCTCCATGATATGCCTTCTGCTCAGCTGAATAGCCATGATCCATATCACAAGTCATTGCATTTGATCTATTTAGTAAGAATGGGTCTACTGTATTATTTCCGTTAGGATTGTTGTTCAAAAGCGCTGCTGTTAATCCATTAGCTGATGGTGTATTAGGATCAGTCTTAAATTTTGATGCATTAGGATATGTGCCAAAGTAGTGATCATAAGAGACATTTTCCTGAAAGATTACTACTAAGTGTTTAATGGGTGTAGTCGTTGTTGTGGTCGTGGATGTAGAAGATATTAAGGGAACAGCTGAGGTATTTATCGTTCCACCTGTGACAAAAGACAATATTAATACAGAATATATGATAGATGATAACATTTTTGTTTTCATACGATCAGAATACAGAGTCGCTGGTCCTAAATAAGCCTTTTAATGAAGGAGATTCTTTTTCCTAGAACTGATCATAAATAATAACAGATATTCGAACTTGCCCAGATCGAATGAAACGGATATTGTCAATTAATACTGTAAAAATGCAGCTTCAATTCGGATTGTGGTATCAAGATGCCTGAATAAACATGTGACTTGTCAAGGATCTTAAAGTACGAGATCATGGTATGATGAGTGAAAAGAAGAGACAAAGAAAAATAGAAACTAAAATGGTTGGATTTTGAAGGAATAGAATTGATTAGTCATTATTAACATAGTAATTAGTTGTTGTACTTGCATAGATAGGTTACAATACTAATTACCTACATGGGTTACACTTTTCTGCTTAGTTCCTGTGTATGTACTAGATGTTATTAACCTTTGTAGGAACATCTCTGAAGGAGTAAGACCGTTTATGCCTCCATGTTCTCTAGTTTCATTGTATGCTTTTACAAATATATCATACCTCTGGTTACCTTCAGCTATGTTTGGAATATCTTCTAACATTAGAAACTCATTCTTAACTATCTTGTTATATGCCTCTACCTTTCCTTGTAACTGGGGATAGGAATTTGGTATTTTCTTATCTCTTATCTGATTGTGTACGAGGAAATGTCTGAATATTCTGGATGTAAACTGCTTTCCATTGTCATGCATTACCTTTTCAGGCTTGCCATTAATGACTCCAATCCTCTAATACATTGAGAACATCAACCGACCTCTTTCTTTCAGACCACTTGCTAGCTACTTTTCTGAAGCAATCATCTAAACAGCTAATGATATAATTCCTTTGATTGGAATTACTGGTATAGAATGGGCCAAGGATATCCATCTGCAGCATATTGTTTGGATGCTTCATCACAAACCGTTTGCAAATTCTTGCTTTAGATGTACACTTGAGAATGTTAAGACAATGTCTCTTTAGTATCTTGTATATAGTTCGAGTGCTTAGCGAGGTTCCAAAAACCTTTCTTAATCTAAACTTGATCCTATTGCATCCAAATCTTTTGGTTAACCGTAGCTCAAGGATTGTCTCCTCTAGTTCTGGTGTTATCTTCTTGTAGTTGATATTACGAGGTCTTGTAGAGAGATTCGATAACCCTTCCATCCCTTTCAATTTGTATCTATTATTCCACTTGTAGTAGGTCTTTCTGGATACACCATATCTCTTACAAATATTGTTTATGGTATCACCAAGCCATTCTTTTTCATGTATTAGATTAAACTTTGTTCTGATTTCTATATGGATACACTTCCTGACAGAAGTGTAACCCATGTCGATAAGCTATAATGTCACCTATGTCAGTAAGTACAACTATTAGTATTCCAATGATCAATTAGGATTATGATTTTTGTCATTTGTATGTTAATAATAGATGGTATTTATAGACGCTACCTCCCGTCAACTCATGCAGGAATTGAACACAGTTGATGTGTATTGGATGCGATTTATGCTGTACTCGTCACTGGAATTATAGGAAGAATAGTCATCTTCAAACCAAGTGCATATGCATCTACATCTTTATCAGACGACCGATGACATCGGCAACTGCATCGGCGATATCGATACCGTGGTATTTGCGGGCCTTTTCACATTGTTCAATCTGCAAGCCGTTTGCGCTTAGACGATTTACAATGTTCACTTTACTATTACCATTAAAGTCTTCTGGACATTTATGCTCATAATCTGTGTTCACTTCAATCCTAGGGTCCGACACAACATCCACAATGGCTGTTCTAATTTGGTCCTTCACGTCGTCAGGAATAGTTCCTCCAATGCAAATAGATTCGTGGCGCCATCCATGGAACGCAACCGAATATTCAAAGTGACGCCGCATAACCGTTTTAAGCTTCGGGAATGAGTCTTCGCTAATATCTATCGAAGTAATATGCCAACGGTCAAAGGCACCACCCCCTTTCTTGAATCCTTTGCAAATCCATTGAGAAACATATTCTGATGAAAGCTTCTGGCCAACATGTTCTGCTTGCTCATCCGTGTATTTTTCGATATTGCCACCGTGTGGGGCTATAACAATTAATCCGCGATTATGTCCATTGTCAGCCAAATTTTCAATAAATTTATTGGACTACTCTGTTTCCGCATCAGTAAGACCCACAGCCGTGACCTGAGCATTAACTTTGCCAGTGAAGTCGGCAACGTTTGAATGTTCCAGTTCCAATCGTTTTCGTAGGTCATCTTCATTTTTGTCTAGAAATACAATATCGGGCTCCTGGTCATGAACATCAACCACTGTATAGAGTGCGAGTGCTGTCCCGTTAGCAGTAGGCCTTTCTATACGAACTTGTTGACATCGATCTCTTCCTATCATATTAATCTGGCCAAGGTTAGCTATACAATGTTCGCGAATATGACCATTAGGTATTCTGTTATTAACTAGTTTAATTTGAGCATTGAAGGAGTCTTGAATATGTTTCCTTTTGATGCATTCTTCCATCTTTTAAATAGTATTTTTCGCGAGTTTGTATTATAGTTTATCTTTTGGAAGAATCTGACATTGGAATAGTACTCTCTTACAGTTACGAACTTTACTCTAATTGTCTAATTCCAGATTCGACATATGCCTGAATTAATGAAGAAATAGACATACGAGAAGAATTGGTTGAAAATAATCAGCATCATGTGCATAGAAGTTCAATAATCATAATTGACATAGATTGCTGTGTCTATACAAATCGTTAGTTACCCATTCCAATGTTGGTACCCTTCATATATTAGCTTCACCATCCTCTACGGTACCCAACATAATTTGTAGATAGATTTGCAGTGTAACGATAGCACGCACTTGTCATAATTGGTTTAGTTTTAGAAGCGCCATGTGAACTCGCGGCCAATTGAACATCAACTCCATATTCATAGCTGGAAAGGGTGTTGTAGATATGTCGCCTCCCGTTCACACGCATAGTATAGCCTAGTGCTTCAAAGCTACATCAAGTAACAATAAATAGGAATTTAGCAAACAGTAATTCTTCATTTTTCTAACCCTGTCGAATTGTCAAGGAATAACTTTGGTGCTTGATGGTTTGTGGTGGTAAAATTAAACATGTTTAGAATTGATCCAGCTTTAACATCAAAGGACTGATTTCCTATACGTCCTAGATTCCAATTATCTTCGATAAAACGTATTATCGATGTCTGGTCAGTAACTGAATGATCTACATAGTTTACTTTTGCATATGGAGATATTATCAAGAAAGGAAGACGGGGTCCATAGCCACAACGATCTTGATAAGCGCCTGGGAGAGCCCGACCACAAAGTCCATCCTTACCTAATAGTCTATCGTACCTGGGGTCGTTAGACTGACTAACTATAGGTGGCATGACATGATCATACCATCCATCTGAATCATCATACGTTATTATGACTGCAGTACTATTCCACTGCGGTGTTCTCTGCAAATGATTCAGCGTGTTTACCAAAAAGGTTTGTTCTTTCAATGGATCTGATAGGCCTGGATGTCCCTGTTGATAGTTGGCAGCCTTGATGAAACTGACAGACGGTAAATTACCAGAGTCAGCGGCAGTCCAAAAATCAACCAAATCATATTGATGATTGGCCTGATCGCTATTATGACCAATAGTTGAATTTGAGGTAGGTGGCAGATGCAGAGGATTAGCTGTTGACTTATAGTATTGAAAAGGTTCTACATCTGGATAATAGTCTTTCGACATTTTTCCGTCACTACCCAAATGTTCTGGTCGGCTATCACAACTTACCTTAATATCTGACGATGATGAGGATAATGATGTTTTATTTGGGAGTCTAAATCCATCTGCGAACCAACCCCAGGTAACACCTTTGGAGTTCAAAAGATCTCCTATGTTCGCTCCTGACATATTTATCAAGAGTCTAGCAGGATCTGAGCATTTATCGTACAGAGGGTCAGGATTAGCAATTACCGTGCTATTAACAACTCCCTTGATATTGGTTGGCATTGCGCCATGGGTTTGGCCTGAAATAAGGTTAAGATGTCCTGGAGTGGATGGACCAAATGTAGTGCTGAAAAAGTTGTCGCTCATTGCAAAATGTTGAGCATAGTTCCATAATGCTGTCACAGTATTGCCATCATAATAACCCATTGCTAACTTAGCCCTATTGGGATCCTTACAAAATGCTTTATTTGGAGATGTATAATTTACGAATTTATCCAAAAGACCACCATTGGTTGCATTCTGCTCCGCTGTGTAACTGTGATTCATATCGCAAGTTGCAGCTTGCGACCGGTCGAAACGAAATGGCTGATAGCTGTTTGTGTTATTAGTCAATAGCACCCCGGTTAAGCCGTTAACTGATGGCGTATGTGGGGATGCATGAAAAGGAGGCCCGCCAGGTGGATTTGTCGCATTAGGGTAAGTAGCAAAATAGTGATCGAAGGAAACATTTTCTTGAGCTATTATAACAAGGTGTTTGATAGGTGTGATTGTTGAAAAATTACTAGAAACAGCTGCAGCTGATACGAGTGACGTGCTAGACAAAAATGATATTATTATTAAAACTATAGCCACATTCGTTAATGCATTTTTCATTAGGTCCAATTGCCTTGTGACTTATTTATGCTTTCATAGGTTATCTGACATCATTATTACCGAGACAGCTGAGATATGTACCGTGACTATTTCAAGCAAAAAAATTAATTGATATTTTTTGATGATTGAAGAATTATGTAACTTCAACATAGCTGGAAAATATGAAATTGCATATATAGTGGATGAAAATTTACAGTGCTACAACATCCTGTGGTGGTTATGATGGTATCTGATAGCTACTTACGCCAAGAAAGGATATAAGAACGCGTGAGATCTATTAGGTGGATTAAGCATGACGGAATCTCTTTGGTGGTTCTCTCCTCTCAAGATTAATGAGAATGGCAACGATTTACTTCCCAGTGCACACAAGGTTGATGAAAAATCAGAGAAATTAAACAATGCATCAGCATTTAGTATTGATATGAGGGGGGTCTTTGTCAACAAAAGCTATGATAAGGATGAAGGCTTTCGAAAATATACTCCAGAGAAATTAAAGGAACTCTTTCATGTTGGAGCAAATACAAATGATCTTCTCATTGTTAGCAACTTTCAAACTGGAACAGCTCCAATAGTACAGCGAATTCATTACCTAAAGAAAGGGCAAAAAATTAATCAAATCGTTGGTGATTTCTTTAAGACTCTAGTCTGTTCATTCAGCGATTTCAAAGATAATCATGTAACTTTGCAAACACAGGTCTATGATATAGATGAATATGATGAAATAAAGGACACTGTAGCAGCTGCTTCGTCGCTAGCTGGAAATATTAGTGTCACTTTTCCAGTTGTTGCGCCATATGTAGCAATGGGAACAGCAGTGGCGAAAGGTCTTACAGAACTCCTTGACAAATTGGACAAACACGATGCTATCATTGATTCTAATTTGCGTCTTGATGTAGCCGATAATAGTACTGGGTACCAGGTGCTACAGACAGGTCACTGGATCTGCTTTGATCAACCTCAAGAAGAAGACAGTTTGATATTGAAACCAAATATGGATATCTACCACAAAGAAGCTCAAGCTGGCGAGGGAGGAGGAGGAGGACGACCATTCATTGATGCCTGCTATGCAGTATATTCCATCAGAAAAGTTGATTATCAAGAACCATTCTGGGAAATAGACCAAAAGATCGCAAAGCTACTTTCAGAACTGGATGGAAAGGGAAATAGCAGTCGGGCTCCGATAGACTTTCTAAGAGATACAATGGAAGGGTATACTGCATTTAGAAAAATACAAAGGTATTTTGAACTTCGAAGCAAAGGCCAGAGAAAGACGCCGGAGGAAGAAGAATTATTTAAAAAACTTGGAGAAGACCCAGCTATCAAGCCTTACCTTACACCGACTGCATCTACATAGGGAAAAATGGTGCCCTGATTTACAAAACAATAATAGATAAAAATAGGAAACCAATGAAACAACGACGATAATAAAAGTGACTATTATCAAAGGAGGCTTGAAGACTTATCCAAATGGTTCCGACAAGATCGCATTAATCAAGACTTTATGGATACTGCCTTTGAATCTCAAGGTCAGAGTCCAAATAAAGAACCGCTATCGGCACGGAAAAAGGAAAAATGTCGGAGTCATAATCATATGATGATAGTATCCGTAAGCTTAAAGCTACAGAATGAGAATTTTGGACAAGTTTGAAAAATATTAGTGAAACATATAGGCATAATAAGTATTACTGGCTCTGTTAACTTAAGGTAATCTGTATAGATTGATCTATCCCAGCTTTTAATTGCTATCCACAGAACTAGAACACACCTAGCTGTAGTTAGTTATGGCGTGTACCTTTATTATAGTTCTAGAAGCCTCAGGTTAGCAGCCAAATGCTTGTCATTATTCATGGTAAAAAGGAGCCATGTAACCATGGAAATGGATTCAGAGAGATATACCTTCTTGGCTGATAGATTTAAAGTAGATAGACCTAAAATCATACAGGTATTATTTGTTGACGAAACCCTAATCAAAATAGGTGGTCTAGAATATTGGCCATGAATCGCTTATGAACATAACATGGATGTCTGATTGATGATGCACCTATCGAGGGACAATTCTCATATGTTATCAGTAGTTCTTCAAGCAATTAAGACATGGCTACTGTAAGAAGCCTATTTTTACAGCTGGTGTCCGCTGGTACATTACAGGGTGTAGATGGTTAAGATTGCCTCAACATCAAATGTATGGTACTGAATTGAAGAACGTGATGGAAAGGTTCATTCAGCATATCAAGGACAGGATAGATACTTCGATAACCATTTCCCTTGTCGAATATTCAAAAGTGAAGTTAGGACAGACGGACCCAATGTGGCAATAATTGTAAGAGAATTAGTTACTAACAGGATGATCAGCAAGAATTCATTTCCTTCGCCAATCCCACACGACGAAACAGGACATGAAACCCTCGAACAAAGGTAATATAGATACAATTGACGCATGATCAATCCGGCTCAACTTTATCGTAGTTTTTAAAGATAATTCCATATCCCAGCTATCAGTACAACAAATTCCAAGAGTGCCTGGCACATTTTATCAGTGATTGATCATAGGAAGGCGACAATCCAGATAATCGCCAATGGCAAGCTAAATGAGGAATAGTCAACTAATTTTCATTTACATAATGAATCATGTAGCGGAGTTATGCTCAAAGAAAATGACAATAAGTTTTTATACTAACTTGAATCGTCAATGCTAATGTCATTTACATTAAAGGGAACACTGACTGATACAAGCACTAATCATGCGCCACTATCAAATTACACAATAAAAATTTTTGATAAAGATCCTCCTTTTGATATTTTTGGAGACGATCCTTTAGGTAGTGCTGTAACGCTTGATGATGGAACATTTAGGATTGATTTTTCAAAAAGTGATTTTAAAAAACCTGACGAATTTTGGGAATCTGTTCTTAACGAACCCGATCTATATGCAAAGGTTTTTGATCCAGATGGAAATCTCATTCACGAAACGGCAGTTATAAGTACATCTTTTATACCGTACGATAATTCGAATGAAAAGAATCAATGTGAGGCTTTAGTTGTCGGTTCTGGCTTTGGAGGTACAATCTTATCATTATCTCTTGTAAATCAATATGCAGCTGAAGATCAAAGTCTACCTGATTCTGATAAGCGAATGGTTGTAGTATTAGAAAGAGGACAATGGTGGGTAAGCCATGAACTGCCGTCAAGTCCTAGCCCTAATGAATTTCAGAAGAAAACCAATCCTGATAAGGGATTAAGGGAGTATCTGGAATCGAATGATATCCATTACCGAACATGGCCATATCCTGACGATATCAGTGGATTAAACCAATTTTTGAATTCGTTTCGTGTAGTTGATAGGCGTGGATTATACGATTTTAGGATATCTAAGAAAGTCCAAACTATCGCAGGTAGTGGAGTGGGTGGAGGTTCATTAGTATATTCCAATGTTCTTGAAGAACCAGATAGCGACGTATTAAATGCCTGGGACACAAGATTAAATCTAGAAATCAATTATGCTAACTTGGCTAAATATTTTGACATGGCAAGGGGTTTTCTAGGAGTTAATAAAGTTACTACTAATACTGCTCTTAGTACGGTAAAGCTCCCAAAAACCAAAGTCTTTGAAGATGCTGCAAAGGTGATAAGAAATCAGACTCCCACAATAGTGAAGAACAAATCCATCTTTGACGCTGCCGATCCTGACCAAGATCCTTTTGTCGAAGATATCTATGCCGCAGATCTTGCAATAACTGATATTCCTTACAGAAAAGATGAGAGATCAATATTCATGAAATGGGATTCATTTCCATCGACTTTGGCCTCAATTCAAACAAACCCTCAGACACAAGAGAAATTAGCTATTATGTTTCGAAAATATCTTGCAGAACCGAATGCATGTGAACGTCAAGGAAGATGCAATCTCGGCTGTATCCCTGGCGCACGCCATACAATCAACAAGAAAATATTTGACTATTTGGACGATCAGACAAAGAAGAAGCATTTTGATGTTCGTGCTTTAGCTGAAGTCTATGATATAGAGCCTTTAGCAAATCCAGGGGGTTTATACAACTATAGGGTCTATTATAGAGATTATGGTGCTAGAGATTGGAAGCAAACAAGTTTTACATGGAATACAGGATCACAATCAATCAAACTAGACCTAAAATTATTCAGATTGGTAGACGATGGCAGGAATAAGGTAATCGAGTGTAAAAAACTCATCCTAGCCGCTGGAGCGCTAGGAACTATTGAAATTTTGTTCAAATCTCTAAACAGCACACGTAATACTGGTCAAAGACTGAACCTTAGCAAAATGATTGGTAGCGGTTATTCAACTAATGGTGATTTGCTAGGTGTTATACACCCGGCCAAGACAGATATACATGCCACGAGAGGTCCCATAATTACTTGTGCAATTAAATTCAATGAAGGTTCTAACTTTATTTATACAATTGAAGATAGCAGCATACCCAAGATGTTTTCAGGAATTTCTCGATTGTTAACACAAGGCTCTTTACTAAGACAACTATTAGGTTTTGCAGGATTAGGATCAGTTCAACCGATTATAAGTATGATAACGCAGAATCCACTGCCTATTCCTATTTCAAATACCAGTCTTCCAGTACAAATCTCTGAACAAGATCTCAGCAATCTATTATTACTTTCTGGTATGGGTACAGATTCTTCTGACGGTACAATTAAACTTCAAGATTCATGGAAAAATAATCCAAATCGGGATATGAATGCATTAAACATATTAGATATTGATTTTGATCTAAATAATCTTGTTCCCCTGTTTACTAGAATGAGAAACTCCATGGAGCGTATTGCAAGACAGATAGGAAAGGACGGTACATCGAGCTTCTCTACTCCACTTTGGGATCCGGCTGACACTAATGGTAGCTCCACCATTGTACTTCATAACCTGGGTGGTTGTTCAATGGGAAAAGACAGAGATCACGGAGTGGTTGACAGCTTTGGAAGGGTATACAAAGGTAGTGGACCTACTCTAACAGATGTATATCCAGATTTTTATATAGCTGATGGGGGCATAGTACCAACCTCCGTAGGAATTAATTCAACATTGACAATTGCAGCACTCGCATTTAGAATCGCAGAAAAAATCGTAGGCATTACTAATCTTCCTGTAGAATCGGTAGCAGTTGGACCCAAGATAATGTATTTTCCGAGGTAGATATAGCCTAGAAGATAAAGTATATCTGATTCTTGCATAAAGTTTAACTGCCATCCGCGCATCCTATACATATTGGCATTTTATTAATTTGGTATAACGAAGTTAAGATTGATTCTTGGCCCTATCTTTTTTGAGTGTTGAACATGGAAATGAGGACAATAGTTTCTGTAAGTTTCGTTTTGAGTAGAACTTGACATAACTCAAATGAGATTCTCTTCCCTATCTTTGACTTTAGTAAAATAGAAAATAATTAAACCCCCATAATTTCGGCTAACTATCTTGAATAGTTTTTAAATTTCTGATAACTAGAAGATACTGAAGCTACGAATTTGTAGTCTTTCACATTATTATTTAGGGAAGATACTCTTTGTTCCTATCCACAATATAGAATGCTATTCTGTATGCTAGAGCAGTTATTGTTAGCGAAGGATTGATACCCAATGAAGTCGGTATTATAGATCCGTCAGCAACATATAAGTCATCATAAACTTGATTTCCAGTTTTTCCTCTGAATACTCTCCCAAAACTATCTACCACTCCATTAGAGACATCCTGACCCATTGAACATCCACCTACCGGATGAGCTGTGATTTGTCTTCTGGATTTAATATCCCATAAGGGAATAATTAGGCTATCAACTGCTTCTTTGCCTATTTTCTGAGCAAACAACTTCATGCCATTCAACACCATATCATACGCAGGCTGATCTAGATTGTAGTCACTATCTAGTGCGATATTATCTTTATTTCCTAGAATTAGTTTAGCTGTGGTATTTACGTCTCTGCCCATACCAAATAATATTAGCACGTTTGAAACTCGTTCTTCAGGCGTTGAGTTTACTTTATTTGAAAAAATGCGCAGGAAAGTAGAATAGAGATTACTTAAATTGGACAATATCGCAATATTATTAATATCAAGTGTCAAAGCAGTTAAAAGATTTTTCATATGTGGTTCATTTATGTCAATGTTATTGAGAAACATTTCCGAAAATAGTGTAAGGAAAGATTTACTTGGAATAAATGGAGCTGATGGTATATCACCCTTTAGTTTTCTCAATTTATCAAATATGGTATCAAACACTTCAGCAAACATCTGCGGAATTCCAACATCTTCTATCGAGAAAGCAAATTCGCCATTATCATCTTTGAACCTAGCGATTGACGTTATAGTCGGACCCTTGCTGGCATCAACATTGTATTTTGTTGGATTTACTATTCCAAATAAATCTCCATTTGTAGAAAATCCTTTTCCTAGCATGTGACTAAGTTCCAATGTCTTTGATTTTAGTAAAAGTTCGACTGAACCTAAAGTGCCCGCGGCAAGCACTACCCTGTTTGTTTTTATTATTTTTGTTAGTCTTCCTGTGTCCTCTTCACTTAACTCCCGAGTGTTTGAGAAATCAGCATCATCGATAACATCTCTATAATCAATGAATCTTATAACATATTTGTGCTCTTGTCCAGGCGGCAATTCTTCTATTTCTACTACCTCGCATAAAGGATGTACATCTATTGGTAATTTTAGATTGTCTATAGCATTAAAGATCTCTTTATTTAAAGTATGTCTTGCATCAGCTATACATCCAAGGCCACATCTCCCATGCCGCTCACAAATATTTGTTTCTCGAGAATTGCTATATTTTTCAATCTCTTGTTGATTAGGATGTCCAGTGGAAGGATTAAAAACGCCTCTAGAAATATCTGATATTGATAATCTTGCGTTCAAATCAGTTATGTTCATGATCTTGTTGTTACCTATTTGCTTAGCTGCATCTTGAAAAACGGTGACTTTTGGTAAGGGTTGATCTCCTAATCCGGTAGTAGTTGAGATAGGATTAACTCCAATTAATTTTTCTGCTAGTGGGTAAAACTCGTTTAAAGAAATATTACCATCGGATTCGGTGGGCCAATTCTGATAGACCGTAGGTGCGGGTTTTTCGGTTACATTAAAATACACTAACGAACCACCTCCTACACCACTTCCAGCTATTATATTGACATTTCGTAACTGTTTAAAATCATATAATCCTTGAATTCTATTGATGAATCTAGAATTACCGATCGCAGCCATCATACCTCTGATGTCATTTGGATAAGCCCAGGTGCCAAATGGCATATTGTTATTAACTAGAAATGTTCGATATGAATCTGAAGCAGCGATCACATCATTAATCCACCATTGACCTCGCTCTAGTATGCACACTCTGTTACCTGCATTTTCAGCCTTGTACTTTTTTGCGATAGCAAGAGATACAACAGTGCCACCAAAGCCAGAACCAATTACAACAGAATCATATTCAGCAGGGACCGGTTTGCCATCTTGCGCCACAACTATTTCAATAACATTGTTTAAATTGCTAATACTCTCTCCTTTCCATTTCCACCCGTTAATTCCTTCTATAGAAGAAAATTCTTTTCGTTTGTATCTGCTACGTCGATCCCTAACTGAAACAAATTTTTTTGACTCGTCTGTAACCACGATATATACATTGGAGTTCATCTCGTCAATGTTTTTTTGAGGAATGATCTTAAAGTAACCGTTGTTATTAGTAATTTCAGGGGATGAAGTGAGATTTGACTGGCCAAATAAATTATTTTGAAATGCTTCGACGGATATCCCTACTAATGGTTGTCCTGCTGAATTGTGAACATGACCTTCTATTGCAACCATTTAACCACAATAAATATATCTAATATTTAAATACACAGCTAAATGCCATCGCGATTGGCTATTTGATTATTGAAGTCCGTCTTTACACTACAATAATAAGCTTATACGATAAAGGTGTATTGACCACTCGTGACCAATAATCTTTACCTTTATTTGTTACCAAAGCTTATTTAGGAATTATCTTCATTTCATCATTTGGACCATGTTCTCTAATGACGAATAATTCTGAATATGCTCCCAACTAGTCGGACAGATCTATTTCCAATAGTATTTGATTTACGAACAAATGCTTTACCTCTCAGAATCAACATATAGATAAACGCCATATATTACTGTCACGGGGGTGTGTTGGTGTACATTTTTAAATTTTCATATGTGAAACTAATAGTAGGTACACTTTACTTATGTCAAGGAATTAAGATATTTAATTTAAATTTAGGAGTCTCATACTTTTATGACATTCGAACACATAAGATGCGAATTAGATGGGGAATGTCTACTCTAGGTAAGATATTAAAACTTGATGACATCATCTGCTTTGTCGGAAATACTGTTAATATTACCAGTCAGCCTATGCATGTTGTGGCCACTGCATTTGAACAACAATTTCCTATCGGGTGTTCTAGTCAATCTAGACATGAGATCCTCACCAAACAGTTGATCTAGAACTGACATTATGGTTTGGTTCTTTAGTCGATAATACAAAGAGAAACCACATTTCACATATTCCAGATATTATGAAATCACAACATTATACATATTCATATCCGATCAGGACTAGACTGACCGCATAGTACCTACCTTACTACTGGATGTTGATGAATTTATTAGATAGGTTAGGCTGTATTAAATAAAACTTGAGAGTGTAGATTAATGCTAAAACAAAATCTAAAAAATGAAAAATTTTCTCCAATCTGGTTCTCACAAAGGCAGAATCAATACGATGCAGAAATCAAAAATGATCAGAAAGTTTTTCAATGGACAAATAACTCAGAGATGTGGGACTGGGATAATTGTACTGTAACTGCAGTCAAGATCTCTGAAAATGAGACCAGAGTAGTGATAAGAAGTAGCCACAAAGTACACAGTGGATATAGAAAAAAAATTGTAGAGTTGAAGTATATGCTTGGATTCGATATAACAGATATCGAGCAACCAAAGTGCGAAGATTATCACCAGCCACCAAAAGATAATGTCAAAAATAAAACGTATGGGCCACCGAGGAAAAGATGGGTCTTTCAGATCGATAGCCAGTATTGGATTTGGCAGTGGGCCGAAAATCGAAAGACTTTACAAGAAAGCGAAGTTTATAAAATCTATGAGTTGCTGACCAAAGTACAGTCTACACCTTATTCAGGTAGAAAGAGTATTTTCAATGCTAATTTGCGTGAAGATATTCGCAATGATACGATGATACCTGTCATATATCAACCAGCAATAGACTCTTGGAAAAATTTCGTTCGAGAAATCCATTGCCATAGAGTCGATAGTAATGAATTTGAGGTTACAATACTGTTTAATAATGAACATTTAAGGAAACATGCTCTCTTAAATCCAATTTACGAATGGTTCAGAAGTTTAATTTATGGACGAGTTATTGATGTCGAGTCATTTAGAGTAAAATTGATAAAAAAAGATCCGGAGGACTTTGAATTTATTGGAATTTACAGTGGAGAGAACGAGATAGATAAAGATAGTATACATGGAGATAAGGTTAAACCGTTTGAAAAGGTTCCAATGCATGAAATAAAGTACTATTTTGAAAGTGTTCAGCATCCTATAGTTTTCATCAATACTGCTAATCATGCGATGGCAGAACATGATACAAATCATGAAATCTGGAAGTGGGAATATACCTGCTGGGAGAAAGCTAGTCCAGTTGTCTTTGGCACAAAGTCTCGGGAAGAAATAAATAAAATATTTAGGCCCAGAATCCGAATTTAAATAAATATTTTTCCGTACTCATATTCTCTCAACACCACAAAAAATGTAAAGTACTATAATTTATATCAAAATCAAAATCTACATTTTTCAAATTCTTGTAAAGAAAAATTGTTGTGCAAGATA
>Ga0134128_10005236_pt1 | contig 15710 bp, 22 predicted proteins | sample KB31754_FD_96462 | JGI IMG/M metagenome (GOLD analysis project Ga0134128, IMG submission 96462) | Terrestrial soil microbial communities with excess Nitrogen fertilizer from Kellogg Biological Station, Michigan, USA - KB3-175-4 | ecosystem: Environmental > Terrestrial > Soil > Unclassified ...
GGAACTAGCAATGACCAAGTCAGCAAGGAAGCGTTCACTGGGCCCACAGCTCATCGACAATCCGGTCGAGAATATAGATATGGCTCTCAATGAGCTGCATCAGATCCGGGTTGGCCTTCTGCACCCATACGCAGCCAACCGCGTTTCTAAGGCTGTAATGGGCCTGGGTCAGGCAGCCGAGTTCCTGCGAGCGGAAGAGGAACGGGAGTGGGAGCGGGAACTGTCGCTCGATGATGACTAAGCTCCGTCCGCAAGCTCAATGGCTGGTGCGGGAGATGGCCGCAAAGACAGGCCTATCCGAAGCCGAGGCCGAGCAGGGCATTCTGGAACTGATCGAACGCGGACATTTGCGGGTCATTGAGGGTGGGGGGCCGAACGGCTGTGATGTCTTCGCCCCCATTTTCAAATCGCCGCAAGGCAACGATCACGGCGGTGACGATGGGGCCGGCGATGGAGAAGCTTAGACCCCGAAGGGAGCGTAAGCGGCGGCGTGATCTATACGAACTCAGAGGTGTGTGGCGTGACCAACTGCTTGTGAGCCTGAGAGTCCACAAACTTACGGCATCAGCATTTGTGATTGGCTACGTCATGGCGAACTACATGACCATGCAGGAGACGACGAAGCGATATTTGGAAACCGGCAAAATCATTGTCAATCCGTTGCAGGAGACCCTGCAAGAACGGACCGGCTTCAACCTTCAAACGATTAGCAATGGTATCACCCAACTCATAGAGCACGAGCATCTTCGGAAGCTAAGGCGTGGCAACCAATTTATTGGCGGCAATCGCTATCGGATCGTGATCAAGCAGGTGACGGCATGAGTACAAGCATCCATGGAAAAACCAATGTGCTGACCCCCAAAAAACCAATGTGCCGACACCCAAAAAACCAATGGTGAGTCCTTATTGATAGAACCCTCATTAAACCAAGGCTTGATTGAAGAGAATAATTGCGCTGTCGCGCGTTTCATTTTTCTTTTTTGTGCAGAGGGAAGTGAGTAGCTGATGTCCAAAGATCATTGGACGCCTGAATTCAAAGAGCAGCGGCGATGGTGGCTACGGAATAAACATCGCCAGCCCCTGGAAGACAGGTTCATTGATGTCCTGGGAGAAGAGGAGCTGCACCTGCTCCACAAGTTGAGGGAGGTCTATAACCAGCACGGCGAGGGTGAACGAGGCTTCGAACTCTACGCCAGACATGTCCTGCGGTCCTGCAGTCGCGTCCCAGCCGGAGCCCGCAGACGAGCCTATTTGCAGAAATGTATAGCCAATCTCAACCCCGTCCTGCCGGAAGTCCGCTACACGACCGTCTACATTCCTGAGCAGGATTATTGGGAGGTTGAGGAAGTCGAACCTGAGGGTGACTGGTTAGAACAGATCAGCAGAAAATCTGGCCTGAGTGTCCAGGCTGTCCGTGAGTGGCTCTTCAAATTGGCGCTAGTTTATATCGAGCGATGGCATGGCGATGATGAACGAGTCAGAGGGGACATGCTGCGCATAACAATGAATGCTGCGGCAGCCAGATATCCCCTCGAGTATATCAGAGCCGTGCTGCGGAACGAGAAGGCGGCAATCAAAGAGAGGAAGAAGTCCCGCGTTCAAAGAGTCAGTCGCAGACAAATCCGCCTCGCACGATTTTGTCGGCCGCAATGACCCGGCCCAAATGCCCGCCCTGGCTTGGCTGGCGTGCACTTTGGAGTACCAATAGGAGCCTGCAACTAATACATAATAAGTGGTATCGATTGCACAAACCATTGACAATATTGCTAAAATATCAAGTCTGGTTTAGGCCTATATGCAGAATATGTTCATCTGAGTTACGATGGCCATGCAGGCTGAAACCAGACGGATCGAACGCCAGAGGCCAACAAAGCCCCTCAAGCCTGCCGCAAAGATCAAGCTCCGCACTTTGAACGATTTGGACCTAAGGACCAGTGCAGCCAAGGCAGTTCTCGTGCTTAGGGATTCAATCGTCAAAGATCTCGGTGGCGATCAACAGCTATCAGCGATGCAGACCTGCCTTGTGGAAAATGCCGCCATGTTGGGAGCTGCACTTGAAGACATGGCAACGGCCTATCTGACGGGTGAGCGGGTTGATCTTGCCCTCTATTGCACAATCGCCAATAGTCAACGCCGACTGCTTGCGGACTTGGGCCTGGAACGCCGAGCACGGGACATCACCGACAATCTGGCTGACTACGTGCGGGAGCGGGCCGCATGAACATCCTGCAAGCCTGCAACGACCCCAAACTGTTCAAGCCATGGTTCGCGCGTGGTGACTGGTCGGCATGGCATGCGTTCCTTGCTGCCTTGTTCGCCTTACCCATGACGGAAGATCAGCTGGCGATCTATCGCCGGCACACCGGCCGTGAAGACGCACCCACCGAACCCTGTGAAGAGGCATGGTTGGTCATCGGCCGGCGTGGCGGGAAGAGCTTCCTGATGGCCTTAACAGGAGTCTTCCTCGCCTGCTTCCGCGACTATCGACAGTACCTTCAACCCGGAGAGCGAGCGACTGTCGCCATCATCGATCCCGATAGAAAACAGGCGAGAGTTGTCCTTCGCTATGTTCGCGGCTTGATCACGCACATTCCAATGCTGGCTGCAATGGTTGAAAGGGAAACTGCCGATGGCTTCGACCTCACCAACGGGGCCACATTGGAAATCACGTCAGCCTCGATGCGGACCAGCCGCGGTTACACCTTTGCTGCGGTGTTGGTTGACGAGATTGCCTTCTTGCGCACGGATGACTCCGCTGCCAATCCTGATTCTGAAATCCTGAACGCAGTCAGGCCCGGCTTAGCGACGATCCCCGGTGCGCCGCTCATCTGCGCCAGCTCGCCATACGCACGCACAGGCGAGGTTTGGCAGGCCTTCCGCAAGTTCTATGGCAAACCCAACGCGCCGTTGGTGTGGAAGGCGACAACTAGAGAGATGAATCCAAGCGTCCGCCAACAGATCGTTGATGACGCGTTGGAAGCCGATTACGCCCGCGCTAATTCAGAATACAACGCTGAGTTCCGTACGGATGTGGAAACCTTCGTTGCTCGGGAGGTCGTGGACCAATGCACGATCTTGGATCGTCATGAACTGCCGCGCCTAAGTGGCATTAGATACCTTGCGTTCGTCGATCCCAGTGGTGGCAGCGCTGACAGTATGACGCTTGCCATCGCTCATCGGGACAAGGATGGGCGCGCCATTCTAGATGTTGTTCGCGAACGTCGACCACCTTTTAGCCCCGAAGCAGTCACCCAAGAGTTCGCCGAGTTACTCAAGGACTATGGCGTTAGTCGCGTCGTAGGCGACGCCTACTCGGGCGAATGGGTACGAGAACCATTCCGTACTTGTGGCATTGCGTACGAAGTCTCCGACAAGCGGAAGTCGGACATCTACCGCGATGCTCTGCCTTTGCTGAATTCGGGCAAGGTGGAGTTGCTAGATCACCCGCGGCTGGTCACGCAGCTCTGTGGGCTCGAGCGTCGGACAGCACGCGGCGGCAAGGACTCAATCGACCATGCGCCAGGCGGCCATGACGATGTCGCGAACGCTGTTGCCGGTGCATTGGTGCTGGCGGCAGGCAAACGGCCAATGCACATCCCGGACTCAGCCCTGCAGATCGCTATGGAACAACGTGACGACTATCACTTGCCTCGCCGTATTCCCGCTTTCTTTTGAACGAAAGGACCAACAATGAAATTCGCAATGCCAAGTCCCAAAGGAACAAATGTCAGCCGACTATTTGTCGACACACGGCATGGCTTTCGATTGGAACCGCAAGCAGCCTACGACAGCCGCCGCGGACTCTTTGGCCAGGATCAAGTTGGCCTGGATCTCACTGACTGGGATCCAGTCTTCAATCGCAAGGGTGACAGCAAGGGTGATGCTGATGTCGACGCCAAGAGCGACATAGCCAAAAAGCTGCTTCGCTTCATCGCACCCAAGCTCAACGACCAAGAGATGCAGACATTCAAGCGCGTCTTTGCGGCTTTGCTGCCTGACCTTGATCTTGCCCTCGATCAGGACCAGCCACCAGAGTTCAAAGGTCGACCAACCCGCCCTGACGTCCAGGCGATGGATTCATGGGTGCGGGGCAAAGAGCGCTTTGAGAAGCGTTGGCCCGATGCAGCAAGAATAGCAGTGTCATGAGCGCCGCCCGTAAAAAGGCTGACACCAATGACCGGCCGTTGACTGAAGCCCGTAAGCGCTTGGCTGGGGCAATCGCCGCACACGATGCCAACGTCGCCGAGATCAAGGCTATCAAAGCAGCGCAGGCCGATATGCAGCAGAAGCGGTTTGCGGCGCGCGGAGCCGTAGAAGCTGCGCTAGAGGTCGAAAGACAGTCCAAAGGCAACGTGGCCAAATTTATTGTCGGCAAGGCTTTGGGCACGGCTGACACACCGCCAACGACCCAAAGGCAAGCACAGCGGAAGGTGCTTGAGGCAGGGGAGCGCCTCGAGGAAATTGTGGCCGCTTCCGAGTTGCTGACGCAACAACTCGGACGCGCAAACGAGAGCATGATCTTCAGCTAGATGAAATTGAACGACGCTCTGAAGGGCGTGCTGGTCACGAGCCCAGAAGTGGCAAAGCTACTCGGCCTCTATCGGGCAAAGGTTGGCGAGATCGATGTCATGCGCCACGCACTCAGCTTCCTTTGGTGCAAAGGTGCAGTGGCCACAGGTTGGGACTGCGAAAGCAATCAGCAGGACCTGAGCCTGCTCTCTACTTGGCAGGCCGCGTGCGCTGCATTGGAGAAGGATGCAAGTGCAGCTCTGCCCCAGTGATGACGATGTTCTGCTCCCGATGCCTCGTGGACGCTCTACTTTGGTAGTGAGGCAGAGGGCGCGGCCAGCCGGCGGTGCCGTGGACAGAGAAAACACCGGCCGCCCATCATTGGAAGTTCCTCTTCCGAGGGGTGGGCCTCGCTCTTTCGTCGCGTCTGACTCACTTCAATTCGGCTCTTTCTTCTGATCGCCAAATTCAGCCAAATAGTCGAAACCAATCCTTCACAGCCAACTCGAGCCTGTCGACTTCGTCATCAGTTATGGGACAACAGTGCGCGATCGGGCCACGTAAGAGATTCAGACTGCTCATGACCTTTTCGACCGCGCGTTTGCTCGAAAAAATCGTACTGAAGAGGTCCCAATTCGTCGCAATTATAATGCTCAGTTCACCGAAGGTTGTGTAATCGATTGGTTCATCCGACCGGCTTGTTACACCGCTGTCGATTTCGCGCTGTTTTCGGTCTTTTACTTCTCCGCAAATTTGCGGAGGAATTTTGCCAGATTCCCACCATGTTGGTCCCGCAGCCTCTCGAAGGGCGTCGCCGATAAGTTTGCGAATCGCATTTTCAAGGCAATAGAACAGCTCATAGTGTCGAGACATCGCAGCGGCTTCCGCTCGCACACTTTGTTCAAATTGTGGGTAGTAGCGCTCGGTCGAGTCGGTTGTAGCGCGTGGGATGTGCCCAAGATCGAGCTTAAATTTTTGTTCGATGAGTCTGATCTCGTCGGCTACCAAGAAGCCGGACATGCCGAACGATCGAATTTGGTCTTCAGTCTTGATCAATTGAAACCTCCAAGAGATTTTCTTTGAGGCTCTTAAAAATGGCGTTGAAGACGGCAGGGTCGGTCGTCGCTGGCAAATTGAGGTTTATTGTATAGGACAGGTTCATTCCGAGACCTGTATTCGTCTTTTTTCCTCCACTGTGCGTTTCTTTGTTCAGCGCAACGACCGTCCCCTTGTTCTCCGCTGTCGAGTGTACCTCTATCGGTTCCGTTGACCATTTCGCGTATTTTTTTATTGCTTTAATGCAAGCCAACATGAGTGCGATCGCACTTGACTCTGCGCTTTGGCCTGTTTCTTCAATCAATAGTCCGCGCAACTTTTCGTCCGGCAGAGTGTGCCAATACTCATTTCGGCGCTTTAAAGCGGAGTATCCGTAATCGAGCGCGTCGGCAGCTGCTCGTCCGCTTGTGGCTGAATTCCGGAACTTTCTGTACAGATCCGAGGGCGTGCCGTCAGCGTTAGTGAATCCGATTTTTTTTAGGAAGGACGTCATTTGATCCCCCGAGCCACCCGGGATCTTCAATATTGTCTTGACGAAATCCTGGCTGACTCGCTCTGGCGTAGCAGCAGATCGTATTCCGTTCAGGGCGCGTTCGACGTTTCCCGGAGCGGTAACGTAGGGCAATGCTGACACTTGTTTTCTCCCCGCCAATCAAGTCGAACACTAGCGCATTACTCGATTTGCCCGCATCCCCTGTTTGAGGGATCGGCCGGGGCGCAATCGACTTTGATTGGCCAGAATGGCTTGCCCGCCATGAGCAGGATCATGCGCTAGCCTCATTTCCCTCAACCCTCTGGGGGCTCAAGGGAGTGGTTTGCGAGCCTAGGACCTGTTTGCGATGCGAGCCAGAGAACTCTGCCCAAAGCTCTTATATCCGGTGGGCCACCGTTCTGGCTGGCGAAGTCAGCCCGTCGCCATACGTAGCGGCGTGTGCGTTCCGCCTGAATGAACTTGGATGCAGTGAGAGTAGTCATCCAGGTATTTTTTTGCGGCCGTGGCATCGCGTGCACTCATCCTGCACCAGGCACCGCCGCAGATCATCTTTACGTTCGGTGTTGCAATGACTGGCCGGACCCTAGTGCCTCGCTCACCGATAACCGCGCTCCCGCTGAATGCGAGTGTCACAATCGACGCAAAGAAGACGGGTGTTTTCGAGCGTGTACCCACCCATAGCTTCCAGACGGTCGAGCACTGCGTACTTCTCAGGCAACGGATGAGGGCAAACAGCGCACTTCCCGCCCTGTCTTTCCCGCACTTGAGCTTTCAGCAATCGGCGCTCGTTCGGACCACCACGCTCATCGTACTGCAACTCCTTAGCAATTTTTCTCCGGTAGGCGAAAAGCGCGGCGGAATCTCCTGCGGACAATGCGTGCAGCCGCGTGCGAATTTCATTGAGCAACGCGCCAGCTTTGACTAGTTCGTCAGGGGTCAGGTTGCGATTTGGCATAATCTAGGTTGGCTTTTGCTACGTCAGCCCTGCACCATATAGCAACTCCACGGCAAACGACCCACTTTCACGTCAATGTGCGTTGGGGGAGAAGCATCATGGATGTCCGTAAAGCGAAGTTTGATCATGAAGGCGAACATTTTGAAGTAAGGGCCGAGCTTGAAAGTGACCAGTACTCGATTCGGGTGTTCAAGGACGGCAAATCGGTACCCTGCATCGCTGCAAACCTGTCAAAGGAAACAAGGGCCGACGGCAGTATCGCCAGAGCAGATCTTGTCGCTGACGCCATGCAAATCGTCCAACACGAGTTTGAAGGAGGTAAGGCAATCGAAATAATCATTGCATTTGCCGAAGTTGAGAAGGCCCGCAAGGTGGAGAGTAGGACACCCCGAACTAGGCGGTTTGCTTCCATATGCCAAAGGATCGCCTTATCGTTGGCCCGGACGGCGGGACTCTAACGATGGCGAATGTTCAGCAAAAAGCGACTGGCCCAAAGGCTCCGAAGCACTCGCCACAAACAGTAAGCACGCGCCAACTTGGAGCCGCGCTAGCCGAAAAGCACGAGCTGTCTCACAGGGCCGCGAATGCGATCCTTGAAGACACGATTGGACTAATCACCAAGCACCTGCGGAAGGGCGCTCGCATTCGACTGAACGGTCTGGGAATTCTCGTCGTGCGGAAGCGTGCGGCGCGCACCGGACGCAATCCTGCGACGGGCGAGGCACTAAAAATAAAGGCTTCGAAGAAGGTTGCATTTCGAGCGGCCAAGGAGCTTCTCACTTCAATTGCGCCAGCTAAACGCGATACGGATGAAGACGACACGGATAACCCCGGCCCTGGAATCGTCAGATGAGCGATAACAACGCAGGTGCAGGCGATAGGCCGTTACCCGAGCCAACTGCTGCGGTTTCTGATCCCGCAATTGCGGCGTATGGAAATTCTGAACACGCTCCTATCGACGAAAGAAAGAACAGGGTCTTAGAACAGCAGCAGTACGTGACCGGGAGAATTGGAGAGACTTGCCGATACATCTGCTACGCGCTTTTGGCGGCGTTTTATGCGCTTGAAGATAGCGACAAGCCATTTTCGATGACAGTGCTCGCTCACTCTTCGCTGCTGGTCGAGATTATGGCGATACTAGCAACTCTGGCGATCATCTCGGACTACCTTCAATACTTTGCTGGTGATCTCCAGGTTCGGGCTGCCATTCAAACGAACAACTATCGCTACAACATGAAATGGCTTTCGTATCGCGCACGAAATTTCTTCTACTATGCGAAACAAATCCTGACGTTTGTGAGCGCATCACTGTTGGTCGTGGCTGTCACCAGACAGCTCGCATTTTAGTCTCGAGTGGCGAAGGGCTCATTTCTATCGAGAGCAAGCCGTTGCGGAGTTAACTACGCGCGAGTCAGAGCGGCTGTTTGGCGCGTTCGGTCAGGCGGCTCGACTAGTCATTTGAGGCAGAGGCTATGGCAGACCCCAGCTATGGGTTCATCGACCGGCCTGGACTCCGCCTCAGACTCATTCTTATCCTCCGCCAAGCGGGTGGCGACGCGATACTGACTCTTAGAAGCCATCGCCATGGCCGATTACACCAAGCGCGAACAACGAGCCGCTGCGATGCGAGAAGCGCTCGCTCGCGACACGGTGGCGCGTTACACAATCTTCTCGAACGACTTTGATCCGGCACTACGCACACCTAATCTGACACTCGGCCAGGCGATCCGCGTTCTGCAGTCAAGGACAGGCTGCAACGTGTACTTCGAACGAATGGACCGAGGGCTGGGCGTCGGATTTCAAGTGCCGCGTGATCCGACGCAGATCGCACCGACAGCAGGCAGCGTCCGGCTCAACATAATCTCACGCAAGACGGACATCGTTGAGGCCAAGAAGGACCTCGTGCTCGCTTGCATCCTGGGTGGCATCGGAGGTTTTCGCGGTCTTCCAAATCCTATGTTCAAGCGGCACCTGCGAAATCTCCGAATGCTGGTCAGCCTCGATCCAATGGCGCCCGCTTCAGAATGGAATGCCGCCGCCAGAAAATGTTGGCCGCGCGAGTTGGACGATCTGAAGACCTATGGCGCTAGAATGCGCGAGAACGTCACGCGGGACTAGGTATTGTGACTACCCGGCCCGGGCCAGCCGCTCCATTACCCCCGGCCCCTCGAGTATCGATAGAGCTCTCCAGTTTATTGTCACACAAAAACGAATCAGCTAGGTTCAATCTGTCATACACAGAAGGCCCTCAGATGCCGCGTCCACGCTCAGCTACTCCACGAACCTCGGTCGCAAACATCCGCCTCACCGAACGGGAACGTTCAGAGATGGAGCAGGCGGCTCATGAATCTGGCCACAAGACGATTGCCGAGTACGTCCGATTCCTACACCAACATTTCGTTCAAACTCAGAGGTTGGACGATGATGAATCCGCGCTCCCGTCGGCCGAATTCCCTCGCAAATTGGTTCGATCGTTTCACAAAACGGCACTCGGTGAAATATTATGGGGAGACAGCCGCGCATGGATGTTCGACGTCACCGCCGCCAAGTCTGTCGATCTGATAATGACGAGTCCCCCGTTCGGGCTTGTTCGTAAGAAGACCTATGGGAACGAGGATGCTGACAAATACTGTGAGTGGTTTCGCCCATTCGCCGAAGGATTCCGGCGCGTCTTAAAGGACGAGGGCAGTTTGGTGATTGATATCGGAGGCGCCTGGATACCAGGCCAACCGACTCGCAGCCTCTATCATTTCAAGTTGCTCGTAATGCTTGTGGAGGAATTCGGTTTCCATCTTTGTCAGGAGCACTACTGCTGGAATCCATCGAAGTTGCCAACGCCAGCCGAATGGGTCAACGTGCGGCGCGTCAGAGTAAAAGACGCAGTGAATTGTGTATGGTGGCTTTCCAAGACCCCATTTCCTAAGGCTAATAATCGACGTGTCTTGCAGCCCTACAGCAAATCAATGCGCGATCTGCTCCAGAATGGCTACGTGGCAAAGCAGCGTCCATCTGGGCATGACATCTCGACAAAATTTCAAAAGGACAACGGCGGTTCAGTACCGCCAAACCTTCTCGCAATAGCAAACACTGAATCTACCAGCCGATATCAGGAATACTGCCGCGAGAACAACGTTCCGATACATCCGGCACGCTTTCCCGCTCAGTTGCCCGAGTATTTTATTCGCATGCTGAGCGACCCCGGCGATACAATTCTCGATCCCTTTGCCGGATCGTGTGTGACCGGTGCGGTTGCTGAAGCATTGAGGCGGCGCTGGATTTGTTGTGAACTGTCAGAGGAGTACCTTCAGGGTGCATTGTCGCGCTTTAAGCCAAGCGTACAACCGCTGCTAAAAAATAAGATCCCGGTGTATGAAATATCACCGCCATGTTCGCTCCCAATTGAGGAGGACAAAACACCATTGGTCCTCGCTGGCGGTGCAGAGCGGCAATTGCCAACTCGTCAGGCGGACGACCACAAGTTCAATGGACAAGGCCTACCCAAGAATGAAGCCCGTCCTTCTTTATCCCTGAAAAATCAATCGCGCGCGGCACGCCTTCGGTCGGCGGCTGAATAAGGTCTGGAGCGCCTGCACTCATGGCAACTAGCGACCGCCCCAGGAGCGAGAACAGATCCTTGCCACTGGCGTACCCGCGGCCATAGCGCACGATTTGTTCAACAGCTTCTCGAAACCGGACGGGCGCATTATCCCCAGCAAGGTATTTGACTTCAATTATCGCAACGACTCGCGCGCTTGACGCATCCACAAGCAATAGGTCTGGCCTACTTGCTCCAGTACCTATCTCGTAATTTGAGAGAATGTCTTTAACGATTGCTTCGGACGGTTCCATCGCGGGTGTTTGATAGAGATTGGTCGCTTGTTGCCAGTAAAGGACAAGTGGTCCGCATGTCAGAATGGGAAGTGCGGTATCACCAGCGAGGAGCGATAGGTGAAGTGGCGACTTGAGAATTGCCTCGAGTGCTTCACCAATCGACATTGCAACTGCGATCTCAAAACAGCGCCATGGTTCGAGCGGTCCTACGAGTGTCGAGTTGATTACAGTTCGGATTGCGTCTTCATGGCCCGCTTCGATGCCAATCAATGTGTTATAAGCTTCCACGGCGAGGCGATAGACAATGCGCCGGGAGCGGGTTGCGTCTCGCAGGGTACCGGGTGTCGGTCTACGCTGGATTGCGGGACTCCGCAGAGCCTCCCGCAAGAAGTCCAGCCGTCGAATCTGATTTATTTGATTTGCGAGGTTCTCAGCCAGAAGCGAGTAGGCTGATTCCGGTGTCTGCAGAGTTTGAAAGCGCGCAGCGAAAAGTGCCGCATTGTGAACAACCCAAGCGAGTACTTGATTAGGGCCTGTGTCGAACGTCCTTATCGGCTCGTACGCCACAATCGATGTCGCCGTTCCTGTTCGGAGTCGGTGCAGCGTTGTTGCTAGAGCATCGATCCGTCCTCGAGCGACTGCATCGTCCACGCGACGCCGTGAAATGAGTAGGCTTTGGGTCTCATGCCTATGTAGCAGGACATATTCAGCAAGCGCCCGAACCGGAGCCGAAAGGGCCCAGTGGGCTCGAAGCAACTCACGATCACGCTCGGCGTCAATCCGCGGTTGTTTAACGTCAACTTGAGCACCTCGGCGAAAGTACCGAAGTAATGCGCTGGCCGCATATTCGGAGATTTCCCTGTCGAGGTCGCCACTCATATCGAGAGGGCACTCAAGCGTTTTCGAATGCGATCCGATTGGTTTTCGTCAAGTTTGAAGGCGGCGATCACAGCATCAGTGATTGCGGCTGCATCCTGGCCAACGATACCATCGAGCATTGGAAGTATGACCATATCAACTGCGTCAAGCATCGCCTCACGCATTTCCGGCGACGCCTCCTCGAAGAACGCAGCGTTGGGCAACATTGTTTGCACCGCCGCGACCGCATCAATAATGGGAGCGGGGCCAATTGGTCGGACTTTGTTTATATCTGCCCAGAGAGATGCCAGTGGGCAAAGTGCACCTGCCGGATCCAGCGCGAGGTGGGTAGCAAGAAATCCACGAAGATCATTAGGTACATCTACATAGATCCATCCGAATCGACGAGAAAGCGCATAACTCATTTGATAGAGCGAGGCTTTGTCGATCGAATTGATTGTGGCAATCAAGCGCCAAGCAGGTCCCGGTGCAAACTCGTGAGGCGCCGGCTGTGCTTTTTCGACTGCTAAAATGACATATTGCTCGGAGTCTTTGTCGTCGATCGCAACTCGGTAAGGAAGAGTTGTGTGCTGTCCCGACAACACAGTGAAGAGCGGGCCAAGCACCTTATCGATGTCACAACGATTCATCTCATCGATAATAAGGGGCTGAGAAAATGAGCGCAGAAGAACACCCGGCTGAAATGCAACGTTCCCTCCGCCAATTGGCTGGTACCCACCAATTATGTCCTGCGAGCTCCAATCCGCCGAACCTGTGACCATCGTCCAAGCACTTGGACTGAGTGTCTCAGCGACATGGCGCGCCAAGGCAGTCTTTCCTGTGCCAGGCGGCCCATAGAACATGAGGTGACGTTTGCCCGACTTCAAGGCGGCGTTGATTTGGCGATAAACGCTGGGATCGACCCCAATCAGACTCTTATTCTCTGGAATATCAATTGCCGATGGTGATTGGCTCGCAGCTCCGCCTTCCTCAATCTCATCCGCATTTGCGGCTTGTTTTTTGGCGGCTTGCAACGCGGCTTCATAAGCCGCCGAGACATCTTTCGTTAGCCGTGTAAGCTCCGATGGCTTTGTCAAATCGTATTTCGGAATTTTTCCCGCCGGTCCATGCATTGGCGTGATGGAAATCGAATTCGAAATGGCGTCAATAACGTCGCCGTACAAAACCATTTGGCCGTTGAATATCGAAGTTTCCGTACTCGGTACCATGCTTAGTAACGCTGCGAGAATGTAGGGTTGAGACTTTCCCAAATAAGTCAAAACGCCATGGAGCGGATCAAAATCAAAAGTTTCCGCGGCACTTCCCACGGCGACAGCATTAGCGAAACAGAAAAGCAGCGTTATTTCCCAAGCGTCCTTAGCTTCGAATTTTCCATTTCCCAGTGCGAAGACCGGCACCACCCGAACTGCTATCCCAGCTTTGTCCCCCTGAGCAGTATTGGCATGTCCAATGCGATTAGCCTTATGTTCATTTGGTACGGACGCCTTTATTGGAGTGGTGAACGGGTCGATTTTGAGCAGCCAACGAATCGGCTTCGAGCCGGAGTAATTGGGGTCAATCCAGTAACCCGTATTGGAATCGATTGAATGCTTGTCGTTGTAGCTGCTCTTGGAACCGCATTTTGAAAATTGAAGACCACGATCCTTCAGAAACAGGGTGTACCAACCGTAGAAAGAGTCACGGTACTCGGTGTTTGCCATAGTGCTTCCCCCACCTCCACCCGCCTTGCTCGGTGTTTAGTAAACTACATTGTTCCCAGCAGTTGTCGGAAGTAAAGTTCCCGAACAAAATCAGATCACTATTTTGAGAAGTAATCGTGCCCCCAAAGCGATCTGTTCATAGGACACAGTGGGCAGCACAATTTGCGGTCGCGAGTGAGCTATGCAAACGCGACTATCAGGTGGCATTCACCATGGGAAATCACCCGTCCGTTGATTTGATGGTGAGAAGCCCAAAGGGACGGCAATTCAGTGTGGACGTAAAGGGTCTTTACAAAAAGAATTTCTGGGTGGTGACACCCAAGGAAAGCCGAAAGGACCTTTACTACGTCTTGGCATTCGTTCCTGACGATGAGCCAAACCAATTTTTCATATTGTCACAGGCCGAGGTGAACCGCGAAGTACCACGCTTCCTTGAATACTTAAAAGCAAATCGACTTCAGAAAAAACTTTCAATCGACAAGGTTGGCATGATGCCCGGCCTAACTTGGGCGTTCGCCGCGAAGTTTAAGGATTGCTGGCAGAACCTTCCAAAATAGGAGCGGAACTGACACACGCCTCGACTCTTCGTCGAGCGTCTTGATCAATCTAGTTTACGAGAGCCGGCTGCTACGCAATCCCAATTGGTTGCGGCGAGCATCCGTTATCGCTTGCTCGCGAACCCCGCCTTGCCTCGGTGATAGCGGACGTCACACCAAATGCGAGTTGTAGCGTCCGTAACTACAAAAAGGCCGACTGATTTGGCCGCAGCAAAAAACTCCTCGAAAGGCCCAAAACAACCCACATCATCGTAGGTGACAAATACTGTTCGGAACAGGACGACATCGACTGTACCTGCGCCGGCACCGGGTCCGCCGCTGTCCCAGTCCTGTCGGGCGACTCTGGTTCCCTCTTGCTGGATTAGATCGTGAATGCGTTCCTCGTCCCAACAAACAATACCCTTGTCCTCGTCCAACCCATCTGCGTCATCGTCAAGGAGTCTTTCGTTTGGCTTGCCGACCATATCGAAGAGTTTTTTGAGGTCGAACTCACGGTCGTCTATCATGTCGCCTCCCTGACTCGTGAAAACGGCGCCTAGCTTTGTTCAGAGTTTCAAGGCTCTGGCCAATCCTTGAGGCCCCAAGAGTCATTCCCAGCCATTGACCGACGGGCACCGATCATCAAGAGGTGCCGAATCGTCGTTTCCCGATCGGCACCAATGCAGTCCATTAGTCTGTCAATTGGAACCCACTGTCTATTTGAAGCCGCAAACCTCTTGCGCAGAGTGGCTTCTCTAATCCGATCCAATTTTCGAGCTGATCGTCGAGTCAGGTAATCGTTCAGAACAGTGCCACCCAGGCTGGCCAATCCGCCAACCAATGCGCCAACTAGCCCGAATATCCCGGCCCACCAAGAACTGTCGCTCATATTGATCTTTGCTCCAGGGCCCGCGACGACTTCAATCAGCCATGACCACGATGTGTGAGCACCCTATTAGTAGGGTAGTACCGAACAGGGGACGGTGGCAGTGCACCTGAGGTTGGGCATCGCTACTTGGCCCGTCTCGCTGCGCGGACTTTGCGCGCCGCGGCAATATTCTTCGGCCTTCGCGCCATCTCTTCCACAAATCTAGTGCTGTGGTACAGAATGTTTTTGCGCTTCTTCAGTTCGGCCCGGACCAATCTTTCGGCCTCAATGCGGACTTCGTTTTCTTCTGCTTCCTCTTCTGCAACTCTTAGCCGCCGGCGTTCGGCTGCTTCTTGACGCTCTTGGAAGCAATCTCCGCGCTTACAGCGTGTGTCGGTGCATGGATCGCCAGTTACACCGCACAGAAAATTACGGATGGTGGTCAACTTAGCCTTCCTCTCCGTCGCTGCCGAACACTACCTCAAATTGTTGTGTCGCTCATCCGCATGCGACCGCGTCTGGCGGTGATCTTCAAGCGAACGCAACCTGCCTCCGGTTCTCACGCTCTCGCAAAGGCAGCGCAGGCTCTCGCTGGGCGAATTCTAGGCCGGGCCTGGCCCATTCACGCCGCCAAAGGCGAACGCCCGCCCAACACGTGTTAAAACGGAGCGCGGCCATGCTCATATTCCGCATATATTTCTGGAAGCAGCTAGCCAATCCTAGGCCGCTCTGCAATATCACATTGAAATCATTTAATAATATGGTGCCGGCTACAGGACTCGAACCTGTGACCCCCTGATTACAAATCAGGTGCTCTACCAACTGAGCTAAGCCGGCGCAGGGCGTGAAATACGCCGCCGGGCGCGGGCGCGCAACCGGCTAC
>Ga0134128_10005239_pt1 | contig 15706 bp, 16 predicted proteins | sample KB31754_FD_96462 | JGI IMG/M metagenome (GOLD analysis project Ga0134128, IMG submission 96462) | Terrestrial soil microbial communities with excess Nitrogen fertilizer from Kellogg Biological Station, Michigan, USA - KB3-175-4 | ecosystem: Environmental > Terrestrial > Soil > Unclassified ...
CAGGGCGCCCAGAACATCCTTGCCGGCTACCAGTGCATGACCGTTTACAAGCCGATCTACGAGGAAGTGGCCGGTGCCGCGGCTCTCGCGGTTCTCGCCCGCGCCGGCGAGACGCCTGATCCGAGCCTCCTGAACGGTTCGGTCGATGCGACGAGCCACAAGACGCCATCGCTGCTGCTGACGCCGCAGTCGGTGAACGCCAGCAACATGGAGTCGACGGTTATCGCCGACAAGTTCATCGACCCGACCCAGCTCTGCACGGCTGACTTCGCCGCCGCCTGCACCGCAGCCGGCATAAAGTAAGCCGTCCGGCATCATTATTGATCGCCCGGTTCGTCATGAGCCGGGCGATTTGCTAACCACGAGCATCTGCCGGAGGATCCATGGCCGATACACCTTTGCTTGAACTGCGCGGCATCAAGAAGCACTTCGCGGCCGTCGAAGTGCTGCGCGGCGTCGATATGAGGGTCGAGGCGGGAAAGGTCACGGCGCTGGTCGGCGACAACGGCGCCGGCAAATCGACGCTGATCAAATGCCTTGCCGGCATCTACCAACTGGATGGCGGCTCCATCATCTGGGAGGGCAAGGAGGTCAACGTGCCGAGCCCGAAGGCGGCTTCGGCGCTCGGCATCGAGTTCGTCTATCAGGACCTGGCACTCGCCAACAATCTCGACATCGTGCAGAACATGTTCCTCGGGCGCGAACGGACCAACGGCCTGTTCCTCGACGATGAATCGATGGACGACCTGGCCCGGGATACGCTGGCCGGGCTCAATGTCACCACCATCAAATCCATCCGCCAGCAGGTCGCGAGCCTGTCGGGCGGCCAGCGCCAGTCGGTGGCCGTCGCCAAGGCCGTGATGTGGAATTCCAAGCTCGTCGTCCTCGACGAGCCGACCGCCGCGCTCGGCGTCGCCCAGACCGCGCAGGTGCTGGCGCTGGTGCGCCGCCTTGCCGACCGGGGCCTCGGCGTCATCATTATTTCGCACAATCTCGAAGACGTGCTGAAGGTCGCCGACAGCATCGCCATCCTCCGCCTCGGCGTAATGGTGGCGCAGCCGGACAAGGCCGATGTGACGAGCGGCGAACTGGTCGAGCTGATCACCATCGGCCGATCCGGCACGCGCTTCCCGGGCACGCCCGCCCAGCCCGCGGCTTCCGCCGCGCACCCCGCCTGAGCCGGGAGAGAACCAGCATGACCGACACCAATCCCGTGCCGAACGGCGATCAGACGCCGCCTGCCACGCCCATCCCGGCCATTGCCGGCCTGTCCAGCTCCAGTACCCTCGGCGACTATTTCAGAAACTGGATCGTCCGCGTCCGCGCCGGTGATACCGGCGTGCTGCCGGTCATCGGCGGCCTCATTATCCTCGCCATTATCTTCCAGTCGCTCAACAGCAACTTCCTGACCGCCGGAAACCTTGTGAACCTGATGGTTCAGGGCTCGGTCTATATGCTGTTCTCGCTGGGCATGATCTTCATCCTGCTGCTCGGCGAAATCGACCTGTCGATCGGCTTCATCGGTGGCGTTGCGGGCGTCGTGACGGCGCTGCTGGTTTATGGCGACCACGGCCTGCCGTGGTTCATCGCCGTGGGGGCAGGGCTGCTCTGCGGCGCGGCGATCGGCTTCCTCAACGGCTTTATCATCACTTCAATCGGGCTGCCGGCCTTCATCGTCACGCTGGCCGGCCTTTTGGCCTGGAACGGCGTCATGCTGATCATTCTGGGCAATGGCGGCACCATCCCGATCAACGATCAGATGATCGTCAACCTCGCCAACGGGCTCCTCGATCCGACGGTGGGCTGGATCGTCGGCGCAATCCTCGTGATCCTGATCTGCGGCGACATGATTCTTACGGCCCGGCGGCGCAAGCATGCGAGCGAGCCGAGCAGTGTGCTCTACCTGAAGGTGATCGGCATCATCGTTGCCGGCATCGCCGTCATCACACTTTGCAATGTGAACCGCGGCCGCGGTGCCTTCACCATAGAGGGCGTGCCGTGGGTGTTGCTCATCGTGTTCGGCTTTGCGTGGCTGTGGACCGTCGTGCTGCGCCGCACCAAGTTCGGCACCTATGTCTATGCCATCGGCGGTAATGCGGAAGCCGCGCGCCGCGCCGGTATCGCCGTCAATCGCATCCGCGTGATTGTCTTCACCATCGCCGGCTTCATGGGCGGTGTGGCAGGTTTGATCTATGCCTCGCGCCTGCGCTCGGTGTCGACCAACCTCGATGGCGGCACGCTGGTGCTCTACTGCATCGCGGCGGCGGTTATCGGCGGCACGAGCCTGTTCGGCGGTCGCGGCAAGGCAATCAGCGCCATTCTTGGCGGTCTCGTCATCGCCTCGATCGACAACGGCATGGGGTTGCTCGGCCTTTCGGCGGCGTTGCGCTACGTTGTCACCGGCATCGTGCTTATCCTTGCGGTGACGATCGATGCTCTTGCAAGCCGCGGACGCGCCTCATCCGGTCTCGGCTGATCGGGGCGCTGCGAATGGGTTCATCCCCGCGTGAACGGGGATGAACCAGTTGGCGCGTCATAAGTTGAGCCTCGGCCGTAGTTCACGCCGATTTGCCAAGCGCGGCGAAGAGGTTCTGGTCGAGTTCGCTCAGCGTATTGAGCACCATGCCCTGGAAGATCGGCTCGCGCTCGTCGTGATGGACGGTGATGGCAGGGCTGCCATTGATCCGCGATACCAGCGAGGCGCCGAGCCCGCCTTCGATCTCGGCCCGCATCAGTTCATAGGCGCTGGCGCCCGGCCCGACGATGATGACATGCGCCGGCGGCGCAATCGTCATCAGCCGGCCGAGGCCGTAGCCGATGGCCCGGCCGGCGACGTTGAAGGCGTGGACGACGTTGCGGCGGCCGCTGCGGCCGAGCTGGATCAGCTCCTGATAGGCGGCGGGGGGTACGGCGGCGGCCGGCATGGCGCGCTCGGGCACGCCATAGGCGGTTCGCAAAACCCCGTAGTCGGCGGCATAGGCTTCGATGCAGCCCAGCATACCGCACCGGCAGCGCGCGCCATCGGGCAAGTGGTTCATGTGCCCGAACTCGGTTGCGCCTTCGTCACCGGGCACGGCGTCACGGGCGGCTGAACTCATCCCCATCGCTACCGTCGAGCCGATGAAAACCGTGGCGACGGTGAGGTCCCGTAATTCGGGGTAGAGCAGGCGGGCGCCTTCGGCGAGCAGCCGGCCGCGCTTGGCCAGCGTCACGCCGCAACCGAACGTCTGCTCCAGCGGCTTGACGATGCTCTCGCCAGCGATATGGCCGATCGGCGACCATTTGAGCCGGTCGCCGGCGGCATCGAGGATGCCCTGCGCCGAAATGGAAATACGGCGCAGGGTCGGATCGATTTCCGGGTTACGCGTCCGCAATCGATCGATCCGCTCGGTCAGGAACGCCGCCGGAGCGATTTCGCCGAACAGCGCCGGCGTCACCGGCGTTTCGATACGGTCGACCAGCGTGCCGGCATAGTCGATCAGCGAGAAGCGCGCGCGGTTGACGTCGAGTTCGACGATGACGGCGTGGCAGGCGCGGCGGTTGAAGGCGACCTGTACCGCCGGCCGGCCGCGCAGTTTCGGGTTCGCCGCCGGCTCCCCCCCCTCGACGAGGATGTTCTGGCTGATGAGTTCGCCCCCGATCGCCGTGATCGAGGCATTGCTCAAGCCGGTGGCGCTGGCGAGCTGTGTGCGTGACATCGCGCCCGCGCGCCGCAGCGCCGCGAGGACCAGACCGCGATTCTGCCGGCGGACGGAATCCGCGTCGGCCACAGAGCGTTCCAACTCGACCTCCCGGCCCCCCGTATGCCACGCGCACGCTGCCAATTACGGGCGTTTCGTCGAGGCTCGGCGGGGTCCGAAATGACGTTGACACACGCTCGGGGGGCAGCCAATGCTTTTTTCGGGCAGTGAAGAAAATGCTCGGAGGCGGGCGATCCTGCGAGGGTGGCCGTCAGTTGATCGGGCGCAGGCTGTGCCGCCGCGGGAGGAAATCATGAGGAAGATTGCAGCGGTTCTGCTGGGAGCGGCTGCTTTTGCCGTCATGGGCCAGGCCTGTGCGGCGGACCTCATTGTTGGCGTATCGTGGAACAATTTTCAGGAGGAGCGCTGGAAGACCGACGAGGCGGCGATCAAGAAAGTGCTGGAGGCGGACGGCGTCAGATACATCTCGACGGACGCGCAGTCGTCGGCCAGCAAGCAGTTGACCGACGTCGAGAACCTGATCTCGCAGGGCGCAAACGTGCTGATCGTCCTGGCGCAGGATACCGATGCTATCCAGCCGGCGGTGCAGAAAGCCGTCGACGAAGGCATTCCGGTCATCGGCTATGACCGGCTGATCGAGAATCCGAAGGCCTTCTACATTACCTTCGACAACAAGCTCGTCGGCACCATGCAGGCGCAGGCGGTGTTCGCCGCCGCGCCGAGGGGCAATTACGTCTTCATCAAGGGCAACGCTGCCGATCCCAATGCGGACTTCGTGAAGTCCGGCCAGGACGTCGTGGTCGGGCCGGCCATAGCTTCGGGCGCCATCAAGAATGTCGGTGAATCCTACACCGACAACTGGGACCCCGCGAACGCCCAGAAGGAAATGGAGCAGTTCCTGACCAAGAACAACAACAAGGTTGACGCGGTTCTCGCCGAGAACGACGGCATGGCCGGCGGCGTTGTCGCGGCGCTCGCCGCGCAGGGTCTTGCCGGGCAGGTGCCGGTTTCGGGCCAGGATGGCGACCACGCCGCGCTGAACCGCATTGCGCTGGGCACGCAGACGGTGTCGGTGTGGAAGGATGCGCGTGAACTGGGTAAGCAGGCGGCAATCGTGGCTGTGGAGCTTGCCGAGGGCACGTCAATCGACAAGATCAAGGGCTCGGTGATGTTCGATGGCGGCCCGAAGAAGGTGCCCATGCACTCGCTGTTTCTCAAGCCCGTGGCGATCAATAAGGATAACCTCAATGTCGTTATCGACGCCGGCTGGATCACCAAAGCCGAAGTCTGCCAGGGCGTCCCGGCGGGCAGGGTTGCGGTCTGCGGTTGACCGTGACTTAAGGATCGCGGGCAGCTTGGAGTAACTAGCCATGGCCGAACAGGATGTCATTCCGGCCCCACAGCGGACGAAAGCTCCCGTTGCAAGCCCGATAGCGCGGTTTCTGCAGGCCACCGAACTCGATACGCGCCTCATCGGCATGATCGTGGCGCTGGCAATCCTTTGGGTCGGCTTTCACATTCTGTCCGGCGGCATCTTCCTGACGCCGCGCAATTTGTGGAACCTGTCGGTTCAGACCTCCGAGGTCGCCGTCATGGCGACCGGCATGGTGCTGGTCATCGTCACCCGCAACATCGATCTTTCGGTCGGCTCCATCCTCGGCTTCATCGGCATGATCATGGGGGTGCTGCAGGCGGAAATCCTGCCGCAATATCTGGGCTTTGGTCATCCGCTGATCTGGATCATCGCGCTGGGTGCCGGCATCGTCGTCGGCATGATGATCGGCGCGATACAGGGTTTCATCATCGCCTATCTCGGGGTGCCGGCCTTCATCGTCACGCTCGGCGGCTATCTCGTCTGGCGGGGCGCCGCGTGGTGGGTGACTTCAGGGCGGACGGTGGCGCCGATGGATACCACCTTCCAGCTGATGGGGGGCGGTGCGCTCGGCTCGATCGGCGCATTCTGGAGCTGGGCCGTCGCGGTGGTTGCCTGCATCGGCATCGTCGTTGGTCTCTACGTCAACCGCCGTCAGCGGCAGCGCTTCAGCTTTCCGCTGCGGCCGATGTGGGCCGAGACGACGCTGGGTATTTTGGGCTGCCTCATTGTCATTGCGGCGGTCTGGGTGGCGAATTCCTATCCCTGGCCGCGCGGCGTCGCGAACGCCTTTGCCGAGGCTCATAACCTGACCGTACCGCCGGGTGGCCTGTTCATCTCGACCGGCATCGCGGTGCCGGTCTTGATCGCGCTCGCCGCCGGCATCCTGATGACGTTCATCGCGACCCGGACCCGCTTTGGCCGCTATGTCTTCGCCATGGGCGGCGACCCCGAAGCGGCGGTGCTGGCCGGCATCAATACGCGCTGGGTGACGGTAAAAGTCTTCATCCTGATGGGCGCGCTCTGCGGCGTCTCGGCGGCCATTGCCACGGCGCGCCTCAACGCCGCGACCAATGCCCTCGGGACCCTCGACGAGCTCTACGTTATTGCCGCCGCGGTTATCGGCGGCAGTTCGCTGTCCGGCGGCGTTGGCACCATCGTCGGCGCGATGATCGGAGCAGTGGTCATGCAATCGCTGCAATCGGGCATGGAATTGATCGGGGTCGACAGCCCCAAGCAGTCGATCGTGGTGGGTATTGTCCTGGTGTTTGCGGTCTGGCTCGACGCGCTTTATCGCCGCCGTGCCAAATAGGAAGTCGATCATGCTCGAGAAGAGAATCCCCCTGGTTGAGATGGTCGACATCTCGGTGTCGTTCGGCGGCATCAAGGCGGTCGACACCGCCTCATGCGATCTTCACGCCGGCGAAGTCGTGGCCCTCGTCGGCCACAATGGCGCCGGCAAATCGACGCTGATCAAGGTGCTGTCGGGCGCCTATAGGCGCGACAGCGGCACGATCCGCATCGACGGCAAGGACGCCACCATCAACAAGCCGCGCGACGCGAAGGCCTACGGTATCGAGACGATCTACCAGCAGCTCGCGGTCGCCGATAATGTCGATGCCGCCGCCAACCTCTTCCTCGGCCGCGAAATGGTGACGCCCTTCGGTACGCTCGACGATGCCGCCATGGAATCGCGGGCCCGGCAGGTGATGGGCCGGCTCAATCCCAATTTCCGCCGCTTCAAGGAGCCGGTGAAGGCCCTCTCGGGCGGCCAGCGGCAGTCGGTGGCCATCGCCCGCGCCATTCTCTTCAATGCCCGCATCCTGATCATGGACGAACCCACGGCGTCGCTCGGGCCGCAGGAAACGGCACAGGTCGGCGACCTCATCCGGAAGCTCAAATCCGAGGGGATCGGCATCTTCCTCATCAGCCACGACATCCACGACGTCTTCGACCTCGCGGACCGCATCGTGGTGATGAAGAACGGGCAGGTCGTCGGCACGGCGCATACCTCGGATGTGACCAAGGACGAGGTGCTGGGGATGATTATCCTCGGCAAATCGCCGCCGGGCGCGATCCCCGGCGCCGGCGCCAGCACGGGCTAAATCGCGCGCTGGCGCGTCACGAGACGGTTAGCCGCAGCCGCGCTCTTGGGAACCCGTTGGCGGCTTTCGCTATTCGTGGTCTATCCTCATGGGTGAAGGTGCGAGGCAATATTGGCGACACCAGGAAAACAGCAGACTCCAGCGGAAGGCACGACTCCCAAGCCGGCGGCCGACACGTCCCGACACGCGGAGGGGGTGCCCACCCGCAGGCCGATGCACCGCTACGCCTCGATCTATGTCGCCGCCGCGGCCGGCGTCGTCGTCACCCTGCTGAGCATCGCTCTGGCGCCGGCCTTTGCCATCGAGTTTGGCGCGGGCGCGTTCTTTCTCGGTTATCTGGTGATGGTGTTTTGGCGCCTGCACCGCCTGACGCCGAAATTCCTTCGCGTGCATGCGGACGAATCCGACACGCCCGGTTCGGTCATCCTGGTCGTGGCGATCGGCACCATCGTGGTGGCCTCCGCCTCGCTTTTCGTGCTGCTCAACGGCAAGGCGCCCGACCGCCTGCACATGACCCTGGGCATCATCGCCGTGGTGCTGGGATGGGTGTGCATCCATACGATGCTCGCCTTCCACTATGCGTATGAATATTACGGCACCGACACGGCGAGCCCGCCGGGCAAGGATGGCCATCGCCCCCATGTCGGGGGCCTCGATTTTCCCGGCAGCGAACAGCCGGATGCCCTCAGTTTCCTCTACTTTTCCTTCGTCGTCGCCATGACGGCGCAGGTTTCTGATGTGACGGTCACCTCCAATCCGATGCGCCGCATTGTGCTGCTGCACGGCATTTTGTCGTTCTTTTTCAACACGGTAATTCTGGCGATTGCGGTGAACGTTGTCGTTTCGCTCGGACACTGAGCTTGGCGCTCCCCACCATCTACGTCGACGCCGATGCCTGTCCCGTGAAGGACGAGGCGTTGCGCGTCGCCGAGCGTCACGGCCTGGCCATCGTCTATGTTGCCAACACCGGGCTCCGGCCGTCCCGTGATCCGATGATCCGCTATGTGATGGTGCCGCAGGGCGCCGACGCCGCCGACGACTGGATCGTCGAGCACGCCGAAGCCAACGATATCGTGGTGACCGCCGACATTCCCCTTGCCGACAGGGCGCTGAAGCGGGGCGCCGTGGCGCTCGGGCCGACCGGCAAGCTCTTCACCGCTGACAGCATCGGCATGGCGCTGGCGATGCGCGACCTCAACCGGCATTTGCGGGAAACCGGCGAGAGCCGCGGCCTCAATGCCGGCTTCACCGCGCGCGACCGCTCGGCCTTCCTCGGCGTGCTCGATGCCGCGGTCAATCGCGCCATCAAGGCGGCAGGCTGATTATTTTCGTTCGCGTCCCGTCACAGCCACGATTGCGTAGTGTATTGAAAGCGCTGGCAAGACTGCGATACCAAGGCACCGCCGCTTTCCGGAAGGGGACTCAAAAGTGAAAGCCAAACTCGTCCTGGCGCTTCCCGCGGCGCTGACGCTGGGGCTGTTGCTCGCCGCCTGCGGCAGCAAGAACGATGCGCCGCCGGCCACCACGACGACAACCACGGCCACGCCGGTGCCGGTGGACAGCAACAAGCCGGCGAACGCGCCTGCGACCCCTGTGCCGGCGAGCGATGCGCCCGCGCCCCCCGCGCCGGCTCCCGCGCCCGTGGCGGCCCCCGCCGCACCGGCCACCAGCACCACGGCGACCCCGCCGCCGGCCGCCGATGCGATGAAGCCCGCCACGCCGGCAAGCACCAGCACCACGACCGAAGCGGCGCCCACACCGCCGCCGGCAACGCCTCCGCCTCCGGCCGCTTCGCCGGCGCCGCCCGCGCCGGCGGCCAATGCCCCTGCGCCATCGTCCTCGGCGATTACGCCAGCAACTCCCGCTCCGCCGCCTCCGCCGGCGCCCCCTCCGGCCGCAAGCGCAGCGCCTGCCGGGCCGCCGCCGAGCTTTATCGACGCCGATACTGATCTAGATGCCAAGATATCGTTCGCCGAGGCGCAAAAAGTCTGGCCGAAGCTGACGCAGGCCCAGTTCGACGCCGCCGACACCGACCACAGCGGCAGCCTTTCGGCCGACGAGTACAACGCGCTCGTGAAGAAGCCGCCGGCAATGTAGGCGCGGTCGCGCTGCCCGGCCGCGATCGCGCCTTGACGCGCGTTGCCTGTTCGTGTTTTGTTCCGAGCAGGACAGGAGAAGCGAATGGCGATTGCCAGAGGCAAGTTCGACGTCAAGACGCTACCGCAGGCGCCTGAGGCGAACGGCGATTTCTCGGCCGTGGGCCGCCTGCTGCTGGATAAGCGCTTCCATGGCCCGCTCGACGCGGTCAGCCACGGCCAGATGCTGGCGGTTGGCGGCGAAGCAGGGTGGGGTGCCTATGTCGCCATGGAGAAAGTGGAGGGCACGCTGGATGGCAAGCGCGGCAGCTTCATCCTTTACCACAACGGCACCATGACGCCGAAAGACGGCCAAAGCCTCGCGGTGAGAGTGACGCCGCTATCGGGCGAAGGCGAGCTGGCCGGAATTTCTGGCCGCATGGCAATCGAGATCACCGACGGCCAGCATTTTTATGTGTTCGACTACGAACTCGGCTGAGGCTGACGCGCGCTGCCGGCTGTCGCCGCGAAGAGGACGATCGCCGCGGCGTTGGAGACATTGAGCGATTTGATCGGTCCCGGCATATCGAGCCGCACCATCTCGTCGCAGAGGCTGCGGGTCTTTTGCCGGAGCCCCTTGCCCTCGGCGCCGAGGACGATGGCCAGTTTTTGGCTGCCGGCCCGGGGATGCAACGGGGCAGGGGCCTCGGAATCGAAGCCGATCACCGTCAGGCCTCGCTGTTTCAGCGCTTCGAGCGCCTCGCCAAGGTTTCGCACCTCGATCAGCGGCACGAGGTCGAGCGCGCCGGACGCAGCCTTGGCCATCACGCCGGTTTCGCGCGGCGCGTAACGGGCCGTGGTGAGGACGGCGTCGGCGCCAAAAGCGCAGGCGGTGCGCAGGATTGCACCGACATTGTGCGGATCGGTAACCTGGTCGAGCACCACGAGAAGTTTTGGCTCATGCAGGTCGCCAAGGCCAAACCGGCCGACCGGATCGACCTCTAGCGCCACCCCCTGATGCACCGCGTCGGCGCCGAGCAGCCGGTCGAGCTCATGTGGCGTGGTTTCCGTGACCGCCACACGGCCGATTTCGCCGGTTTCCCGCAGCCGGCCGAGGCCATTGGGCGTCGCGAGGAGCGCCCGCTTCAGCCGGCGCGGATTATCGAGCGCCGCCCGGACGGTATGCAGGCCATAAAGATAGACCGGCCCCGTATCGGGATCGTATTTCGGCTTGGGCGGGAATTTGTTGCGGCTCATCGCTTCCGGTTAGCCTCTATATGCGGGTACAGCAAGGGCAGGGCGCGGCGTAGCAGGAATCTCCCGCCCGATTTGCTGTTGACACAAAAAGCCATGCCCACCATAAACCGGCGCACGGCGCGTCCCTCACCCGACGCGCCGTTGTTTCGACTGGAGCAGAGTGCTCCGGAGAGCCGGATGCTCCAGCTCTCACTGGTCGCGCGATCGAACCGGGAAAGTCTCATAACTTTTCCTGATCGCGCTCCGATGGTCGGCACAGCGATGTGGAGGGGTGGGAGAGTGGTTAAATCCGGCAGACTGTAAATCTGCTCGCTTAGCGTACACTGGTTCGAATCCAGTCCCCTCCACCATTTTTTTTGCCCGTTACGGCAGCGGATCGAGTGTTGGCCAGCCCTCCGCGGTCCAGTGGATTGGGGCGATCTGCAGTTTCGACCGCCCCAGGTCCTGCCCGTCATAATAGTGATAGACCAGCATATCGCCCTGAGGCCCCTTGAATGGCTCCTGGCCCCCCGGGCCGATGAAGCGCCCGGTCGAGCGCTCCAGTTGCGTTGCGTAGCCTTTCAGCATCGGCCGGCCCTGCTCATCGACATAAGGGCCGGTCACGGCATCGGCACGGCCCACCATGATGCGGTAGGTGCTGGCGACGCCGGCGCAGCACCGATCATAGGAAACGAAGAGATAGTAGCGGCCATCGTGCTCGAGGATTGATGAGGCCTCAATCGCCGCGCCGAAACGCGTGGCCAGCGAGTAGGATGTGTCGGCGCCGGGTTTGAGCTTGCCCGAAACCGGATCGAGTTCGCGCAGCTTGATCCCATCCCAGTAGGAGCCGAAGGAGAGCCAGGCGCGGCCGTCCGGCGTATCAATGCGGAACGGGTCTATGGCGTTGAAATTGTCCTTCATGCCGGTCTGCAGCACGAGGCCCTGCTCCGTCCAGCCATCGCCCGGATGCGCCGGATCGAGGTGCGGATTGGTCATCAGCCCGATGGCCGAGAGGTTCATGCCGAAAATCGAGGCGGCGTAGTAAAGATAGTAGGTGCCGCCATGCGCCGAAACAGTCGGCGCCCAGAGGTTCGGCGGCTTCACGCCCAGCGCCGGCTTGACCCATGCCGGAATGCCCTTGCCGAGCGCGCCAACATCCTTCCAGGTTACACCATCCGGCGACGTCTTGATCCGCAGTGCGCCTTGATAAACGCCACCCTCCTGACCGGTGTAGAAGGCGACATAGGTGCCATCGACCACGATCATCGTCGGATCGTGGATGCCGAGATCGCCCGACAGCACCGGCTGGGTGACATTTCCCGCGGCGAAGGTTGGTTCGGCCATCAGCGCGCCCATGATGGCGGCGATGGCCCAGCCGAATACGCGGAAGGTCTGCATCCTACCTCGCGTCAAGAATGAGGCGCACCCCCAGTGCGCCGATAATCAGGCCCGCAACGCGATCGATCCAGACCTTGGCGCGCAGATAGAGCGCCCGCGGCCGGCTCGACGAGAAGGCCAGCGCGACGATGGCGTACCACGCCGTTTCCTGCACGAAGATCAGCGGCGGCACCGCAAAATCGAGCCAGAGCGGTGGATTGGCCGGTAGCAACGCCGCGAAGACGGCGCCGAACACCGCGACGATTTTCGGATTGGAGAGCTGCGTTGCAAGGCCGAGCCAGAACGATCGCCCGATACTGCCCACGCCGTCGCCGGTCATCGCCACCGCCACCGGCTCCTTCGCCCCGCGAAAAATCTTGATGGCGAGGTAGATGAGATAGAGCCCACCGGCGACTTTTAGCGCGACGTAAAGCCAGCCTGCCTCGGTCATCAGCGTCCTTAGCCCGGCCAGTGCCAATGTCCCGAAGATGAACGCCCCAACCCCCATCCCGAGCGCCCCGGCCAGCCCGTCCCGCCGCGAGTGGGCGACCGACGTGCGGACAATATAGACAAAACTTGGGCCGGGACTGATCGCCCCGACCAGCAGCGCCCCGAGAATGGCGAACAGCGGCAGCAGCGGCGATAGATCGGGCATTCGGCTGGCCTCCCCCGGCGATGCCACCATCCTGCCGGATTGACCGCTAGCCGGCAAGGCGGCCTCAGACCGGACCCACGCCATCTTCCATTTGTCCGCCTAAGCGAAGTCGAGCTGCACCTTGGTCGAGACCTTCTTGTCGGAGGCGAGGTCGAACGCCTCGATGGCGCGATCAACCGGCAACGTCGCTGTGATGATCTGCTTCACCGGCCACAGGCCCTTACCGAGATAATCGACGGCAAGCTGGAATTCGCGGTCGAAACGAAAACTGCCGCGCATCTCGATCTCGCGGCCGATCAGCGCCGACACGGAGAGCGAGATTTCGGCGCCTTGCCCGATCAGCACGCAGATGCCCTTGGGCCGAAGCTCCGGCAATGCGCTCGCAAACGCCGGCGCGCTGCCCGATGCCTCGAGGTGCACATCGAACTTGCCGCCGCGCGCACTCTCCTCGGCGATGGCATCGCGGTTGGCGGCGACATCCAGCGTCCGGTCGGCGCCAAGTTTTGCCGCCATTTCGAGCGGCTGGGCCATGACATCGGTGATGGTGATATCGGCGGCGCCGGCGAGCCGCGCCGCAGCAACCGTCAGAGCCCCAATCGGTCCTGCCCCGGTGATCAGCACGCGCTTCCCAAGTAGCTCGCCGGCTTGGCGCACAGCGTGCAGGCAGACCGCTAGCGGCTCGCAAAGCGCCGCCTCGCCGAAGCTGACGCTGTCGGCGATCGGGATCGCCTGTTCGGCCGCGCAGACGAGGTGGTCGCGAAACCCACCGTCGACATGCGGCCAGCGCATCGCGCTGCCAAAGAACCGCATATTGGTGCAGTGATTGCGCTGCCCCAGCCGGCACTGCTCGCACTCACCGCAGGGCAGGCTGGGATTGACCGCGACCCGCTGGCCCGGCGTCACATTGGTGACGCCGTCGCCGACTTCGACCACGATGCCCGAGAGCTCGTGGCCCAGCACCATCGGCGCTTTGATGCGCACGACGCCAAAACCGCCATGGTGGTAGTAATGCAGGTCGGAGCCGCAGATGCCGCCGGTATGGACGCGGATCAGCACCTGATTTGGACCGACGTCGGGCGTCGGCCGCGTTTCGAGTTCGAGATGATGCGGTGCGTGGACGACGACGGCTCTGCCCGGGGCATTCATCGGTCTATTCCTCCCTCGATGCCAATGCATGGCTTCGATAAGCCTCTGCCGCGGGCGTCGCAACTCGGCGGATATCGGCGCCATCGGCGACGAGCTTCCACAGCCCCATGCGCCGGAAATAGGCGTCGATGCCGGCGCCGCGTTTTGGCGGGAAGATCGGCGAAATCTTGCCATCGATGACCGAGTAGAATTCCTCGATCACCTGATCGCCGGTCGCAAAGCTCCAGTCGACGAAATCGAATAGCGGCCACCAGACGAGGCCTGTGACCGGCACGCCGTCTGCCCGCAGCGCGTGCAGGAGTTTTACGACCGCATTGAGCCAGCTCACCCGGTGGCTGTCGTCGCCCTCGACCGCCGTCTCCGAAACCAGGATCGGCAGATTGTAACGGTCGGCGAAGCCACTGATGATCGACGCCAGCCCTTGCGTCCAGGCATTGAACGTCACGCCCACGACCTTGTCCTCGTAGTACGCCAATTGCCGCGCCGAGAGCTCCGGATAATAGTTGACGCCGATGACGTCGGGCGCGGCACCGCCAGCAACGAGTGCATCGAGCCGCGCCGCCGCAATGCCCTGTTCGATCAGCCAGTCACGCAATTCGTGGCCCGGCGCGACGCGCCCCAGCACGAGGTCGGTGGGAAGATAATTCTTGCGGTCAAGCAATTGGCGCTCGGCATCGAGATCGCCTTCGGCCGTCCACACATGCGTCGCCTCGACGTGGACGATTTGCATCTCCGGCGCGGCGGCGCGGATGGCGTGGATGCTGCGCTGGATGCCTTCGGCGAGCGATACCACGACGCGCGACCACCCCTCCTCGCCCGTCTCGTGCGGCGGCCAGATGCCGCGCAGGCCAACGAAGGAAGCGGTCACCAGCGGCTCATTGAGCGGCGTGATGCTCGGTACTTTCCCGCGATAGCGGGCAGCCACCGCGCCCGCATAAGCCGCCACCGCATCGGGATAGCCGGGGTCGGTAAACGAGCCCTTGAGCCAGGTGGGGGTGCCGTAGTGGACAAGATCGACAATCAGCCCGAGGCCGAGCCGGTTGGCCTCCGCCACCACCTCGTCGGTCCAGCTCCACTCCCACGCGCCTTGTGCCGGGTTGATGCGGTACCAGGGGAAACCATAGCGGATCGATTTGGCGCCGATCGAGACCGCCAGCGCCAGGTCCTCGCGCCAGTAATCGTAGTGGCGGGTCAGCGCGAATTCGTCGAGCCCGCCGGGCGAGCCGGTCAGAGGCCAGCCCACATTGGTATCCTCGATGCCGACAGCCCACACGAATGGCGCGTCGAAAGGGGCCCGATCCGTCATCTATTTTATTCCAGTCGTGGCGATGCCCTGTACGAAGTAGCGTTGGGCGAAAAAGAAGGCGAGGGCGAGGGGCGCGAGGCTGATCGTGGCGCCCGCCATCAGCACGGCGTGCTCGACGACGAACTGGCCCGAAAACAGCGTCAGCCCGGCCGGCAGCGTCCGCATGTCGGTCGAGCTGGTGATGACCAGCGGCCACAAAAAGTCGTTCCAATTGTACATGAAATGGAACACGGCGAGCGTCGCCAGCGCGGGACGAGCCAGCGGCAGCATGATCGACCAGTAGATGCGGAACTCGCCAGCGCCATCGAGCCGCGCCGCCGCATCGAGATCGCGCGGCACCGTCACGAAAAACTGCCGCAACAGGAAGATGCCGAAGGCGCTCGTGGCGCGCGGCACGATCAGGCCCTGATAGGTGTTGAGCCAATGAAAATCGAACACCGTCTGGAACACCGGGATCAGCGTGATCTGATAGGGCACCATCAGCGTCGCCAGCACGATGTAAAAGGCGACGGTACGACCCGGAAAATCGAGCCGCGACAGCGCGTAGGCGGCGAGAGAATCGAAGAACAGCGACAGCAGTGTCGCCCCGCCGGCAAAGACGATCGAATTGACGAACAGCCGCGCGAAAGGCAGCTCGCTCCAGATCTTCACGTAGGCCTCGAGATTGAACGAGGCCGGGATCAGATTGCCGGGGTTCGAGAAAATCTCCTGCTGCGTCCGCAGCGAGGTCAGC
>Ga0134128_10005240_pt1 | contig 15706 bp, 13 predicted proteins | sample KB31754_FD_96462 | JGI IMG/M metagenome (GOLD analysis project Ga0134128, IMG submission 96462) | Terrestrial soil microbial communities with excess Nitrogen fertilizer from Kellogg Biological Station, Michigan, USA - KB3-175-4 | ecosystem: Environmental > Terrestrial > Soil > Unclassified ...
CGGCTACTGGCCCTGTATCGCTTAACCAGGGTGCGCAGCACATCGGAAGCCTTTATGTGCAAGCGATTGCCGACCCTTCGGCGCCCACTGTTACTGTCAACACCACTGGCAGCGCGTCCCATTCTTACTATATTGTGGGTCACGATGGCGCAGCGTCGTGCGGAAGTGGTCACGAGGGAACGAGCAATGTAAGCTCACCCACGACAGCCTCCAACAGTTCCTCGCCACAAAACAACACTATCACTTTACCGACTGCCTATAGCTTCTATGACGTGCTGAGGGACGCCACCAATACGTCGATCGCGACTTGTGTTGCGGGTGGTTCGTCGGTGGTTGACACTGGTCAGTCCACGAGCGCCTATACTGCCCCAAACGCTAACACCACAGGCGGTATCAACATAAGCGTGCTGCGCGTTACCGGCCCCATAAACGTCACTGGCAACGCTGGCAACGGGAGTGACTTCCTTAGCTCGGTGCGCGTGAACGGTTATGTGCCGCCCGAAGGCTTTACGGGCGCCAATTATTGGGCAAAAATCCAAGCCGCCGAGAATTGGTGTGTCGCTACACAAACCCTAAATACGTGCGTGATCGACGCGAGCGCTAACTTGCTTTCGAAGACCGCTTCTGGTACGACGCGGCTCGTTCTTTCGAAGCCCACCCTTATAAGACTGCAAGGAAACCTCGACTATACGGGCGCCGGCAACGCGGCGGGCGCCATCGAATTTGCCAGCGGCAGTGATGGCAGCGAGTTGACGTGTACACCGAGCGGTCTCGACGAGAATGATGGTGTTTATAACTTCGGCGAAGGCGGCAGCAGCAACTTCACCAAGCAAGTGTCATGCTCGATAAGTGCTGAACTTTCAAGCGCCACGGGCAATCCCTTGATTGTGATTGATTCGGGCGTCTCACGCATCTACATTCATGACATAAACCTTCAAGGCGACAGTACGATCACAGATGGTATTACCAACCTTGGACGCGACGGCACTCAAGTAAGGCGCGTCTCTTTCACCCACGAACGTCCTTCCGGCACGCCTTCAAATCCGACTGGTTGGGCATATCGTGCTACGTCCGCGCAACCTCAGAACGCCCAAGTGTTGCAGGATAACATTGTTGTGGCGTGGACGAGCGGTTTCTCGTTGAGCAATACTGGCGGCGGTAGCAATATCGGCGTTAAGATCGATGGTAACATCTTCGTTCTCACGGCGGGCGAACAACTTCTCGTTCACGGTATGGCTGCTTCGACAATCACGCGCAACCAGTTCCTTTCGATGTTCCCGACCGTCGATAACCAGAAAAAGATCGAGTTTGACGCGATCGATCAAAACATCCTTTTCCAATCCAACCACAGCGAATGTAGCAACCAAACCGCAAAAAATGGCATAGTGGATGTTACGATCGATTCGACGGCGACGATGCGTTCGAACAACTTTAGCAACAACTCGCTCCACGGTAATGTGGGTTGTAATGTTTCGAGTACGTTTGATTCCGATCACAACCTTGATTGGCAAGCCACGGCTGGTTGGAACAACTTCATCACAGGCAACGACTTCGCCGGCAACCTCAACGGCGCGATCAACCTCGCATCAGGAAGTTTCACGACGGTTGAACGCAACAACGTCAAGGCTCCCGGCAACGGCGAAACGGCCTGCACCGCAGAACCGGGGCCAGGCACTGGCTGCTTGCTTGTTGCAGCGAGCGCACTTCCGACGGGCGGCCAAGAAGACACGCCTCTGCATCAAAGCGGACTGCTCGGCGCGCTTACGGGCGGCTCATCGACGCTTCTCGAAGACTGCACTACCATGAACAATTCGGGCGTCCTCACACTCATGACACTTGTCACGGACCTTGGAGGTTCATCGTGTACAACCGCGCCCACCTACAACATCCGCAACAACACCCAAGCGCTGCTCGGCACCGGCCACCTTGCATCCAACACAACGGGTATTGTCACTCAAGCCGAAAGTCTCACATACGCGCCGGGCGACCAAATTTGTCTCGTTAAAACGGTGGCAGGTGCCACGTGCGCAACAGCCGGTTTTAGCATAAGCGCCCAATCAAAGAGGATTGACTAAGGTGGCGACGACTGGAACGACCGAAATAAACGACGTACTCGCGCGCTTGCGCGATACAGGGTTTTTGATGGCAACGATCGCCCCACCGACGACCGCGAGCGGGCGTGCGTTTACGCTTACAATCATAAACCACTGTCAGATATTCATAAACCTCGCAGAACGCATTATGATGGCGAGCAGCGACCTTTATCTCTCGCCCAACACAACCATCTACGACCTCACGCTCGACGTAAACACAGATTATGGCGGGTATGTGGTGGGTTGTAATGTAGCTGGCGTGCGTGAAATTGATGGTCCAGTAGACTATAAGGCGCTCGGTCGAACGTCGCGCACGTGGATCACGGATGTAAATGCAAACGTCACAACCGCACCGATAAGTTGGGCACCCATTGGCAACACGCTTATCGCGTTCGTGCCGGCCTTCACAGCGTCGTTGCCGCCTGTGGTGACGATTCGATACGTGCAAGCGCCCATTTTCGCGGCTACCGAAGACAAGACACTTGCGCTTCCTGACTTCGCGATGGGTCATCTCGCGCGCCTCGCAACCCTCGTGGCGTCCATCAAGACGTGCCAGCTTACGGACTTCCAAAACCGTCTCCAAGCTCTTGCTAAGGACATCCTTGGCAGTGCGACGTTGTACGCGACGGGCGGAAAGGCATCTTAAGTGGACGCAAACGTACAAGCTCTTGTCACAAATCTTTCGAACGGCGAGGCCGACCTTGTTGAGTGTGCACGTATTTATAACGATGTACTTACAAGGCTCGCCACGATCCCTATACTCGCCCAATTCACGCCCACGATCGCTCCTGTGTCCGGGACGGTCGCGGTGCCGGGTATAAGCCTTTTGTTGGCTTTCTACGAGAACGTCCAATTAGGCGAGCTTTCCGTGCGCGAAGCGAATTGGGTTCTACCTAACTGGCGAGAGGCGGTTGGGACGCCTGTGGCGTTTGTAAGGGAGTCAGTTCCTGAGGTGCAGTTGCAACTTGTTCCGGCGCCTAATGACGGCGGAAACGCCCAAACACTTTCGACATACGGCACAGATACGCTTCCGATTTGGCTCCAACTTCCTGTGGCGCTTCTTGTGCTGGCGGACGAATACCAACGCGAAAGCGACCACCAAAAAATTGAAGTGAGCGAAGCGGCGGGCGCACTTGGACAGTTTCTTATACAGTTGCTTTTAAAGAGGTGAGACGTGGCAGGTGCAATTGGCGTAGGTATAGCAATTCCTCCAGTAGCGAGTTTTAGTGACGTTAACATTGCGCTTGGTACGGTAACGTCTCAACTTCAATCCATCAAGTCCACAGCAACGACCTCGCTCGCCAACCTTTCTGGCACAAGCGGAGGTTCGATCGCATACGCGATGCCTCTTACGGGCGCGACATTGAAGGTGTTCATTGCCTACGTGGACCTTTACAAAAACTCCACGGCCACGGCCCAACAGATAATCTTTTCAACTGCCTTCTCACATACGCCAATACTGTTGCATGACGATACGGGCGGCGCGACGATCACAGCATTCCAGATTACGTTACCTGTGAGTATGCCTTCGACCGCTACGGGTTGGATTATTGTTATAGGTTTCTAGCATGGCTGTATCACAAGTTTGGGCTTCTTTTGACAGTTATATATACCTGCTTGGCGGTCGCGAGGCTATCCCGCCAAACGCACTTCGCGTGGGTACGGGCGTCCATCCCGTACACGGGCATTCTGTAAGGAGCCGGAATGCGAACGTTCAGCTTTCTACCAACTCGGCCTACAGCGCGATCACGTTCTACGGGGACTATTATACCGTCACAAGCAACGGTTCGTTTCAGCGTAACTTTACCCAAATCGCGACCATTGACGGCGGTGCGCGGCTGTCGTTTGCCAAGGCCCCGCCAGCAGTAGGTAATGCGGCCTATCTTTTTGCCGTAGGCGGCGGCAAGGCGCTTAGGTGTCGTCAAGCGGGGTTGTAAGCAATTGGGGCATCGCCGCACCCCCGAACGGAAGCGTTACAGCCACGCTTAAGTCAGTGGGAGCTTTTAATTCGGGCTTCCTCGGCAACTACCAGTATCTTTGGTCGTTTTCGAATTCTGCTACGGGTACAATAAGCGAACCCAACAAAACCGCACTTCTTGTTACGGGCGCCGATCAGTCGCATTACATCCAACTTTCCGGCCTTCCTACGACATCAAGTGACCCTCAAGTGGACACGCTCGTTTTGTGGCGCACGCAAGGGAACGGCGGGCTGTTTTTCAAAGACGCTACGATCCCGCTTGCAGGATTTGGTGGGACATATAATGACTTCAACGGCGATTTTGAAGGTTTTGGCGTCGCGCCGTCGCAACTACCCGATTGGACTTCGGGCGGCGCATACAATACCGGCGATTTAATCCACCCATCGTTGCACAATGCGGGTGGTTATGTCTTTGTTGCGACAAACATTGGCGTGGCGAGTACGACCGAACCTATTTTTCCCCAAGCCGAAGGCGAGACGGTTGTTGACGGCGCCGTGACGTGGATGAACGTCGGCAACACGCTTGTGCTTGGAACGGCCCAACTTATCCAGGGCCTCAGCACCTTACCGCCCTCGACGTGTACAGCGTGCATATTCTTCCAAGGGACGATGTTTCTTTGCGGCGACACAGCGGTTGGTGCGCGCGGACGCATCTACTATAGTGCGGCGGCGTTCGGCGCGGAAGGCATCGCTGGCTTCACCGACATAAGCAACGACGACGATCCTACGGTGGGCTTTGCAACATACGCTGGCAACCTTTACGTCCTCACTACAAAAGGGGTGTGGATCATAAACAACCTCACGACGACGCCCACGATTCCCGGCTTTAGCGCGACGATCCTCGGCCAAGCTCCCGGATGCGGGAGCCTCCAAAGCATCCAAACCACGCCCCTTGGCATCATCTATCAAACGAACGAAAGCGATCTTCATCTTTTTAACGGCTTTTCGTCGGCTAACCTTTTGCCGCAGATTCTTGCTCTCCTCGAAGACCAAGCGGTTGAGGGTTATGCTCCTATAAGCAAGGTGGTTGCGGCCACATACGGCAGGGACGAGTATTGGTTTAGCGACGGCAGCGGCCAATTGTGGGTTGCCAACATCATGCCGCAGTCGTTGCCGGGTGACGTACAAATCCTGCCTCGTCCTGTGAGGTGTCATGGTACGGCGGCGACGGCACTTTATTACGAACCTGAGACCGGGAAGATTCTCGCGGGCTGGAACAACGGCACCTATCACCTTGAAGAGTTCAACGCCATAAAAGCTGACGACGGCACAGGTACGCTTCCTTTTGCCGTGCGACCCTCATCCTTCTATAGCGGTGACAAGTACGTCGCCAAAGGCATGAGGGTGTTTGTCGATTGCAACGACGGCGCCAACATGCTTTCGGTGTATGCGAGCGTGGACGGAACCGACTATTTGCTTGGAACCACAAGCGGCAACGGCGCGCGGACGAAGTACGAGTTTCCTTTTAACGTCACAGGTTCGGTGATAGGCGTCTATATAACCTCTACAAGCGGCATCAACCAGATAGAGATTTTTCGCGTTGCGCTTGAAACAGATGGCGCAGGCGCGAGCGATGTCGGTACGGGCGGCGGTCAGTACGGTCAGCTTGCGAAGGCTCTTAACATAGGAAAAAACAGCTAAATATGATATAATGGGGCGCGAGGAGGCTTGATTGATGAACGAAAAAGCGCCTTTGTTGCGCGTGTATAATTGGGAGATTGACGAGTTTTTGCTGGTCGATTGGTACAACAACCTTATCATGAGCGGCGACCACTTTAAGACCTTCTATCGTGACTTGCGACACCTGAGCACGTTCCTTGATTTCTTCAAACCGCCGAGGACACTTGCGATCGCAGTAGACGACAAAGGCATATGGTTCGCGTATTGGATCGACAGCATGATGAGCGGGGCGTTTTTCGGCTTGTGGGTGCGCGAAGATAAGCGCCAAGCGCCAAGTATGTTGAAGTGTTTTCGCGAAGCGATAAACGGTTCGTTCCTTTTCGCGAGCGTGCTCATTTCGATCACTAAACAAGATCACGTGTGCAGACAACTTGAGAAGCTTGGGTTCGATTACTTGGGTCGCGTGCCCGCGCTTTGGGACGGCGAGAACGTGGACGTTTACACGCTCACAAAGGACGATTGGGAACAACGATATGGGAGTACCCACCGGAAAGAGTAGCAACAAGGGTTCGTCCAGCGGCGTATCGAAAGGTACGCAGTTTGGACAAACCACCTTTAGCGGCTTCAACAACCAGCAAAGCTTTGGTAATACTACTCAAAGCGGCGCATCATCGACAGCAGCGTCGTCGTCACAGACCAGTCCTTACGGTGCATTGCTGGCGACGATCGCGAGTTCGCTTTCGTCTGAAACTAATCCTGTTATATCGAGCTTTTTGCAACAAATGGGGAGCGTTCTTAACGGCCAAGCCACGCCCACAACCGTGCCCCTAATACGCGCGGGTACAAGCGAAGCACGACAGGCGGGTACGGCAGCCACAAACGACGCCAAGCAGATCATCGGTCAAGCGGGCGCGGGAAGAAGTAGCTTTGCGGCAAGTACGCTCGGCAACATCAGCGCAGCCGAGAACGAAGCAATTGGTGCTGTACCGGGACAAGTTGAGAGCGGATTTCTTGGTATGTTTGGGAATGTAGATCAACTTCTTAGTTCGGCGTTTGGCGGACTTGGTACGGCAGCGGCAACAAACACCAACACAGCCTCAAGCGGCACCAGCAACACAAGTGCCCTTTCGAATTACCTCAACAACGTCTTTGGACAAACCGGCGGACAGACATTTCAATTCGGCCAGCAAAGCGGTGTTAATATCGGAAGTAATTCAGGAGGCGGAGGTTCGAGCGATTTGAATGGCATCATCAGTGGCATCGCGGAACTTGCTCCGCTTGTCGCATCCTTTTTCGCATAAGGTACATTTTAATGCCTGACAACAATAAACAAAAAGACCCCTTTGCATCAGGCGTAGAGGGGTTCATGAAATCGTTTGGCACAGGTTTGGGCGAGCATTTCCTGCACATGCTTCAGGGGCCGGAATATCTCGAAGAGAAGCACGAGGAAAAGCGTGCCCAAATCAGCGAAAACATGAAGCAGGAAGAAGACCTTTTCGGGGAGCTTTCGAAACAAGCTGACCTCGGAAAGCCCTTCACGCCTGAACAATCGCAAAGCGCGTTGAAGGCCGGCATCAACCCCGCGCTGCTCGATACCCTCAACCAACGCTCGCAGTCGGTCATGCAGCAGCGCCAGAAGGGCCTCCAACAGCTTCAAGAAGCCTATCAAAAAGGGTCGTTTGGCGACCCCAATGATCCTGAGCTAAAGAAGTTGATTGGCATCCAAGCGTTCGGCATTGCTCACAGTGACGACCCCAATATGGTCGCGATGGTGAACAATTTCACAGCGCTTGAAGAGAAACGTCTCGCTGCGCAACAGGCTGCCAACATCAAATACAACGAGGCTTTGAACGTCGCACAAAACATCACACTCCCGCTAAAGAAAGCGGAGATTGGGATGCAGAAGCAAAAAGACCTCGCCGTCGAGAAAGTAAAGAATCGCGACGCACTTGGCAGGATAGGTGCAGCAGCGAGCGCACATTTGGGAAGCGAGGAAGCACTTGTTGACTACAAGAACAAGCACCCTTCGCCGGCGACGATGAACGCCGCCAACAACGCCTCCAACAAGGCAATGGGCGCGCGAAATGCGGCACTTGAAGCTGCGGGCGGCGTTACCGACATGCGCCACGAAATAGGCAACCTTGGGATGAACTTCGCGCTTCCTGGCGGCGGGAACATCAAAGGAAACGACCTCAACGAGGTTATGCAAAGCGCGGTTGATAACGGCGTACTCGACGAGGGACACGCGAAACGCTTCACCGACCAATTCCAACGCCTCGCAAACGACCCCAACCAAACAGATGATTCGGTGGGCTTGTGGCTCACGCAAATGACGAAGGACTTTCCTGAGCCGTTCAGATCGCTTTTCCTGGGCAACATCATCCAAGCTTCGCAAGGTGCCCAGGCAGGGGCCACGAAGACCCAAAAGAACGTTCAAGGATATAAGAAGGCTGGCGGCGGAAGTGATGCAAGCGAGGATGACGAATGAGCCTTGGTGATGCCATACAGCGCGGTCTCGCGACCGAAGCCGAGGAGAAGAACACAACTGCCGAAGCCGACGACAAGCACGCGACACGCGCGCACTACTTTGAGAATGTAAGCGGTTTCGCGCACAAAGCGGCACGCGCCACAGCAAACGTTGCGGGCGACATAGCTACCAAGCTAAGCGAAGGTATGCGCGCCCAAGGGGAGGTTGCAAAACAAAACAGTGAAATCGCCACGCAAGGCGCCCAAGACATCGACGTTGCCGCTGCACACGAAGGAAAGGAAGCAATTGTAGGCGGTCCAGGTGGTGAATACGCGCGTCAGATGATGAAGACGGACTCGCCCGAACAGGAAGCCAATCTCGAAAAGATGGGCGGCATCTACAGTAAAGGCTTCCGACAAGTGCCCGAATACCTCGCAGGCGGACTTGAGCAGGCGTTGTGGGGGAAGGTGACAGGTCCGATCGGCAACAAGCTAAAGCCCCTTACGCGCTTTCTGCCAAAGGGCGTGGCACCTGTTATCACGGATGCGCTCGTAAATGGTTCGCTTTCAGGAGGCGCAGCCGCTCTGAGCGATAAGATAAAAGGGGAGAAGATTCATAACATTGCAGAACCATTTGCTCTTGGCGCTCTTATTGGTGGGCTTGCTGGCTATCTTTCACCGGAAGAAAGCCAAACAGTCGCCAACAATATCAACACAATCATCCCGGCTGCAGGAAGCTACCAAAGCGGATTGCGCGAAATCGGAAAGGTTGCTCAGAGAGTTGGAAGGGTGGATCGTATTGCACCTCAGCATATGGCACAGCGAATCGCTCGTTTCGCCACAGGCAACGGCGACGCAGCACTTGCAGCACGGTTAAGAATGTTGGGCGAGGACGAGCCTGAGCTTTTCCAAAGCCCGCTCATGAAGCGTGTGCTGGCGAGCGCAAAATCAGCCGACGCTGGCAAAAGCAAGCCCGCTGTAACCCTCCCTCGCAATGGCGAGATAACCGCTCTTTTCAACATGCCGAAGGAAACGGGCCGCACAGTGATGCGAGCAGGCGGACCGACAGTTGGCACGCGAGGACCGCTCGGCGTACCGCTTGAGGTAAAAGAAGCACCGAAGCTTTCGCCCAAAAGCGGTAAGGTCGAGACGACAATAAAGATCGGCAACAAAACTACCACCTTCAAAAGTGACGACGTTCGCAAGCATCTTGAAACGCTCATGAAGTGGGATCCTGAAAAGGATAGTGATAATGTTTCTGATGATATTACGAACGCACGAAAGACTATTTCAAACCTTTCCCTCGCAGGGGTGTTGAAGCCCGAACACATCGACCTTGCTGAGCACGCTACGCGCATTGCCAGAGCCGTGGCGCGCACAGGTCGCGAAGAAGAGAAGACGGGCAAGCCTTTTACACCCTATCTCGACAACCTCAAAGAGTGGATGCGACGTGGTCGCGAACTGAATGCAAAAGTGGAGCTTGAACCAGGAAAGGTGGACGACACAACCTCGCTCGTCGAAGCAAAGGAAGCCCTCGACAAGGGCGAACCACGTGAAACGGCAAGCGCTGGACCGAGCAAGAAACGTCTTACAAAAGACTTCAAAGCGAAAAGGGACGCGAGGGGGAGGTTCTGCTAATGGCGAAAGACAATTGCATTAAGATAGGCGGACAGCTTGGCGATCTTGCTACCAAAATGGGCGGCAAAGTCATGAAGAACGAGGACGGCATGATCGTTGTGCAGGAAGTGGGCGGCAAGGAGGCGGTTTTTCCCGACGAAAAAAGCGCTTTCAACTTCATCGCGCGCACGATCCGCATCGCCGCCAACAACGCCGAGATACACGCCAAAATCAATGAGATTATAGACAGCAAAGGCGAACTTGCGATCGACAATCTCACAGACCTCGTTAAGTTCCACGACGACCTTTCGCGCTCAGCGACGTTGCTACACGGCGGCGAGCAACCCGGCAATATGCAAGGTGCGCTTGGCGGTCAGACAGGCCTCTACCTTACGCGCCAGCAAAGCTGGATGATGCGACAAGGCGAGGGTGGGCGGTATATTGGAAACGCGATGCACCGCTACAATGTCGCCAACGAGCACATGGAAATGCTTGGCGAGAGCAAACTGCGGCCCGCCGCGAAGCTGCTAAAGACCATCACAACGCCCGCGGAGCTAAAGAACCACACGGCGCCGCCTGAAGCCCAAGAGCTTTGGGATAAGGTTATCAAGCCGCATATTGACGAAGTAAAGGATATGGCTGACTTCCTTGGCGTGGAGGACGACCTGATTCCTGGCGACGGGGTGCCCACGTGGTATGGCGTGACCGAAAATGACATGGACCACAAGGTTGTTAATGAAGCGCGCAAACAAGGCATCATAGGCAACAACGAGGGCGCCAAAGAACTCGCACAGCGGTTTAACGACGCTGACTTTGGGCTGCGACCGCGCACCATGAGCCAGCGGGATTGGATAAAGGCTAAGAAGTGGCTCGCGTCAAAAGGCACAAGCTACGCTGGCGACGCAAACCATATGCGCGCTGATGCGGGTTATATGAACGACATCGAAGCCACCTTAACAGGATGGAATCGCGCGGTGTCACGACGTTTGAGCGAGGCTGCGGTGTTTGGTCCTCACCTTGAGAGGCTTCACCAAGCCCTCGACATTATGGCCGAAGAGAACGGCGGAAAGCACATCCAACTTGCCGAGCGCGTGGCACGTGATATGCTTGGTAAGATACATATGCCACGCACCGAAGCCGAACGGACGATGACCGACATCGCGCGTTTTTCGCTCGCGTCGTCCATGAGCCGGCACATCTCACAGAATAAGATCGCTATTATGCAGCACGGTTTTGTAGGCGAGGCGATGGCACTTGGCAAAGAAGTGCTCCAGCCGTGGCATTGGATAGATGACGTAAACGAACTCAACAAGTACGGGGTGTTTGCAAGGCAGACAAGCTATGATATAGGCGAGCATCCTTCTGATTTGTTCCTCGACAGAAGCGAGGACGAAGTGAAGAATGTGCGAGGGTGGCTCCAGAAAAGCGGTATAAAACCCGCCGCCCATATGACGGCGAAAGCAACGACCTTGGGCATCCACGCGATGATAAACTTTGATAGGATGCTTGCGGGTACTGCTGCTAAGAATCTTTTCGACAACTATCTTACGAGAGCGCTAAAAGGCGACCGCAACAAGCTCGCCCTTTTCGCGGACATGCTAGGGATGGGTGATCCAACAACTGCGGCAAGCCGCGATGAGTTTATCACCCATCTGTCGGGGATGGATCGCACACAGTTAAAGAAGTTTTTTGTAAAAAGGATGGCGGATACAGCGGGAACCACTTACCACCCAAGCGATATGCCATGAATGGCGCGACAGTTAGGTCCGTTGGGAAAATGGCTAACAATGTTCCGAGGTTTTCGCTGGAATGTTGCTCACAATATCTGGAACCAGATGTTCTCGCCCAACTACAGCAAAGCATATCGACTTCGAGTGTTCGGACGATTTCTCGGTGCGACCGGACTTCTATCACCGATCGACGCGGTGATGAGACATGCGAAAGTTGCCGGCGCGGTTGGGGTTGGCGCCGCAGCACTCGGCATAGGAATTTCAAACATTGATAGCGAAGTGGCCTACAATGCGTATGAAAAAGCTCTAAAAGACCCATCGACAGCCTCCATTATTTATGCACAGTTTATGCTCGCGGTGAGCGACGGTTCGCTTGGCATTACAAGCGATATGATGCAAGGGTTCAACCTCGCAAATCCTGATATATTCGGTCGTTCGATCATTTCGGGTAACATCCCTATTCTCGCCAATATCGACAACCTTGCAATGGCAGGAGCGCTTGCGGCTCACGGCGCGCTGAGCGACGACGAGCACGCCAAGGATCGGGCCTACAAAGAATTCCTTGAAGACCTTCCCCTTGGCGATGCGCTCGCGCGGGCAGCGGGCGTTCGAAAGCCACCCAAAGTACCTAAGACACAAATCGTAAGGGAGATGCTTAAAAAGGGCGCGAACGCCCTCGACCTTCCTTAGAAGGGTATACCTTCTTTCTCGCCTCTCTCGGCGGTTTCAAGAAGGTCGCGAAGTGCGCTGTCGTCCACACTGCATGACGACGACATCTTCACGGCCTTTTTGACTTCCTTCACCATCTCGATCGCTTCATCAGGCGTGTCACCATAGCCGCTAAAACCGGCTATCTCGGCAAGCGTGTCGTCGCGCGTTGGCGCTGCCCACACGAGACCGTTCTTTTTGAACGCACGCCGCACGCCCACAAAGTTCCTGTATGCGGGCGGGATGTCGAAATAAACGAACTCGCTCGGCTCGTTGTTGTGGACGATAAGCTCGACAGCATATTTTCGTTGCGGCACGAGCTTTACGTCTGTTGGTGGCGTAGCCGTTAAAGCATCCCTCACCACTTTGCGCAGGTTCGCCCACAAAATGAGATGGAGGTCGCCAGGAGGCGACGGATTCCTCGTGGTTATATCAATGAGTGTTCCACCCCTGTATTCAGTAGAGAGAAAGTTCGTATAATCGCTTCCTTCAAGATAATCGAGCAAGACTGTCCCTTCGCGCATTAACGGCGCAGGCATCTCGTTCACGACCTTTGCAAGATAGCCACTGTCTTTCGCTTCGTAGCCAATAAGAAAAGGATACGCGCATCTTCCTTTTATAATAAGCGTGTCAAAGCCAACTTCGTGATCGTCCTCGATGGGTTCTTGGACGATGATAGGAATGCTATGGGCAAGAGGACCGAGCCTTTCCCGCAGCCGGGTTGACCACGTGGGGTTGCGTGCGTCGTGTCGCGCGGTTTCGCCGTCACCCCTTGCATAACCTGTGATCTTGATAAAGTCGCCGTCGTTCGCAACTCTCAAAGCATCGTCTACGCCCTCTACAACTTTACAATTAGGCCGGTTGAGACCAAGCTCGGCTTGAAGATGTAAAAGCGCGAGCCGGTCAAGTTCAAGGTCTTCCATTTCGAAGGCGCTCCACACAGGACAGCCGGCGTCGCGGAGGTGAATCGCAAGGTCTTTCCAATAGAGGTCGGGGAAGATAAATGCGTCGTACATGGCCAACATATCTTCCGAAACACTGTAAATCCGTTCGAACTCATCAAATCCTGTCCCCACCGCGCGCTCGCGCGTAGCTACGAAATCGCTTTGCCAACTGCTGAAATAGCCTACCTTGTTAAAAAGACCGCTCTCGCCAAGATGACGCGCGAATTCGGTACTTAATCCATTGTCGATAACAAGTACGTCCACTAAACAATCTCCTTTAGTTCGCGCAGAAAGCGCTTGAACTCATCAAGAAACTCCTTCCGCGCAGTCATTGGAATGGCTACGCGATCGGCATAGCCGTCGATGCGAATTTTAAAGAAGCCATTATCCGACGACCACTCAAAAAACTTACCGTGAAATTTATATACCGTTTCCATATCTACACCGAATACATCTTTCCATTATAACAACCGTAGAGTTTCTTGTCGTGAGCGAAAAATACGATTTGGTCTACGCGAAAAAGGTCGCCATAGTAATGCACCACTGTAAACCCTTGCTGCCACTGTGATGTGCCTTTGATGTAGCATTGCTTTAGCTCGCACAAACAAGGATTCGCCCACGCACCGTGCACTGTGCCGTCTTTGAGGCGGTTGTAGAAAACTTGCGCACGATGGTAGTGGCCGAAAATGAGGTTGCCATTTTCCTTTAGGTAGACGTTTCGCGCCGGATAGACCATACCCCCTTGCACCTCGTCACCGTGCATGTAGTAGAGGTCACCGATTTTGTAGTCCTCGCCGTGCTTTATCATCTCGACATGGTATTTGTTAAGATGAAGAAGTTCGTTCAGCGAGAGCGATCGCAACGAGACAAACTCAGGGTGCATGTTGAGGGTTTTCGCGAGGCGCGCTTCATGGTTGCCAGGAAGGAAGATGCCACCATGTCGCGAAAAATCGGTGAACAACTTTATAACTTCCTCAGCGAGATCGAACTCTTCCTGAAAGCACAGAATGCGCTTTGGGTCGCGACTGTAGCTCGATACCGCATAGCAATCCACGATGTCACCGCCGAAGAAGATGATGTCCGGTACGACATCAGCAAGTATCTTGCACGTAAGATCGATGGCGCGTTCGTCGTAGAAAGGCGCGTGGATGTCACTTACAAAGACGACTACTTTAGATGGCTCTTTCATACTTTCTTAAGTTCCTCTCAACCTCCAATTCGTACCTTAACGATTCTGTTTCCGCCTCAAGGCGAGCGATGCGATCGAGTAAATGCCGTATTAACGGACTTCCCTGTAATAGGTCGTCCCGTTCCGGCGCTGGTCTAACAAGATACCCGCCTCTAGCCACGTTTTCAACATCTCCTGTAGTTTCTTGGCGTCCACTGCGCATTTTTCGTAGGCATACTTTGCTATCTTGGCCTTGCTTATCCAACCATCCCTTCCGAGGATGAACTGCAAGATGCGATCGTGAGGCGCGCCGACGACGCCTTTACGGATCATGGGGATGATTTCATCCTGCCACCTCACCGCTTGCTCCACCATCTCTTGGGCTTCGACAAGTGTCTCGCCATCAACGATCGTACCATCTTTGGCGAGCGTGAGAAGAAGAGCGAGCTTCAAAGAAAGGTCGTGCCTTCCGGCTGGCACCGAGATGCCGTGGTCGTCTCTTCCCGGAGCCGGGATATTCACATACCACCTTGCGTCGATGGCGATGGCGTCGTCAGTCATCCCGAAGCAACCTTCACTGTCGAGAAGATAGTCGAGACGCGCTACCAACGAAGGAAAAAGTACGTCCCATCCTGGCGGACGAGGTGCGACCAAATTCGGAGGAAGCCTTTTGCCAGCAGTATCCCCCATAACAATGACAGTACGCCTAAAGAAGCCAGCATTGAGAGTGTTGGGAGAGACACTGGCAAGCAACCAATCAACATTAGTACCAGCCAGCCAATTGATACAGTAGTCATCAAGGTGCACATGACCGTTGGTCCTAGTATAGTCATCAAAAGGTGCACCATTGAACATACCTGTAAGGGCGCGAATAATGAGGTCAGCGTATTGCGCGTCCCCAAGGCACATAGCGAGTTCGTCGTGGAGCAAGTAGAGTTGTCCTTTCCAGGGCATTTCGACGACGACGCGTTGTTTGGTTTTTCGGTCGGTGACAGTTTTGACCGTCCGCATTGCCTCGTACATCCCGCTGTGGGTGACGTGTCCACTGTATACGTTCAATCTCCTTCCGCCGTCTATTTCTTTTATCTTCTCCAATATCTCCATAGCCTTACTGATGGCGAAGCTTTTGCCACACCCACTCGGTCCTACGAGCATACAGTAGATGTTGGGTGGAAGCTTCGTAAGCGAGTGGCCCCTTCGATATTGGAAAGTGATTCGGTTGCCGCAGGCGGCTGCCAGAAGCGAAAGCGCCGCCCACGTGAGGAATTCGTCAGGCGTTTCGGTCGGTCCTATCCACGCCTTGAAGGTTTCGATGAAGTTCACGCGAGTTCGAATGCCTCAAGCGAATATTTAAAAGCGCCTATTTTCCGTACCAATGCAAG
>Ga0134128_10005241_pt1 | contig 15706 bp, 10 predicted proteins | sample KB31754_FD_96462 | JGI IMG/M metagenome (GOLD analysis project Ga0134128, IMG submission 96462) | Terrestrial soil microbial communities with excess Nitrogen fertilizer from Kellogg Biological Station, Michigan, USA - KB3-175-4 | ecosystem: Environmental > Terrestrial > Soil > Unclassified ...
CCCCGCCGCCACATTCTTCCACCACGAGCATAATTCAGCAGTGCTGCTTCGGCTATATGCTGCCACGCCAGGTGCGACACCATTCTCATTTGGCCCTTGTTGGTCTATCTCTTGACCGAATTCTTCGCACTCGAAGCTTCTGGGGGAAATCATGCGGACGGTTCTTTTTGGCGTACTTGCATTCGCGATGCTTAGCGGCGCGGCCGACGCGAAGACGCTCAAGGTTACGCCAGGCGCCGACGCACAGGAGCGCTTGCAGACAGCTCTCATCGATGCGAAGCCTGGCGATGTCGTGCAGCTGGCTTCGGGGCGTTATGAACTGACCGACGGTCTGTCGCTGGACGTGGCGAATGTCGTCGTTCAAGGCATGGGTCCGGGCAAGACCATCCTCGCGTTCGACAGGCAAAAAGGAGAAGCGGAGGGGCTTCTCGTCACCTCGAACAACGTCACTGTTCGCGATCTCTCGATTCAGAACGCGCGCGGCAACGGCGTGAAGTCCAAGGGTGTCGATCGCATCAGCATGATCAATCTGGTCGTCGAATGGACCGGCGGACCCAAGGCGGAGAACGGCTCGTATGGTGTCTATCCCGTCACCTCGACGAACGTGCTCATCGATCGGGTCACGGTCAGGGGCGCATCCGACGCCGGCATCTATGTCGGACAGTCGAAGAATATCGTCGTCCAGAACAGCCGTGCCGAATACAACGTGGCCGGCATCGAGATTGAGAACAGCTTCAATGCCGACGTGCACGACAATGTCTCGACTCACAATGCCGGCGGCATCCTGGTGTTCGATCTGCCAGGGCTGCCGCAGATGGGCGGCCACTCGACGCGCGTGTTCCACAATGAAGTCGTCGACAACGACACGCCGAATTTTGCGCCCAAGGGCAACACGGTTGCGGGCGTGCCCACCGGAACCGGGATCATGGTCATGGCGAATCGTGACGTGCATGTGTTCGACAACCACCTGGACGGCAATGCCAGTTCCGGCGTGATGCTGGTGGCCTATCTCAACACCTTCACCGATCCGACCTACAATCCGCTGCCGCGCGACATCTCGGTGCACGGCAATCTTTTCGGCCGCAACGGTTATGCGCCCGTCTGGAAGGGTGGCGCCGAACTCGCAACCGCGCTTGGCGGATCGCTCCCGCCGGTGTTGTGGGATGGCATCACCAGCTACCCGAAGCCCGACGGTCAGGTTGTCTCCGAAGCGGTGCACCTGTCGATTTCCGACGGGCCGGTCGTTAATCTTGCGCTCAAGCTGCAGGGCACGCCCGCGACGAAAGCCGATCCCGTCGTGACCAAAACGCTGAGCGACGGCAATCTCGCCGAACCTGCACCAGTCGTCCTTGCCGGCGGGCAAATGGAGATGGGACGCGCACATTGAAGCTGGCCGCAATCGGCGCGATCGGTTTCGCCAGCGCGTTGCTGCTGACGGGTGCCGCGCCGCCGCCCGACACGGCCGTCGATGCGGCGCTGCTCGTAGCCGACGATCCGGCACCGACGCTCGCGAGCTATCATCTCTTTCGCGATTCCAGTGCGCGCGAGCCGAACCTCGCGCTTGTGCCTTACACTTTGAATACGCCGCTCTTCAGCGACTACGCCTTGAAGTTCCGCTATCTGTTTGTGCCGCCCAGCCGCATCGTGTCGTACCGAGAGCAGGGCGCGCTCGACTTTCCCGTCGGCACGACACTGGTCAAGACATTCGCCTATCCCGCAGACTTCCGCGCGCCTGACGAGAAGCTGCGCTTCATCGAAACTCGACTCCTAATTCACAAGCCGCAGGGCTGGGTCGCGCTGACGTATGTCTGGAATGACGCCCAGAATGAGGCCGTTCTCAAGCGCGCCGGGGTTCGTGTTCCCGTCTCTTTCATTGATGCCTCGGGTGCGGAGCAGCGGATCGATTATCAGGTGCCGAATGTCAATCAATGCAAGGAGTGCCACTCGCTCTCCGGCGCGATCGTGCCGATCGGCCCGAAGGCGCGAAATCTGAACCGCGACTACGATTACAGCGAGGATGCGGAAAACCAGTTGGCCCACTGGACAAGGCTCGGCTTGCTGCAAGGCGCGCCCAGCCCTTCAGTCACGGCGCGGTTACCGCAGTGGGACAACGCCGCCGAGCCGATCGAAGCACGGGCACGCGCCTATCTCGATGTGAATTGCGGTCACTGCCACAATCGCGCCGGCCTTGCGAGCAACAGCGGCCTTTATCTGACATTCGAGGAGTCCGATCCCACTGCGCTCGGTATCGGCAAACGGCCCGTCGCGGCCGGAAAGGGCTCGGGCGACCTTCTGTTCTCGATCGTGCCGGGTCATCCCGAACAGTCGATCCTTGTCTATCGTATGGCGTCCACTGAACCTGGCGTGATGATGCCACAGATCGGTCGCACGCTGTCGCACAAGGAAGCGGTCGCGCTCATCAGCGACTACATTTCGAGCCTCAAGCCGGCGGCGGCGAGAAACTGAAACTCAGGAAAACGCGAAGTGCTTTTCCAGCTCGCCGCGGATCGACGTCATGTGCTCGAAATATTGCTGGAAGCCGCCGTTGTAGTTGCCGTCTTGCCGGCGATTGAACTCGCCCTCGAAATTGTAATAGCCCGGCGTGCAGTCCTGATTGCGGGTCGTCTTGCCGCGATGGGCGATCACTTCCTGCACCCACCATTCCTCGGTTTCCGGCAGCACGTCGATGGTGTCGTAACCCTTGTCGCGCGCGTATTTGATGCATTCGGCGATGTGGTCGCCCTGGGTTTGCAGCATGAAGGTTAGATTGAACTGGAACGACGCCTGGTACCCGCCCATGATGAAGAGATTGGGATAACCATGCGTGTGCACGCCCAGAAGCGTGCGCAATCCGTCCTTATAGGTTTCGTTGATCTCGACGCCGTTCCGTCCTCTGATCTCGTTGTAGATCCCTGTCTTCTGCACTTCGAAGCCCGTCGCATAGATCAAGAGATCGAGCGGATAGGTGCGGCCTTCGAAGACCGGCCCCTCCTTGGCGATTTCGGTGATGCCTTTGCCGTGCGTGTCGACGAGATGGACGTTCGGCAAGTTGAAGGCCGGCAGATATTCGTCGTCAAAGCAGGGCCGCTTGCACATGAACATGTACCAGGGCTTGAGCGCGTCGGCCGTTGCCTTGTCCTTGACGACCTCCTCGATGCGGCGGTGGATGCGCATCATGTATTCGATGTTCTCGTTCTCCTGACGGCGGATCTTGTCGTCGCGACTGAGCGCGGCGAGTTGTGCCTTCACCTCTGGGTCGCCTTCGCGAATTCGCATCGCCTTCATGCGGCGCGCTTCCTGCCAACCAGGCCGGCGCGATGCCGCCCAATCGGGATCGGTCGGACGATCGTTGCGGAAGTCGATGCCTGAAGGCGTGCGCTGAAAGACGTAAAGTTCCTTCGCCGCCCTGCCGAGACGCGGAATTGCCTGCACAGCCGACGCACCCGTCCCGATGATGCCGACCACCTGACCGGAGAGTTTCGAGAGGTCATCGCCCGTATAGGCATAGTCCCAGCGCGACGTGTGGAAGGAGTGGCCGGCGAAACTCTCCATGCCCTTGATCTTTGTGAGCTTGGGCTTGGACAGAGTTCCGTTCGCGCAGATGACGAACTTCGCCTTCATCGTGTCGCCGCGATCGGTCCCGATGTGCCAGAGCTTTTCCTTTTCGTTCCACACCGTCGAGGTGACCGTGGTGCGGAACACGGCGAGGTCGTAGAGATCATAGCGGCGCGCAATCGCCTGGCAGTGGGCGAAAATTTCCGGTCCCTTGGCGTAGAGCCGCGACGGCATGTACTTCATCTCGTCCAGCAGCGGCAGATAGTCGTAAGAGGGCACGTCGCACGCCGCACCTGGATAGCGGTTCCAATACCAGGTGCCGCCCACATCGGCGCCACGCTCGACGATGCGGATGCTTTCGACGCCGCGCTCGCGCAGCCGGGCGGCGGTGAGCAGCGCCGAGAAACCGCCGCCGATGAAAAGAACCTCGACCGTGTCGGAAATGGGTTCGCGCAAGGCGCCGTCGTCGGCATAGGGATCGACTTCATATTTGGCCAGTGCGCCGGTGAAATCCGAGGTGTATTGCGCGGTTCCCTCCGGGCGGTATTTCAGGCGCAGATCGCGCTCGGCCGCGAATTTCTCCTTGATGCGGTCGTAATATACTTGCGGCTTGCCGCCTGGCCGCGCCGATTCGTCGCCCTGAATCAGGCCTTCCTGCGCATCGTTTGTCGTTGCCATTCCGGCTTTCTCCCGCTCGGCCGATGCCATTTTGAGGCGAGGTGGCAGCGTACGCAAGGCGTCCGGTCCGAGCGCCGAGTTGCCGCATCGTCACCCTTGCACTCCGTGGTTCAAGGCGTCTCAATTGCGCGACGGTGAACGTTCGGAGGTTGCGATGACAATTGGCGATTTCGTTCTTGAAATCCCGAAGATGGTCGATATCCCCCTGGCGGCGAAACGCACGGCCGAGGCCAAGACGCATGACTGGCCTGCCGGCACGCGAATCGTCTCGGCCGACAGCCATATGCTCGAGCGCGACTGCTGGTTCGAGCGCTTTCCCGAAGCGCTGAAGGACAAGGCACCGCGCATCGAGTTCAAAGATGGGGCTTATCACTTCTCGCTCGAAGGCCAGCCCATGGTCCCGGCCGAGCTCGCCGGTCTGCTGTGCGAGGCGATGGAGTGCAATCCCGGATTGACCAACGTCGAGGCCAGGCTTCGCGATCTCGACATCGAGGGCGTCGAGAAGGAGCTCATTTTTCCCCAGCGCCTCTTCGGCCTCTACATCATGGGCCATGAGCAGCTGCGCGAGGAAATCTTCTCGATCTATAACGAGGACATTGCGGTGCGTTGCGCCGAGGGCAAGGGGCGACTCTTTCCCGTGATGATTCCAAACTTCTGGGATCTGAACAAATCGCGCGCCTCGATTGCGCGCATCAAGGAACTGGGTGGCCGCGTGCTCATGCTTCCCAACAAGCCGGGCAAGAACACCGACGGCAAAACGATTCACTACAACCATCCCGGCATGGATCCGTTCTGGGAAGCCGTGTCGGAGTTCGAGATTCCGCTCTGCTTCCATATCGGCGAAGCCATTCCGCAATCGCGCATGGGTGCCGCCGGCACGTCGGTGCTGGCGCAGATGCAGGGCTTTCGCCATCAATGGGGCATGCTGACCTTCGGCGGCGTGTTCGACCGCTTTCCCAAGCTCAAGGTCGTGTTCGTCGAAGCTGGCATTTGCTGGGTCGCGTCCATGCTGCATGACGCCGACATGGCCTACAATTCGTTTCCGACCATGATGCAGCCGAAGCTGAAGCATCCGCCGAGCTGGTATTGGCGCAATCACTGCTACGCCACCTTCATGACGGACCCGGCGGGCCTCGAACTCCTGCATCGCATCGGTCCCGAGACCGTGATGTGGTCGTCCGACTATCCGCACCAGGAAAGCACCTTCGGCTATACGCGCAGTTCGATCGACGCGGTTTTCGCGGCCACCAGCGTCGAAAACGCCCAGATGATCCTGGGGAAGACGGCACTCAAGCTGTTCGCTATGGAATAAGCGGCGCTCGCCGCGCTTGTGCGGCGCGATGGGCCACGTACAATCCGCGGCAAGCTATTCGGAGCCTGACGACATGACCATCCATCCGGAAATCGCCGCACTGGTTGGCGAGATCGAATTCGAACCCGACGCGTTGCTGGCCAAGTATCTGGCTGAGCGCGACAAGCGTCTTCGTCCGGACGGAAACGCACAATATGTAGAAGTGAAGGCGGAGTTCTCCCGCTATGTCGAGGACCCTTACGTCGAACCCGGCTTCAAGCGCGCACCAGTCTTCGACGAGGTCGAGTTCGCCATCATCGGCGGCGGCTTTGGCGGGCTCCTGATGGGCGCGCGACTGCGCGAAGCGGGATTCAAGCGGCTGCGCGTCGTGGAGAGCGCAGGCGACTTTGGCGGCACCTGGTATTGGAACCGCTATCCGGGCGCGATGTGCGATGTGGAATCCTACTGTTATCTGCCGCTGCTCGAAGAGCTCGGCTATATGCCGAAGCACAAATATTCCTTCGCGCCTGAAATCCTCGAACACAGCCGGCGCATCGCGCGGCACTACAACCTCTACGATGACGCGCTGATGCAGACCGGCGTCACGGAACTTCGTTGGGACGAAAAAGAATCGCGCTGGATCATTTCGACGAACCGGGGCGATCGCTTCAAGGCGCAGTATGTCGCCATGGCCAACGGACCGCTCAGCCGTCCGAAGTTGCCGGGCATTCCCGGCATCAACGACTTCAAGGGCTATACCTTTCACACCAGCCGTTGGGACTATCGCTACACCGGCGGCGACAGCTCCGGCAACCTGACCCGTCTCCGGGACAAGCGTGTCGGCATCATCGGGACGGGAGCGACCGCGATCCAGTGTGTTCCCCATCTCGGGGAGTGGTCACAGCACCTTTATGTGTTCCAGCGCACACCGTCGTCCGTCGATGTTCGCAACAACGCCGAGACCGATCCCAAATGGGCGGCATCGCTGCAACCTGGTTGGCAGACGCGCCGGATGGAGAATTTTAACATCCTCGTCAGCGGCGGCGACCAGGACGAAGACCTCGTGCATGACGGCTGGACCGACATCTTCCGCAATCTGACAGGCATAGCCGCGAAAGAGGCATCACGAAAGCTCGGGCGCCGGCTCAGCAGCGCGGAACGCGCCGAACTCATGGTGCTCGCGGACTACAAGAAGATGAATCAAGTTCGCGCGCGCGTCGACGCGATCGTCAAGGATCCGGTTACGGCGGCAGCGCTCAAACCGTGGTACCGGCAATTCTGCAAGCGACCGTGTTTCCATGACGAATATCTGCAGACCTACAACCGGCCGAACGTCACGCTGGTGGACACGAATGGCAAGGGCGTCGAACGTCTGACCGAACACGGTGTCGTCGCGAATGGCCGCGAATACGAACTCGATTGCCTCATCTTCGCCACGGGTTTCGAAGTCGGCACGTCCTATACGCGTCGGGCTGGTTACGACATCGTCGGACGCGGCGGCAAGACGTTGTCGCAGCATTGGTCGGACGGACTTCGCACCTTGCATGGATTGACCACCCACGGCTTTCCCAACTGCTTCTTCCTGGGCTTCACCCAAACGGCGATCACCATCAGTGTACCGCAGGCGCTGAACGAACAGGCGAAGCACGTCGCGTATATGGTGACCGAGTCGCGCGCGCGCGGCGCATCCGCGCTCGAACCAACCGTCGAGGGTCAGGAGGCTTATGTGCAGGAAGTGCGCAGCCTGGCGCGGATCGGCGAACGCTTCTATCGGGAATGCACGCCCGGCTACTACAACAGCGAAGGCATGGTCGGAAACAAGGGTGGCTTCTTCTCCGATATGTACGGTGCCGGACCGTTGCGCTTCTTCGAAGTGCTCGAGCAATGGCGCGCGGACGGCAACATGAAAGGTCTGGCCCTGCATTGAGTTTCTGATTGGAGGTGGATTCCATGACCCTCACGAATTCGGAAGACCGTCGCTTGCGCGAACGCGCACTCGCCGTGATCCCAAACGGCATGTACGGGCATCAGTCCGTCCGGTTGTTGCCCGACGTCTATCCGCAATTTTTCGCGCGTGCCGATGGCGCCTATCTTTGGGACGTGGACGGCAACCGCTATCTCGATTTCATGTGCGGTTATGGTCCGAACCTACTCGGGTACTGCCATCCGAAAGTCGATGCCGCGGCGGCGGCACAACAAAAGCTCGGCGACGCGATGACGGGGCCCGGCGCGGCGATGGTCGCCTTTGCCGAGAAGCTGGTGGCGATGGTCGCGCATGCAGACTGGGCGATGTTCTGCAAGAACGGCACCGACGCCACGACCATGGCGATGATGGTCGCGCGGGCGCACACAAAAAAACGCAAGATCCTCGTCGCGAAAGGCGCCTATCATGGCGCGGCACCCTGGTGCACGCCCAATCCCGCCGGAACCGTCGCCGAGGATCGCGCCCATCTCATCACCTACACCTATAACGACGCCGACAGCCTCGAGGCGGCGGTGCGTTCCGCGGGCGATGATCTCGCCGGCATCTTTGCCTCGCCGTTCAAGCACGATGCGTTCGCCGATCAAGCTCTGCCCGATCCGGCCTATGCGAAACGCGCGCGCGAACTCGCCGACGAGCATGGCGCGCTTTTGATTGTCGATGAGGTGAGGGCGGGCTTCCGCGTGGCGCGGGACTGCGGCTGGGCCTTGGTTGGCGTTGCGCCCGACCTATCGTGCTGGGGCAAGTCGATTGCCAACGGCTATCCCATCTCGGCCGTTTTGGGTAACGACAAGGCACGTGCGGCCGCAGGCTCGATCTTCGTCACCGGCTCCTTCTGGTTCGCGGCCGTCGCGATGGCTGCCGGCATCGTCACGATGGATGAATTGCGCTCCTCCGACTATCTCGAGAAGACTGTCCGTTTGGGGGACCGTTTGCGCGCCGGGCTGAAGGAAAAAGCGGAAAAGCACGGATTTTCGATCCGTCAAACCGGGCCGTCGCAAATGCCGATGGTCCTGTTCAACGACGATCCGGATTTTCGCGTCGGCTACGGTTGGTGCGCCGAAATGGTGGGGCGCGGCATCTATGTGCATCCCTGGCACAACATGTTTCTTTGCGCCGCGATGACGGAGTCCGACATCGACAGTGCCGTCGCCGCCGCCGACGAGTCCTTCCGCGTCGTCGCAAAGAACCGCTCCGAACTCGTGCCGCATCCAGGCCTCGCGGCCATGCTGCAAGGCCGCCGGCACTGAAACGGCGTTAGCTGGTACAGAAGAGCGCCAGATCGCGCGCCGTCGACAGGCTGATGTCGGGGCAGACGGTCGGAATGAGCTCCGTGCCATGGATCGTCCCCATCAGCTCGCGGCAGCGTGCGGGCACGCCATTCTGTATCAGCAGGCGATAGAAGTTGATGCCTTCGTCGCGCAGCGGATCGCATTCGTTCACGCTGATGACTGTCGGCGGCAATCCTTTCACGTCGTCCGCCGTGGCGAAACCAGGCCATGCCAGCGGATCACGCTTGTTGAACGCCTCGATGCCATAGCTCATGGCGCCGCGATTGCTGTGCAAGTCGAGAAGAATCCCGTTGTTCTCCGTCGATGACGGATTTTGCGGCAGAGGCCACTGGCCGGCGATATAGGGACAAAGCGCATAAAGGCCCTTGATCAAGCCGATGTCGCCGTCCCGTTTCAACTTCAGTCCGCTCGCCAACGTCAGGTTTCCGCCGCCGCTCTCGCCAGCGATGACGATCCGCTGCGGATCGATGTTCAGCAGAGCGGCCCTGGAATGCACCCATTTGAGTCCCGAGACGCAGTCATTGAGACCAGCAGGAAATGGCGCGACTTCGGGGACGGAAGAGGGCGCGATCGAGTTGCGAAAATCGACCATCGCGACCGCGACGCCCTGGGCGGCGATCATCTTGCCCCAGGCGAAGTAGTTGGCGTCGAAGCACGAGCTCATCATCATGCCGCCGCCGTGAATGTAATAGACGCAGGCCAGTTTCTCGCTCGTGTCGGGCCGGATGATGCGGATGTTGATCATGTTGCCGTCCGGTTCGGAGCGGATGCTTTCGCGCGTGACTTTCAGTCCGGCAGAAGGCGCGACGGTCTCGAAGTCGAAAGACTCCATCAGCGCCTTGAACATCGCCGCGCGCGCTTTTCCCTGCTCGCTGTTCTCTTCGGCGAGGAGATCGTCGCGGCTTTTGACGTCGCCGGCAGCAGTGAGGACCATCGCGCCGAACAGAGCCTTGATGCGGGGATCGATGCGGGGATCTTCGGCAATTTTCGAGGCCATGACGATTTCCTTTCGTGTTTGCTTGTTACGCCGCTTTCGACTGTTTGTCCTTCAACGCCCGCCACACGCGTTCCGGCGTCGCCGGCATATCGACATGTACCACACCCAGTGCATCGCAGATCGCGCTCATGACGGCCGGCAAGGCACCGACCGTGCCCGCTTCGCCGCACCCCTTGGCGCCCAGCGCATGCGTCTTGCACGGAATTTCCTCGTAAGCGAAGTCGATGTCCGGCACGTCGTCGGCACGCGGCATGGCGTAATCGCTGAAGCTCGCGGTCAGAAGTTGCGCCGTGTTCGGATCGTAGACGCAATTTTCCAGTACCGCCTGGCCGAGGCCCTGCACCACGCCGCCATGCACCTGTCCCGCAACCAGCATCGGATTGATGACCTTTCCGAAATCGTCGAGCACGTGGTAACCGAGCAGGAAGACCTTTCCGGTTTCGGGATCGATTTCCACTTCGCAGACGTGGCAACCATTGGGAAAAGTCGACGAAGCACCCTTGTAGACGGCGTCGCTGTCCAAACCGGCTTCGAAGCCGGGAAGCTTGTCGCGCTTCAAGGTCACCGCGAGTTCGGTGAGGCTGATCTCGCCGCCGCCTGTGCTGACGCGAAACGTGCCGACACCGTCGACAACGTCGAAGCCGACTTCCTTGCCGCCTGCCTGCAAAACCTGCCCGGCCGCGACGCAGCCTTTCTTGATGACTTCGTCGGAGGCGCCGAGCAAGGCGCCGCCGCTCATGTTGAGCGAGCGCGAACCGCCGGTTCCACCGCCGTTCACCCAATTGCTGTCGCCCTGCTTCACGGTGATGGAGTCGAAAGGTATGCCGAGCTTTTCCGACACGAGCTGGGCGAACGCCGTCTCATGACCCTGACCGTTCGATTGGGTTCCGACATAGAGATCGACGCCGCCATTGTCGGTGAACTGCACGCGCGCCGGTTCGCTGCCCATGGCGGCTGTGATCTCGACATAGTAGCCGAAGCCGAATCCGCGCAGCATGCCGCGCTTCTTCGATTCCGAGCGGCGCGCGTCGAATGAGGCCATGCCCGCGCGCTTGACGCCCGCATCGAGCAGACGGGGAAAGTCACCTGAGTCGAACGGAATGCCCCACCAATTTTTGAACGGCAGGTCTTCGGGCTTCAGCAGATTGCGCCGGCGGATCTCGACGCGGTCAATTCCCGTCTTCGCCGCCGCCGCATCCATCAAGCGTTCCATCATGTAAGCGGCTTCCGGCCGGCCGGCGCCGCGATAGGCGTTGATCGGTGCGGTGTTGGTGAAATAGCCCTTGATGCCCACGAACATCACCGGCACGCGATACACACCACCCAGAATGCGTCCGCCTGCCAGGGTCGGGATGAAGGGCGCGAACGACGACAGATAACCCCCCATGTTCGCCGTGCCGGTTACGCGAACGGCGAGCAGCTTGCCGTCTCCGTCGAGAGCGGCTTCCGCCCTGGTCCAGGTGTCGCGGCCATGCTGGTCGGTGAGAAACGCCTCGGTCCTGTCCGACGACCAGCGCACCGGTCTGCCGCTGAGCTTCGCCGCGATCAGGACCAGAGGCTGTTCGGGATAGGCGCCGGCTTTCATGCCGAAGCCGCCGCCGACATCCTTGTTGATGACACGCAACTTGGCGACGTCGATGCCGAGGATCCCCTTGGCGATGCGATCGCGCAGGCCGCCCGAGCCTTGGTTGCCGGAATAGAGCGTGTAGCTGTCGCTGGATTTGTCATAAAGGCCGATGGCGTTGCGCGTTTCCATCGAGTTGACGACGACACGATTCTGCACCACCTCGATCTCTACAACGTGCGCGGCCTTCGCGAAGGCCTCGTTGCAGAGCGCTTCCTTGCCGTCGATCCAGTCGAAACTTTCGTTTCCGGAAATGGAATCCCAGATTGGCGGACGGTTGGGAGCGACGTCTAGCGTTCCTGCGGCCGGCAGTTCGTCGAACACGACGTCGACAAGTTCGGCGGCATCGCGGGCCTGCCCGTAGGTCTCGGCAACCACCATCGCGATCGCTTCGCCGGCAAACGTCACGTGATCCTTTGCCAGCAAAGTTTTCGGCGCCCCCTTGGGGCCGGAGCCATCGCGATTCTTAAGCGGCGTCGCATTCGGCAAAGGTTTGGCGCCGAAAGCCTCGACGTCGTCCTGCGTCAACACCAGAACGACACCGGGCGCGGCGCGTGCCGCAGACGTGTCGATAGACTTGATCCTGGCATGGGCATAGGGGCTGCGCAGGAAAGCTGCGAAGGTTTCGTTCTCGAAGTGGTAGTCGTCGGTGAATTGGCCTTGTCCCGTCACCAGGCGAAAATCTTCCGTGCGCTTCACGGATTGTCCGACACCAAATTTCATCATTTGTCCTTCAACTGAATTGTCGAGATGTTTCGTGCTCCGCGCTAGCGGGAAGCGTCCCAGTCCCGCGTGGTCGGCGACCAGGAATTGGCGCGCGATTGTGCCTCGGCCCAGCGTGTTCCGGTCAGAACGCCGTCGAGCCTCGCCTGCAGCTCCGGCGAAATGTCCGGCAAGTGAATGACAAAGCGCGAGCCGTTGGCGTGATAGATCAGCGCCCATTTGCCCGCTTCCACCGGATCTGCAGTTACCCCGACGCCGTCCAGATAGAGGCTGACGAGCTGAATCTGTGCATTGGCAAGACCGCCATTTGCCGCCTTGATGATCGTGTCTGCTGCTTCCTGCTTGAGGGCAGCGGCACGCTGCGCGTCGGGTTCGGTCTTGCTGACATCCAGGAGGCAGAGGCCAAGATGAAATTGCGCGATCTCGAATCCGCCGCGCGCCACCATGCGGCGATAGATCGGAATAGCCTGTTGGCATTTCCCGGCCAGACGCAATTCTTCGGCGCGTTGTTCGGGATCGAGCGGCGCTCGCGGGGCTCTGAGCACCGTGTCGGATTGGCCTTCCGGATCGATGTTTCCTGTAGGCCCTTTGAGTCCCTGTTGCGCAATGGCGCCGCCGCTCCAGCACACCGTCAACGAAAGGACAATGATCGCCAATCGAGACTTCATTCCCGCTCCAGCACTTCCAACCGGAAGAGACGAATATACGATTTTCGCGGCCGTTGCACGGACTGTGGGTCGGACGGTGGCGGCGCTAGTCCGCCGCGGTCGCCACTTCCTCTTCCGCGACGAAACCTTTCCAGCCGCTCATATACTTCACGAACGCGGGACCCAGGCGTTCCTGTCGCAGATATTCGCGGCTGACCGGCAGCGAAGTCGCGCGGAAATCCGGCGTGGCTTGCACGCGGCGCGGAAAGTCGTGGTGCAGGATGGCGGCGCGGCCGAGAATGGAGAAGTCGGCGCCGTGTGCCAGGACGCGGCGGCAATCCTCGGCGCTGGTCAGTTTTCCAGCCACACCCAAACGCGTGCGGCCGCGTGGAAGATCCGAGAACCAATCAATCAGCGGTTTTCCAGCAAACTCAGGCTCGATCGGTTCCTTGAAGACATCCCAGAGAGACATGTCCAGATAGTCGATGTCGCCGGAGCCCAGGAGTTGGGTCGCAAGCGCGCGTTGTTCGGCAAGTCGCAAGCCAAACCGCTCCGGCGACAATCTCACTCCGAGTTGAAAATTCGCCCGCGTCCTGGCGCGAACGCCCTTAATGATGTCGAACACGATGCGCGCACGATTTTCGAGCGTGCCGCCGTAGCGGTCCAAGCGGCGGTTCGTTTGGGCACTCAAGAAGGCACAGAGAATGTAGCCGTGCGCTCCGTGTAACTCGACGCCGTCGAAGCCGGCCTTCTCGGCTCTGGTGGCGGCGGTAATAAAGTCTTCGATCAGCGTTTCGACCTCGCCTTCGTGCAACGCGCGAGACTTGGTTTCTGTGTCCTCTGATGGGCCGACGGGCTGTTCGCCGATCAGTTCGGAGGGGGAACGGATTCCGGCGTGATGCAGTTGCAACGACGACACCGCACCTTCGGCCCGAATGGCGGACGCGAGCCGCGCGAGACCGGCAACGTGCTGCTCGCCGAACGTTCCGAGTTGACCTGGGAAACCCTGTCCGATGCGCTGCACATGCGCCGCACAGGTCATGACGAGGCCGAAGCCGCCGCTCGCGCGGTACGTCAGCCAGTTGTATTCGTCGTCGGAGATGCGGCCATCTTCGTGACTCTGCAAATTGGTCAAAGGCGCGAGCATGAAGCGGTTTTTCCACGCCGGGCCGCGCTGGAGAGGCAAGGGTTCGAACAGCGTGTTCATCAGGGTTCCATTTCAAGCGGAATGTCGGAGTCCCGCCCGAGATTGACGAAATGCACTTCAAGGTCAAGTTCTTCGATCTCGACGGAAGGGCCGGTCATCGTTCAAGATCGGATCGGGAGGCCATCTCATGACCGAAACCGCTACGCTGTCACGTCGCCGGAAGCTGCGCTTCTACGGCTGGGGTTACGCTGACGAGGCACTCTCGCCTGAGGAAGAGTCGCGCATCCGAGACCTCATCAAGCGTTTCGGTTCGACGGTGGAAATCGCGCCGCCGCGCGAGACGGAGTTTGAGTTGCGTTCGCCGCGCGTCACCGTTCCCCAGGCGCTCGCCCCGCTTGTATCGACCACGCCTTACGACCGGCTCGTCCACAGCTATGGCAAATCCTATGCCGACATCGTTCGCATGTTCATGCGCGACGTGCCTCAACCGCCGGACCTTGTCGCGTTTCCGAAATCGGAAAGCGACATCGTGGCCATCCTCGAATGGGCTTCGCGTGCGAATGTCGCCGTGATCCCGTTCGGCGGCGGTTCCAGCGTCGCGGGTGGCGTCGAACCCGATGTCGGAGATTCCTATGCGGGCACGGTGTCGCTCGACTTGCAATATCTGAACCGCGTTCTCGAAATCGATCGCGCCAGTCGCGCGGCGAAAATCCAGGCCGGGGCGCTTGGGCCCGAACTTGAAGATCAGTTGCGACCGCACGGCCTCACGCTGCGCCACTTTCCGCAAAGCCTGCAGCTCTCCACGCTCGGCGGCTGGATCGCCACGCGCAGCGGCGGCCATTATGCCTCGCTCTACACGCACATCGACGACTTCGTGGAATCGACGCGTCTGGTGACACCGGCAGGGACGCTCGAAACCCGGCGGCTGCCAGGCTCGGGCGCCGGACCATCTCCGGACCGTCTAGTCATCGGCTCGGAAGGCATTCTCGGCGTGATCGTCGACGCTTGGATGCGGCTGCAGGACAGGCCCGTGCACCAGGCCTCGGCAAGCGTTTCCTTCGCAAAGATGACAAATGCAGTCGCGGCCGTGCGCGCTCTCTCGCAATCCGCACTGTTCCCGACCAATTGCCGGCTCCTTGATCCTGCCGAAGCGCGGAACAATGGCGTCGGCCACGGAACGTCTGCAGTCCTGGTCCTGGGATTCGAGTCGGCCGATCACCCGCTTGGTCCGTGGATGGCGCGCGCCCTCGAACTTGCGGGCGATCACGGCGGACAAGTCGATGCCGAAGCCGTGGCGCGGTCGTTGGCGCCGGCCGGCGGAGCGCAAGAACATCGCAAGGGAGCGGCGGGGCAATGGCGCAATGCTTTTATCCGCATGCCTTACTACCGCGATCACATGGTCGCGAGGGGCGTCATCACGGACACGTTCGAGACGTCGATCACCTGGGACCGGTTCGAGAATTTGTATGAAGGCGTGCGCGAGAAGACGCACGCAGCTATCCGCGAGATCTGCGGTCATGACGCCGGCATCTCCTGCCGCTTTACGCACATTTATCCGGATGGGCCTGCGCCGTACTTCTCCTATTCCGCGCTGGGTTCGGCGAATGGAAAGCTTGCGGACGCTTTGGCGAGATGGCGCGACATCAAGCGCGCGACCAACGAGATCGTGGTGTCGCTGGGCGGGACGGTGACGCATCATCACGCCGTCGGCCGCGATCATCGTTCCGGCTACGAAATGCAATCGCCGCCGCTCTTTCGCGCGGCGCTTTCC
>Ga0134128_10005242_pt1 | contig 15703 bp, 16 predicted proteins | sample KB31754_FD_96462 | JGI IMG/M metagenome (GOLD analysis project Ga0134128, IMG submission 96462) | Terrestrial soil microbial communities with excess Nitrogen fertilizer from Kellogg Biological Station, Michigan, USA - KB3-175-4 | ecosystem: Environmental > Terrestrial > Soil > Unclassified ...
GATCGACGTGCTGCGCGGACGCGTCCCTGCGGAACGGCTGCACCGCTCGTTCGTGCTGGTCGGCCCGACGGCGCTGGCGCTCGGCGATTACGTGTGGACGCCGGTGGAGAAGATGCCGGGCGTCGAGGTGCACGCGCAGATGCTCGAGAACATGAGCGGGCAGAGCTTTCTCGTGCGTCCGCATTTTGCGTCGCTTGTCGAAGCGTTCGCGCTGCTCGCCGCCGGCACGCTGCTGATCGCCGTGATGCCGCGTCGATCGGTGCGCGCCGGTGCCCTCGTCGCGGCCGCGTGCGTCGCGGCGATGACCGGCCTCGGCTATGCCGCCTTTCGCGGCGAGCGATGGCTCCTCGATGCGGCGACGCCGGCCGTCATGCTGGCGCTGCTCTTCGCAACGCTGCTCGGATTGCAGCTTGCCGACGCGACGCGGCATCGCAAGGCGTTGCAGCAGGTACTGCAGCGCGAGCGGGAGGAAGCGGCGCGCGTCGCCGGTGAGTTGCAGGCGGCGCGGCGAATCCAGCTCGACACGCTGCCGCACACCGACGACGTCGGCGATCGGCGCGTCGAACTCGCCGCCTTCATGGAGCCCGCGCTCGAAGTCGGCGGCGATCTCTACGACTTCTACCGGCTCGACGACAATCGCCTGTTCTTCATGCTCGGCGACGTGTCGGGCAAGGGCCTGTCGGCGAGCATCTTCATGGCGGTGAGCAAGGCGCTGTGCAAGAGCACGATGCTGCGCGAGCGCGAGGCCGACCTGGGCGCGCTGCTGTCGCGCGCGAACGCCGAGGTCGAGCGCGACAACCCGGCCGCGTTCTTCGTCACCGTCTTCGCCGCAGTGCTCGACCTCGAAAGCGGCGTGCTCGACTATTGCAACGCGGGTCACGAGAACCCGTGGTGGCGCGAGCCAGCGAGCGGCGCGATTGCGCGCCTTGCCGACGGCGGCGGCCCGCCGCTATGCGTCGTCGACGACTTCGACTATCGCGCGGCGCGCATTGAGCTTGCGCCGGGCGACGTCGTCTGCGTCGTCAGCGACGGCGTGACCGAAGCGAAGGACCCGACCGGCGCAATGTACGGCGCGGCGAGCGTCGAGCGCGCGCTCGCGCACGCGGCGTCGGCGCGCCATGCGATCGACGCCATCCGCAGCAACGTGCAGGCGTTCGTCGACGGAGCGCCGGCCTACGACGACATGACGGCGCTCGCCGTGCAGTGGCGCGGATAGCGGACGCCGCGTTGCGCCCGTCGCGCGCGGCTCAGCGTACGACGATCTCGACCCGGCGATTCCGGGGCTCGGCGACGCCGTTCGGCGTCGCGATCAGCAGGTCGCGCTTGCCGCGCCCGATCGCGACGACGTCGTCCTGCGCGACACCGCGCGCGACCAGCATCGCCTTCACCGCCTCCGCGCGCTTCTTCGCGAGCGCATCGTTGTACTCGTCGCTGCCGACCGCATCGGTATGCCCGATGATCACGATGTCGCGCACCGGCCGCTTGTCGAGATCGGCGAACATCCGCTCGAGCGCCTGCCGCGAATCCTGCGTCAGGTCGTCGCTCGCCTCGTTGAAGTACAGCGTGAAGTGCGCGGCGCGCATCGGCTGCGCCGCGAGCGCGTCGCCGAAGATCGTGCGCACCTCGTCGGCGCTCGCCTCGTAGCGCCACGGATCGGCGAGCGACAGATCGGCGGCCGCGTAGCCGTGGTCGAGCACCACGTCGTGCGTGCCCTGCCGCACCGCAAGCGACGTCGGCCCGCCGTTCGTTTCGGGCAGCAGGATCACGCGTTCGTTCACGGCACAGCCGGCAAGCCACGCAGCCGACGCGAAGAGCGCAATGCGGAGTGCTGCGCGGCTAACGTTCATCGTCGACGCGCACGACGAACTCGGTGCCGCGCACGCCGAGCACGGCGGCCGGCGTACGCACGCTCATCGCGGCCGGCGACTGCTTCGCAAGGCGCCCGGACACGACGGCGAGCGTCCCCTTGCGCAGTGAAGCATCGAACCGGCCTTCGCTCGTGACGTCGTCGAAGTCGTAGCGCTCGAGCGCGAGCACGCTGTCCGGCCCCGCGGACAGCAGCGAGTTGTCGGTCATCGTGATGCCGACCGAACCGTCGCTGCCGGTCTTCACGACGTCGGACGCCTGCAGACGAAGACCGACGGTGCCGGGAACCGATTGGCCGGCGCGCTCGATCGTCACCGTTCCCTTCGACACCTTGATCTGCCCGATGTCGGCCGCGTTCGCGCACGAAATCGCGAAGGCGAGCGAAAGGGCGACGAGCGGTCGCAGCATGGCGGCACTCCTCGTGGAGGCGCGTGGGTGGCACGCGCCGAGAAGGCGGAATCCTGCCCGAATCGGCGCCGTTTGTCGAAAGCAACCAAGGTGCCGCGCCCGGGTCGAACCCTGACCGACACGGAGGACCGACCATGGCACGCAGCACGTTGAACACGACCGGCGAAGGCAGATCCGTCAGACAGAAGGGACACGGCACCGGCGCGCTCGGCCCGAGCGATTCGACCGACAGCGGCAGCGACATCGTCGGCGGCCCGGGCCTCAATCGCGAAGAAGGGCTGCCGTTTCAGCGCGGCACGACGTCCGACCCGGATGTCGACAGAGCGCCGACCACCGCGGGTCCCGACCTCGGCGATGCCGATCTCGATTCGGATACCGATCGCTTTGGCACCGGCGAGCGTGCGGCAGTCGGGCGCGATTCGACCGAGCCTGTCGACGAGACGCTGACCGAGCACGATCCCGAGGAGAGCGCGTCGATGGACGTCATCGACGACTCGGCCACCGAGCGCGATGCGGCGAATGTCGAGTCCGACGACAATCCCGAAGCCGAAATGGAGGCGATCGAGTCGATCGAGAAGCGGCCCGATACCGAGCGAGCGGTCAAGCGCGATCGCGGGTAGCGCCGCTTCCGCCATTGTCGCGCCCGGTGTTTGGCGCCGGCGAACGCGAGTCGTCTACGCCGTGCGTTCGATGACCAGCACCGGGTCGAGCGCCCCGAGCGCCGAGGAGAGTGCAACGGCAGTATCGCGGACTGCGCGCGCGAACGGCGCGATGTTCGGCTCGACGCGCTCGCGCGGACCGGAGATGCCCACCGCGGCGATCACGTCGCGCTGCTCGTTGAAGATCGGTGCGGCGATTCCCCAAACCGACGCGCGCCACTCGCCGCGGTTGACGGCGTAGCCCGCCTTGCGCGTGCGCATCGCCTCGCGCAACACCGCGTCGGCGCCGCAATGCGTGGCGTCGGTGAAGCGCTCGGCGCGGCGTCCGATGGCGGCGATTTCCTGCTCGTCTCGCCACGCGAGGAGCGCCTTCCCGGTGGCCGTCGCATAGGCGGGCGAGCGTCCTCCGACCGTCGTGTACGAACGGATCGGATGCAGCCCGTCGACCTTCTCGATATAGACGCTCGAACCGTCCTCGTAGGCGGCGTAATGCGCCGTTTCGCCGGTGTCCTCGACGAGCCTGCGCAGCAGCGGCAACACCTCGTCGCGCACGGCACCCGAATCGAGCGCGTTGCGGCCGATGCGCCACGTCTTGAGGCTGACCGCATATTCGCCGTGCGCCGTGCGGCGCAGGAATCCGCGCTCGATCAGCACGTGGATCAGCCGCAACAGCGTCGACTTCGGCAGGCCGGCGTCCTTCGCGATGTCGGCGAGCGTGCGGCGGTTCGCGAGGCCGATGCATTCGAGCACCAGCAGCGCCTTGGCGACCGAGCTCATCGGATTGGCGCCGGCGTCGCCAGCCGCGGCACGTCGAACTGCCGGCGACGGCGTGCGCCGTGTCGCCGACTTCGGCGTGCGGGCAGGCGTGTGCGGCCGGGCCTTCACGGGCGGCTGCGACGCGCGTCGCGCGCTTCGCGGACGCGCTTCGCGTGGGCGCGCACGCGCTCGCCGAAGCCCTCGCGCGCGACGGAGGCACGAAGCTCCGCGCGATCGCGCTCGGACGGTTCGCTGCGAACGAGCCGCAGCATCGCGCGCAGCGTGTCGAGGTCGATCGACGCGCAATGACGCACGATCTCGTCGACGCGCGCTTGCAGCGATTCATCCGAGCGAAGCTCGCTCAACAGCCCGCACGCAAGCGCGGCGTCGGCATCGAGCGTGCGGGCCTCGACGAGCGTTTCGAGCGCCGCCTGCCGGCCGACGACGCTCGCCAGATGGCGCGTGCCGAGCACGACGCCGAAACGGCTGCCGGGAAACGCGAAGCGCGCCTGCGACGTGCCGATCCTGTAATCGCAGGCGGCGACGAGATCGGCGCCCGCGCCGAGCGCGGGTCCGCGCACGACCGCGATCGTCACGGCGGGCGCGCGGCGCACCGATTCGAGCAGCGCCTCGAGCGCGTCGAATCGCTCGCGCAACGAGGCATCTTCGATGGTGTCGGCGTCGCCAAGGTCGAATCCCGCGCAGAAGCGCTCGCCGCTGCTGTCGACGACGATCGCCTTCGCGTCGCTCGCGCTCGCCGCACGAACCGCGTCGTGGAGTTGCGCGATCAGCGCAGGCGAGAGCGCATTGGCATGGCGGGAATCGTCGAGGACGAGCCGCACGCTTCCCGCGCACGGGCTGTCGCGCTCGGCGCGAACGCAATCGGTCGCGCCGCTCGCCGTTTCGCCGGGCATCGGCATTCGCGTCAGCCGTCTTGCGCGCGTTGCGCGGGCGCCGCGAGCCATTCGGCGAACACCGCCTCGTTGTGCTCGCCGAGCCGCGGCGGAGGACGCGACGCGCAGACGCGCTGCCCGTTCATCCGCACCGGATAGGTGATCGTGCGCGTGGTGCCGGCGACCGGTACCGCCATCGCATCGACGAGGCCGCTCGCGGCAAGCGCGGGATCGGCGAGGATGTCGGCGAACGTGTTGAGCGGACCGCTCGGAACGCCGCGACGCTCGAATTCGTCGAGCCACTCGCGCGCGGTCTTCGTGCGGAAGACGTCCTGCAGGATCGCGGCGAGCGCGCGCTGATTCGCTGCGCGCTTCGCGATGCTCGCGAAGCGCGGGTCGGACAACAGCGTCTGCTGTCCCGTCGCCTCGCACACCTCGCGCCACAGGTTGTCGTTGCCGGCGGCGATGATGAACGTCGCGTCGCTCGCGTCGAACGCCTGGTACGGGGCGTTGCGCGGATGCGCGGAGCCGAGCCGCGCCGGTGCGACGCCGGTTCCCCAGTATTCGCTCGTCTGCAGCGCGGAGATGCCGAGCAGGCAATCGAGCATCGCGCAATCGAGATGCACCGGTTGTCGTTCGCGCACGGCGCGCGCATGCGCGGCGACGATCGTGTACGCGGCGTAGAGGCCCGCGGTGAAATCGGCGACCGGAACGCCGCATTTGACCGGCGCGCCGTCGGGTTCGCCCGTGACGCTCATCAATCCCGATGCGCCCTGCACGACGACGTCGAACGCGCCCTTGCGCGCAGCCGCACCCGTTTGCCCGTAGCCCGAGATCGAGCAGTACACGAGCGTGCGGTTCGTCTTCGCGAGATCGGCGAACCCGATGCCCAGCCGATCGAGCGTGCCGGGCCGATAGTTCTCGATGACGACGTCCGCATGCGCGCAGAGCGCTCGCACGCGTTCCAGTTCGGACGGGTTCTTGAGGTTCGCGACGATGCTGCGCTTGCCGCGATTGAGCGATGCGAAGTTCAGGCTGAACGTCTCGCCATCCGGCGCCGTGACGATCGGCGGCCAGGCGCGCAGGCCGTCGCCTTCCGGCGCTTCGACCTTGACGACGTCGGCGCCCAGGTCGGCAAGCAGCATCCCGCAGAACGGCGCCGCGGCGATGTGGCCGAACTCGAGCACGCGCACGCCCTCCAGCAGCGACGCGCTCCTCATGGTGCGCCCGCGTGCGCCGCCTCGCGCGCCGCCGCTTCGACGATCGCCGTGTAAGCGGCCGCGCGATGCATGCTGTTGCAGAGAAAGGCGGCAGTGGCGACGCCGTCGCGCTCGTACAGTGCGACGAACCGTGGCGCGTCCAGCGAGCCTTCGACGACGTGCATCGTGTCGGTCGGCGACGGCAGCCCGACGACCTGCAGCTTGCTGTCGTATTGGTCCGACCAGAAGAACGGAATCGCGACGTGCGGCGCGGCATCGCCGGGTGCGGCGAGCAGCGTTTGCGCCGCCGCGTCGCCCTGCGTGATTCCATTGTTCCAGTGCTCGACGCGATGCGATCCGAAGTACGGATGGTCGCAGCGTGCGACGTCGCCCGCCGCGACGATGCGATCGGCGCCTTTTACCGCGCACGCGGCATCGCAGGCGACCCCCTCGCGGAGATCGATGCCGCTGTCGCGCAGCCATTCGACGTTGGGCACGACGCCCGTGCCGACCACGATCCCGTCCGCGTCGATGACGCGCCCGTCGGCGAGCCGGACGCCCTCGACGCTCGATTCGCCCGTCAGGCCTTCGACCGCTACGCCGAGCTCACAGCGGACGCCATGAGCCTCGTGCGCACGCAGGCATACGCGCGCGAGCGGCTCGCCGAGCACGCGGAGCATCGGCAGCGGATCGACGTCGAGCAGCGTGACGTCGCATCCCAGCGCGCGAAGCGTCGCCGTCACTTCGGAGCCGATGAAGCCCGCGCCTACGATCGCGAACCGGCGCGCACCGGCGCGCACGTGATCGCGGATCGCGATCGCATCGTCGAGCGTGCGCAGCGTGAATACGCCCGGGCGTTCGGCGTACCAGCGCGGCTTGCGCGCCCGCGCACCCGTCGCGATGACGAGCCCGCCGAACGGCAGTTGCCGGCCGTCGTCGAGCACCACTTCACGGCGGTTCGCATCGAGCGACGCGGCGCGCGCGCCGAGCATCCATTCGGCGCCGAGCGTATCGGGCAGGCGCAGGTCGATGCGCGGACGATCCCATGTTCCGGCGAGGAACTGCTTCGAAAGCGGCGGCCGCTGATACGGCGGATGCGGTTCGTCGCCGACGACGACGATCGAGCCGTCGAAGCCGTGCTTGCGCAGCGATTTCGCGGCCGAGAAACCGGCGAGCGATGCGCCGACGATGACGACGGAGCGCACGATCTAAGCGGGGCCGGAGACGACTTTCACGGCAATGTCGCTCGTTCGACGCATCGCCGAGTGAAAGTCGTCTCTGACCCCCAAATCAGTCCTCGATCGTGATCGCCTGCGTCGGGCACAGCCGCGCCGCCTCCTCGACTGCCGCGCGCAGGCTCTCGGGCGGCTCCTCCTGCAGGATGTACAGGAAGCCGTCCTCGCGCACCTCGAATACGGTCGGTGCCGCACGCACGCATTGCGCGTTGCTCATGCAGGCGTCGAAATCGACGACGATCTTCATGCGGCCGCCCCTTTTGCCTGCGTATCGGACGCGTAGCGCGCCATTTCGAGCGACGGGGCGGGCAGCCCGAACGGCTGGTTGTGCTCGAGGCGCTCCATCTTCGAAAGCACGCGCCGCGCGTGCACGACGCCGATGTCCGAGCGCACGTTCACTTCGCGATAGCGCGAGTTGTCGGACAGCGTATCGGAGAATTCGAGCATCTCCTGCTGGCGGGCGAGCGCCCATTCGTCCTGCGCGACGACCTCGGGAAATTCGAACGCCATACCCTGGGCGATCGTCATCGAGCGGTCGGGCGGGAAGCGCGCGTCGGCGCGCGAGATCATGATCCAGTGCCACTCGAGATTCTGCTCGTCGATCGGCGTATCGGTATGGCAGAGGATGTAGCCGCGCTCGTCGTCGGTGCCGAGTTTGCCCGGCGGCGCGAGCCGCAGCTGCACGCGAACGAGCCCCGGTCCGATCATGCAGTGCGTGTGATGGCGGTCGACGAGGTCGAGCTCGAACCAGCGTCGGTAGTACGGCGGCAGCGTGTAGTTCTGCACGCTGCGCGTCGTCATCACCTTCGGATTGCCGTCGATGTCGCCTTCGACGAGGCCCACCGGAATCATCGAGTTCGCGAGGTCGCCGATGTTGCCGTCGTGCAGCGGGAAGAAGTGCGTGATATCGAGAAGGTTCTCGATCAGCAGCCGATAGTTCGCGCGCACGCGCACCGGCGGATCGGAGATCACGGCTTCGTAGCGCGGATCGACGAGCTCCGGGATGCGCGGCGGCTTGACGTCGCCGATCTTCGCCGGGTCGCCGGGCCACAGCCATACGAGGCCATCCTGCTCGACGACCGGATACGCGTGCAGTTGCGCGACCGGCGAAATCGGCAGGTCGCGCTGCATCGGAATGTCGACGCAGCGTCCGGTGCTGTCGTAGCACAGGCCGTGATACGCGCAGCGGAGGATGCCGTTGTCGAGCAGCTTGCCGTCCCACAGCGGAAAGCGCTTGTGGCAACAGCGGCCGTCGAACGCCAGCACCTTGCCGGCCTGATCGCGCCACATGACGATCGGCAGCGCAGTGATGATCTTCTTTTCGAGCCGGTACTTGAAGCTCCTGGAAAGCCCGGCGACGTACCACGAGTTACGAATCATGCGGTCCTCCAAATTCTCAATATGCGAACCTGCGTTTCATACATTAGCGTTTTGGCGGTGTACCGTCAACGCGGTCAGCCCAGATACGCACGCCGCACGAGGTCCGACCCGCGCAGGTTTTCGGCGGGTTGCGACAGGCGCACCTGTCCGTGCGACAGCGCGTAGGCGAAGCTCGCGAATTCGAGCGCGAGCGTCGCGTTCTGCTCGATAAGCAGCACCGAGATGTCGTGCTCGCGGAAGCGCGCGATCGCATCGAAGATCGATTCGACGATGATCGGCGCGAGACCGAGGCTCGGCTCGTCGAGCAGCAAGAGCTTCGGCTCGGCCATCAGCGCGCGTCCGATCGCGAGCATCTGCTGCTCGCCGCCGGACAGCGTTCCCGCCGACTGGCGCAGGCGCTTGCGCAACACCGGAAACATGTCGAGGACGCGTTCGAACTGGGCGCGGCTGCCGCGCGCATAGCCGCCGAGTTCGAGGTTCTCGCGCACGCCGAGGCCGGGGAAAACCTGGCGGCCCTCCGGGCAATGCACGATGCCGCGGCGCACGATGTCGGCGGGCGCGAGGCGGCCAATGTCCTCGCCGTCGAAGCGGATCCGGCCGCGCGACGGCCTCTGGATGCCGGAAATCGCCTTCAGCGTCGTCGTCTTCCCGGCGCCGTTCGCGCCGAGCAGCGCGACGACGGCACCGTCGGCGACTTCGAGCGTGACGCCGCGCAGCGCATGCACGTGCCCGTAATGAACGTGCACGTCGTCGAGGCTCAGCATGCGGCAGCGGCCGACGTGCGATGGCGGCCCGTTCCGAGGTAGCAGCGGATCACTTCGGGATCGTTGCGCATCGACGCCGGCGTCCCTTCGGAAACCTTCCGGCCGAAGTCCATCACCGTCATGCGCTGCGCGATGCCTTCGAGGAGCTCGAAGTGATGCTCGATCATCAGCACGGCGCAGCGCTCGCCGGCGGCGCGGATGCAGGCGAGCAGGCGCGGCGCCTCGGCCTCGGTGAGCCCGGCGAAAGGCTCGTCGAGCAGCAGCAGCGCCGGCGCGGATACGAGCGCGCGCGCGACGTCGAGAAGCTTCTGATGGCCGTACGGCATGTCGCCCGGCGCGGCGTTGCGGACGTCCCAGAGATCGAGATCGCGCAGCACCTGCTCGGCGCGCGCACGTGCCGCCTGCTCCTCGCTGCGCGAAGCCGGCGTCGTCAGCGCGCCCGACAATCCCGTTTTCATCGTGGTGTGCAGGCCGACGAGCAGATTCTCGAGCACCGTCAGCGACGGAAAGAGCTCGGCACGCTGGAAGCTCCGCGCGATGCCGGCGGCAACGACTGCGTGCGGCGGCAGCCCGAGTATGTCGACGTCGCCGAGCCGGATCGTGCCTTCGGTGACCGGGCAGACGCGCGAAAGCGCATTGATGAGCGTCGTCTTGCCGGCACCGTTCGGACCGACGAGGGCGAAGATGCCGCGATCGGGCACGTCGAGGTCGAGCGCGCTCACGGCGACGAGACCGCCGAAGCGGACCGTGACGCCGCGTGCCTCAAGCATCCTGCCGCACCACGCCCTTCGGCGCGTGCCGTCGGGCGCGCCGCGCACCGCGCGGGCGCAGAAGGGCCTTGAGGCCGCCGGGAAAGAACAGCACGACGAGCACGATCATCCCGCCGAGGAGTGCGAGCGAAAGTCCGCTCACGGTGGCGGCCGCGTTCTTCACCGCATCGACGACCACGGCGCCGCCGATCGCGCCGGGAATCGAACCCATGCCGCCGATGACCACCATCGCGAAGAACAGCAGCGAGCTCTCGATGCCGAAATCCTCCGGTGCGACGAACCCCGCGAGGAACGCGTAGATGCCGCCGGCGGCGCCGGCGAGAAATGCGCTGACGAAGAAGGCGAGCACCTTCGTGCGCGCGACCGGAACGCCCATCGCCGCGGCGGCGACCTCGCTGTCCTTGATCGCGGCGAACGCGCGGCCGATGCGCGTCTGCGTGAGACCGCGGACGAGCAGCACCGTCACGACGAGCGCGACGAGGGCGACGTAGTACATCCGCACCGGCGTTCCGGCATCGAGGCCGAACAGTGCCGGGCGATGCAGGTGAATGCCCTGGTCGCCGCCGGTCAATGCATCCCATTTGAGCGCGATCTGGTCGATCGCGATCCCGAATCCGAGCGTGACGATGCCGAGGTAGTGCCCGCGCAGCCGCGTCGCCGGGAATCCGAGAACGAGGCTCGCCACTGCCGCCGTCACCGCGCCGGCGAGCATGCCGAGCGGAAGATCGACGTTGAAGCGCTGATTGAGGATCGCGGCGGTATACGCGCCGAGTGCGACGAAGCCGCTCTGGCCGAGCGAGATCTGGCCGCTTCGCCCCATCAGGAGGTCGAGGCTGATCGCGACGATCGCGAACACGTAGAACTCGGAGATGACGAAGAGCCAGTAGACCTGGCGCTGACCGAGCGCCTGAAACGCGATCGGCAGCACGGCGCACGCGACGAGGATCGCGATGACGAGTCGGCGCGACACGAGGACGGTCCTAGACCTTCTGCACCTGCGCGCGCCCGAACAGTCCGTCGGGCCTCACATAGAGCACGACGAGCAGCAGGCCGAACACGATCGACATCGCGAGCTCCGGCGCGAGGAACGCGTCGATCAGGTTGACGACGACGCCGAGGATCAGGCCGCCGACGAGCGCGCCCGCCATCGAGCCGAAGCCGCCGACGATCGCCGCGACGAAGCCGTAGACGACGATCGTGTCCATCATGTTCGGCGTGACCGACGTCGTGGGCGCCGCGAGGACCGCTGCCACTGCCGAAAGCGCAACGCCCGTCCCCCAGGCGATCGCGAGAAGGCGTCCGACGGGAATGCCAATCAGCCGCGCCGCATACGTGTTCTCGGTGATCGCGCGCATGCCGAGGCCGATCTTCGTCGCGGCGAAGAACGCGGCGAGCGCGACGCCGAGGATCAAGAGCAGCGCGAGCTGCAGAACGTCCTGCGGGCGCAACACGAGGTCGCCGAGAATGACCGGCGCGATCGCGATCGACTCGCGCATCGGCCGCGGGTTGTAGCCGAAGGCAATGCCCACCAGGCCTTCGAGGAGCATGAAGAGCCCGAGCGTGACGACGACCTGCGACAGAAGCGGCGCATCGCGCAGCCGCGCGAGAAACAGCGCCTGCACGACCGCGCCCAGCACGAACGCCGCGACGAGCGCCGCGGCGAACGCGAGCGCGAATGGAACCTCGAAGCGCGCGATCAGCACGTAGGCGACGTAGGTCGCGGCCATGCCCATCGCGCCGTGTGCGAAGTTCACGACGGCGCTCGCGTTGTAGATCATCACGAGCCCGAGAGCGGTCAGCGCGAAAAGGCTTCCCTGCGCGAGGCCCGCGAGCGCGATCTGCAGCAGGAACTGCATCAGCGAACGTTCGCCGCCCTACTCACGGCGAAGGGCCGCCCGGGGACGTCCGAGCAGCGCAGCGCCCCCGTCACTTCATCGCCGAGCCGTTGAACTGGCTGTCGGGGACGATCTGCCACTTGCCGCCCTTCGCCTGCCACAGGAGCTGGCAGCAGCTTCCCTCGTGGCGCTCGGGTGAATAGTTGATCTTGCCCGCGATCGTGTCGAAATTGCGCAGCGTCTCGAGTTGCGCGACGAGCGCGTCGCGCGTGATCGGCCCCTTGATCTTCTCGAGCCCGGCGTACGCGACCTGCCCGGCGAGCCAACCCCACGCGGCGTAGATGTCGGGCGGGTGTCCCTGCCCGTACTTCTGCATCGCATCCGCGAATTCGACCCACTGCGGATCGGTGCTGCCCGGGGGCGGCAGAAACGCCGTGCAATAGGTGCCTTCGAGGGACTTGATCGCGCCGAAGATGCCGCCGTAGCCGCACGCCGACGACGTGAGGATGCGCGTCGGGTGATAGCTCAAGCTGTCCATCTGGTTCAGGATCTGCGCGCCCGACGTCGCGATCGTCGCGAGCATCACGACCTTGATCCCCGACGATTTCAGCTTGATCACCGCACTGCTGAAATCGACCTGCGACGGCACGTACGGAATCTCGAGGTCGACCTTCCCGAGCGACTTCTTGATGCCCGCGAGAATCGGCTTGCCGAAGCCGTCGTCCTGGTAGATGACCGCCGCCGCCTGTCCGGGGAAGTGCTTCTTCACGTAATTGCCCATCGTCTCGCCGTCGGTCGTGTAGATCGGCCACGAAGGGAAGACGTACTTGAGCCCCGGTTCGTAGAAGATCGGGCTGCCGCTGCCCATCGAGAGGAGCGGCACCTGCGCCTCGTTCAGCGCCTTGTAGACGGCTGCCGTCGTCGGGCTGCCGATGCTGCCGACGATCGCGAACACGCGGTCTTCGTAGACGAGCTTCTTGTCGAGCGCGGTGGTTTGCGCCGGCTGGTAGCCGTCGTCGTAACTGATGAGCCGCAGCTTCTTGCCGGCGACGCCGCCCTTGGCATTCATCGACGCGATGAACGCCTCGAGGCCCCATTTCGATGCGCCGATCGGCGCCTGCGGTCCGGATTGCGCCGCGGTTTGTCCGAAGACGATCGTGTCGCCTTCGACCGTCGCACCCGGCGCCGGCGTGGCCTGGCCCGACGCGATTCCGGTCGTCGTCACGCTCGCGATCGTTACCGCGAGCGCCGCGAGGCCGCGCGATAGAACGTGCTGCATGTGCTCCTCCTTTTATCGTGAAAGTCCCATCATGTGGAACCCTTGTTTGCGGGTTGACTTTAGCACGCCGCTCGAGCGAGCGGCAACACGCATCGGGAACCCGGCAAGGACGCGGCGCCGGTCGCGCGGCGAAGCTACTTCACGGCGCCGAGCGTGAGGCCACTGACGATGAAGCGCTGGCCGAGGAACATGAGGATCACTGCCGGAATCGTCGAGATCACCGATGCCGCGGCCATCTGCGCATGCTGGATCTCGTACTGCTGCGCGAAGCGCGCGATCGCGACGGGAACGGTCGCGGTCGTCCGCGACGTGAGCGTCAGCGCGATCGGAAACTCGTTCCAGCTGAAGACGAAGGCGAGGATGCCGGCGGCGATCAGTCCCGGCAGCGCGATCGGCAGCGCGATGCGGCGGAACGCGTCGAACGGGCCGCAACCGTCGACCTGCGCCGCTTCGAGGATCTCGGGCGGAATCTCGCGGAAGAACGTGCGCAACAGCCACACCGTCATCGGCAGGTTGATCGTGACGTGCGTGACGATCAGCGCCGCCCGCGTGTCGTAGAGCCCGAGCTCGCGGAACGCGACGTACCACGGTCCGAGCAGCGTCAGCACCGGCACCATGTGGAAGACGAGCGTCCACGCGAGGAACCCGGCGCTCACGCACGTCGGCCAGCGAAAGCGGTAGAGCGAATACGCGGCGAGCGCGCCGACGATCAGCACGAGCGCGGTGCTCGATGCCGCGACGACGAGGCTGTTCGCGATGTTCCCCGCGAAATCGGAGCGGCGCCCGAACAGCACGTCGGCATAGTTCGACAGCGTCGGCGTGAACGGAAACTGCGCCGCGTAGATCGCGATCGGGTGCTTGAACGACGCGGTCAGGATCCACACGAACGGGCCGACGATCGCGAACAGCGCGAGCGCGACGTAGACGCGGCCGACAGCGCCGGCGCGAAACGTCGTCGTGGCGCTCGCCGTCATCACGAATCGGCGTTGCGCCGCACCGCGAGCGCGATGCGTCGCGAGACGAGCAGGAAGGCGATGATCGCGGCGATCACCGCGAGCGACAGGAGCGCGCCGTAACCCAGTCGATTCTGCTCGAAGAACACCTTGTAGAGGTGCAGGTTCACGAGCTCGGTCGACGTGCCGGGACCGCCGGCCGTCAGCAGGAACACTTCGTCGAACACCTTGAACGCGAGGATCGCGCGAAACAGGAACGCGACGACGATGGCCGGCCGCAACAGCGGCAGCACGATGTGGCGCAGCATCTGCGCTCGCGTCGCGCCGTCGACGTGCGCGGCTTCGAGCAGGTCGGGTGGAATGCCCTCGACGGCCGCGAAGAGGATCAGGAAGACGAATGGCACCCAGTGCCAGACATCGACCGCGATCACCGATGCCAGTGCGACGCTCGTCGAGCCGAGCCAGTTGACCGGCATCGCACCGAGCGCGACGAGCGCCTGGTTGAAGATGCCGAAGTCGTAGTTGTACATGAGCTTCCACATGCTGCCGATCGCCACCGGCGGCACGAGGATCGGCAGGATCGCGACGGTTCGCACCCAGCGCTTGGCACGCGACAGGCCGGCGACGGCGATCGCAAGCGCGACACCCAGCACCATTTCGACCGCGACCGATGCGACGACGAAGACGAGCGTATTGACGACGGCCGGACGCAGCACGTCGTCGCTCGCCAGCGCGGCGAAGTTGCGCAGCGGCGTGAACGTCCAGACCTCGGCGCCGTTCGCGAACGTGATCGTCGACACGCTCATCCGTGCCAGGTTCAGCAGCGGATAGAGCGTCAGCGCCGCGAACAGCAATACGGCGGGGAGCAGGCTCCAGTAGCGGAAGCTGCGATTGACCAGCCGTCCGATCGCGACGCGTGCGCCCGGACGCCGCGGCGACATGTCCGGCAGGGCCGCGGCGTCACGCATCGCAGGGCGAACGAGCGACGCCGACGCCGTATCGCGCTATTCCGGCAACGGCGGCAGCATCCCGGTACGCCGGCCGTTCTTCTTGAAGAGCGCCTCGATTTCCAGCGCCGCGGTGTTGAGCGCCTTGCCCGAGCTCATCTCGCCGATCAGCGCCTGGTTGAGTCGCAGGCCGAGGATCTGCTCGACTTGCGCGCCTTCGGCGTACCCCAGTTCCTGCCGCGCGAATTTCATCGTTTCGAGATACGCCGGCATCCAGCGGTATTTCGGATTCTTCGCGAGGTCAGACGTGAAGACGTCGCTGCGGTTCGGGATGCCGCCCGCTTCGGCGTACGCGCGTTGCGCGTCATAGGTCAGGAACCAGCGGGAGAATGCGAGCGCCGCCTTCTGCCGCGCGTCGGACGCGTTCTTCGGGATCACCGCATTCCAGTTGCCGATTACCGCGCCATGCGCGCCGCCCGCACCGGCAGGCAACGGCTCCGTTTCGAGCTTGCCGACGACAAGCGACTTGTTCGGATCCTCGAAGCTCGCGAATGCCGCGGTGACGACGTCGCCGAGCGCCGACTTGCCGGTGGCGAGCAACTGGATCACGTCGCCCTGGCCGAGCGAGCCGTAGTTGGGGGGTCCGCAGCGCTTGAGCAGGTTCGCATAGAGATCGAGCGCCGCCTTCGCCTGCGGACTGTTGATCGTCACCGTGTAGTCGCCCGCCTCAGGGTCCTTCACCACCTGCGCGCCTTCGGC
>Ga0134128_10005243_pt1 | contig 15702 bp, 9 predicted proteins | sample KB31754_FD_96462 | JGI IMG/M metagenome (GOLD analysis project Ga0134128, IMG submission 96462) | Terrestrial soil microbial communities with excess Nitrogen fertilizer from Kellogg Biological Station, Michigan, USA - KB3-175-4 | ecosystem: Environmental > Terrestrial > Soil > Unclassified ...
AACACCGCGCTCCGCCCGGCCCTCGTACCGCGCTCCGCCCGGCCCTCGTACCGCGCTCCGCCCGGCCCCCGTACCGCGCTCCGCCCGGCCCCCGTACCCCCCGCCCCCCGCGCGCCGCCCGCGCACCCCACTTAGCCCGGGTTGCGAGCACTTAGCCCTGTTTAGCGATTGCTCAACTACCATAAATTAGAACAAAATTTGTCGCTAAACAGGGCTAAGACGTCGTAACCCGGGCTAAGTGAGGTGCGCGGGCCCGGGCGGACGGTTGTTTGCGGATTGCGGGGTGGTTAGCCGGCCATTCGGTGGCGTCTTACTACGATGCCGGCGGCCAGGCCGCCTACCAGGACGCCTACGGCGCCTGCGGCTAGCGGGAGGACGGTCATCGTGGTCTGGCGGCCCTTCCTGAAGTCGTGAATCGGCCAGTCTCGTTCGCGGGCGATGGCCCTGAGCTGGGTATCTGGGTTGACCGCGTTCGGGTAGCCGACCAGTTCGAGCATCGGCAGGTCGTTGCTCGAGTCGCTGTAGGCGCTGCAACTGGCCAGGTCCAGTCCTTCACGCTCGGCCAGGGCCTGGACCGCTGCCGCCTTGGCCACGCCGTGCAGGAGGCCGCCGACCAGAAAGCCGGTGTAGACGCCGTTCTCGGTCTCGGCGACGGTGCCGAGCGCACCGGTGAGCCCGAGGCGGCGGGCCAGGATCTCGGCCAGTTCGACCGGGGTTGCGGTCACGAGCCAGACCCGCTGTCCAGCCTCCAGGTGAGACTGGGTGAGTTCGCGCGACTCTTCCCAGATCCGATGCGCCATCGTGTCGTCGTAAATTTCTTCGCCGAGTGCTGTGATATCGGACACCTTCTGGCCGGCCACAAAGGCCAGCGCGGCCTGCTTGGCCGCGTCGATATGGCCGGCGTTCTCGGCTCCGCGCACGCGGAATAGCACTTGGCCGGCCACCATCTTGGCCATGTCGCGCGCGCCGAACATTTTGCGCGCGGCCAGACCGCGGGCGAAATAGTAGATAGAGGCGCCGCGCATCAGCGTGTTGTCCACGTCGAAGAATGCGCCGACGCCAAGGTCGGGCGTGATATCCGGCTGATCGACGGCCGCTACTGCGGCTGCCGCCGCGCCCGCGAGGCCTGCGCGCCCCGCATCGGCCAGTTCCGCGGCCTGCGCTAGTCGCTCAGCCGCGGCCAGTTCATCGCCTTCCGCTACCTCATCAACCCGTGCGGTTTCCATGACACTGCCAACTCCTCAAGCTCTGCCGCCCCCGTCACGGCCACGCGTCGGCTAGCCTCATCGTGGTCGCTGGAATTCTTGTTCCCCAGACGTCGCCGTCATCACCCGCGGCTAGCCGCAGGGTTTCCCCGCCTGTGTTAGCTGAGGTACCTAAGTTGAGGGTAATGGGTACGCTAGGTAACCCGGAGCGAACCTCGAAGGCTCGCTACTTAGCTGGTCAGCCGAGTTCGCGTCAGCGGGCAAGCGGCACGATAGGCAGGGATGATCGCACTTCTTGTGGTCGCGCTTGGCGCCGTTGTCGCAGCTGTCGGCACCGGCGTACTCGTCGCTCGATCAACAAATAGGCCGCGAATCTATTCCGTCGCCTGGGCGCTGGCCCTGTTCGGACTCGCTATCGGGCTTGCCGCCGCGACGCTTGGCTACCTGGCGGGTTTCGGCGGCTTGCTGTTCCGCGCCATGGAACTCGGTACGCAGTTCATCGCTCCGCTCGCCCTCGTGCTGGCGCTCGTGGAGACCACGGGAAAGAGCCTGGCGTCACGGTTCGCCATGCGGCTCGCGGTCGCGGGCGTTTCGGTCATCGCCCTGGTGATCTTGAGTACCGACCCGATCAACCCGGATGTCACGTTCGGCACCGCGTGGCCGGATCCGACGAAGTATTACCAGCTGGCACCGCTGACCGTGCTCGGACTCCTCGCACTGCTCACCGCGGTGACGGCGGTCAGCACGCTGGGCGTGCTGACGGTCAGGACCCGGCGCGACGGGCTTCCCCGGGCTGAGAGCCGGCCAGTGATGTATACCGCGCTGGCCGCGCTGGCGGTCGTGCTGCCAGGTCTGGTCTGGCTGGCGGAGAAGGGCCTGCGCACCAAGCTGCCGATACCGGCCGAGTACCTATTCGCCCTGTGCGGCACCCTGGCGGCCGGGCTGATCTGGTACGCCGCCAGGATGGCCGGGAGCCGGGACCTGAGTGCCCTCGCGGCCAGTTCGGCGCCCAGCCGGGATGACCGGGACCGGCGTTCCGGTGATGACTGGGACGATCCCCCCGGGTACAGGCGGTATGAGACCGGGGAGTTCGACCAGTACGGATCGGCTCGCCGCGACGACTATGACTCGCGGCAAGACAGCCACGCGACCGGCTATGACGACGAGGATCGGTACGCCGACAACCAGAGCAGCCATCGGTACGACGAGCCAATCTCCACCGCCATGTACCCGGGGCTGGCCGCCCTCGCGGCCGAGGCGACCGGGCCCGGCGACGATGTGGTGCGCTTCGGGGAGCCGGGAGAGTTCATCCACACCGGAGCGATCGACAACCGGCTCAGCGCCTACGACGACTCAGAACTGTACGATGCCGAGGACCTAAACGAGCGGGCCGGCGGATACGACGAGGACAGCGGGGTGTTCTACGCCGACGACACCGGCTACGGGTTCTCGCGGGTCGAGCCGGACGGCGGCCAGGCGCCGGGTTGGGACGATCTGTCCGATCAGCGGGGCGGCGAGCCGAGGGGCGAGCTATTCGGCCAGATCACCATCTACACATTGATCGAGGGCCGAGCCGACGAGTTCGACCGGCTGACCGAATGGGTCGTCGCTCAGGTTCAGTCCAAGGAACCGGACACGCTGGTGTACATCGTGCACGCCGTTCCTACCGCGCCGCTGCAGCGCATCCTGTACGAGGTCTACCGCGACCGGGACGCGCACGAGCAGCACCTGAACCGCCAGTACGTGATCACCTACGAGGTCGAACAGAAGCCGTTCGTGCTGGCCACCAACGTGATCGAACTCGGGTTGCAGCAGGCGAAGGTCTCACCGCTGCCGTCGATCTCGGCGATCTCGGACCTGCTGAGTGAGTCGGGCATCGACCTGACCGGGGTCACGAGACCGGCCCCCCAGACGCCCGCGCGGGTTCCCCCAGTCCGGTCGGCCCAGCCAGGAACGGCAATGGCGACCCGGCCTTATCAGCGGCCTCCGGCCCTGGATCGAGCTCCGGCCGGTGATCCCCGCTACGGCGATCGCCGGCCCGCCGAACCTCAGTACCCCGATCAGCAGGATCCCGATCAGCAGTATCCGGATCAGCGGCAGCCGGACCGGCAGTACCCCGATCGGCAATACCCCGATCAGCGGTATCCGGACCGGCAGTACTCCGACCCCAGGTACGCCGATCAGCGGCGCGCCGATCCGCGGTACGCCAATCCGCGGTACGCCAATCCGCGACAAGCCGATCCGCGGTATGCGGACTCCCACTACCAAGACCCTCAGTACCAAGACCCTCAGTACCAGGACCCCCAGTACCCAGATCCCCAGTACCCAGATCCCCAGCGTCCCGGCCCCCGCTACGTGGACCAGCACCACGGCGATCCGCCGTACGACGATCGGCATCACGAGGATCCCCATCAGGCCGGCTGGGCGGAGATCCGCGGCGAGGATTCCAGGTACTGATGACGGCCCAGCCAACGATCACGCTGCTGTCCCGGCCGGGTTGTCACCTGTGCGAGGAGGCCAGGCAGGTCATCGAGAAGGTCGCGGGCGACCTCGGCGTGACCTGGGCCGAGCGCGACATCACCGCCAGCGCGCAGGACCTGGCCGACTACGGCGATATGATCCCGGTCACATTCATCGACGGCGTCCAGCACGACTTCTGGCGAGTAGACGAGGCCAGATTGCGTCGCGCTCTCGGGCACTGAGGGCCGCGCCCTCCGGCACACTTTGTGCAAACGTTCACAAGGGCGTACGGTTAAGGTAGAACCTCACGCGGAAATCAGGTGCGGTGCTGGCCCGGGGGAGCATCCCGGACCTCCCCCATCGATCCTCGCGGTGCCGATCCCCCGGGAGTTGCCGGCGTATGTCCCGCCGAACCAGGTCAGACAAGAGCGTTCAGGGCATACCGGAGGCGACCATCGCTCGCCTGCCGCTATACCTGCGTGCGCTGTACGCGCTCGCTGACCGGGATACGGCATCGGTTTCCAGTGAGGAACTCGCGGCCGCCGCCGGCGTGAACTCGGCGAAGCTGCGCAAGGACCTATCGCATCTGGGCTCCTACGGCACCCGCGGCGTCGGCTACGACGTCGACTACCTGATCTACCAGGTCTCCAGGGAACTCGGCCTCACCCAGGACTGGCCGGTCATCATCGTCGGGGCCGGAAACCTTGGCCGGGCGCTGGCCAACTACGGCGGTTTCGCCACCAGAGGGTTCCGGGTCGCCGCGATGATCGACTCCGACCCGCAGGTGATCGGTGACTCGATCGCCGGGCACCGGGTCTATGCGGCCGACGAGATCGAGCGCGTGGTCGCCAGGTACGGCGTGATGATCGGCGCGATCACCGTGCCGGCGGTGGCCGCGCAGGGCATCTGCGACCGCCTGGTCGCGGCCGGGGTGACCAGCATCTTGAACTTCGCGCCGGTCGTGCTCATCGTTCCCGACGGCGTCGACGTCCGCAAGGTGGACCTGTCGATCGAGTTGCAGATCCTGGCGTTCCACGCGCAGCGCCGGTCCGCGGTCAAGGCACCCGTCGCGCATGAGAACGGAAGCCTTGAGTCGCTTGGCGCCATTATCAACGGCACGCCGCTCGACCACGGCGCGATGACCGGCGATGGCACGGCGGGCGACGCCGTCCAGGGCGACGGCCAGGCTGACCACGGCATCGGGACGGCCGGGTCATGACGCTTCTCGTCGTGGGGCTCAGCCACGCCAGCGCGCCGGTCACGACGCTTGAGCGGGCCGTAGTTTCTGGTGACAGCCAGACCAAGCTGCTGCACGACGTGAACTCCTCAGCCGGGATCAAAGGCGCCCTGGTACTCAGCACCTGCAACCGGGTCGAGATCTACGCCGACGTGCTCAGCTTCCACGGCGGCGTGGCCGCGATCTGCGACCGGCTCGCCCTGCACTCGGGCCTGACCCAGAGCGAACTGGTCGGCTCGGCCTACGTGCACTATCAGGACCGGGCCGCCCAGCACCTGATGGCGGTGGCCTGCGGTCTTGAGTCGCTGGTCATCGGCGAGAGCCAGATACTCGGTCAGGTGCGCCAGGCGGTCAAGCTCGCCCGGCAGCACGGCACGCTCAGCCGGGAGATGTCCGACCTCAGCCGTCTCGCGCTCAGGGCAGGCAAGCGCGCCCACTCCGAGACCGGCATCGACGCGGCCGGGCAGAACCTGGTCAGCCTCGGCGTCTCGCTGTCGGCCGCACGGCTTGAGGCCCAGGCCGCGAGACTCCCGGCCGCGGAGCCCGCGACTGACCCCGAACAAGAGTCAGCCGCCCGCCCGGTGGCGGAGCCCCCGCTCGATGCTTTCTCCCTGCTGATTGTCGGAGCCGGGGCGATGAGCTCGCTCGCGGTCGCGACCGTGACCAGGCTCGGCGCGGCTCGGGTGCTGGTCGCAAACCGCACCCGGGCCAGCGCGGAGCGGCTGGCCGAGAAATACGGGGCCGAGGTGATCGGCCTTTCCGAGCTCCAGGACGGCATCGCGGCCAGCGACCTGGTGATCACCTGCACCGGGGCGGCCGGGCACGTGATCACGGCACCGGCCATCGCCTCGGCGCTTGACGGCCGGCCCGCCGGCCGGCCGCTGGTCCTGCTCGACCTCGCGCTGCCCAGGGACGTCGAGCCGGCCGTGGCCGAGCTGCCCGGGGTGCACGTGGTCGACATGACCGTGATTGCCGAGTCTGGTGATGCGGACGGATCGGTCGCGCTGGCCAGCGAGACGGACATCGTCGCGGTGCGCCGGATCGTCGCGGCCGAGCTCAGTTCGTTCCGCAAGGCCGACCGCGCCGCCAGCGTCGCCCCAACTGTTGTCGCCTTGCGTGCGAAAGCAGCCAACGTTGTCGAGGCTGAGCTAGCTAGGCTAGAAAGGCGGCTAGGTGACCTGGATCCGAAGACTCGCCAGGAGATCGCGCAGTCGATGGGCAGGATCGCCGACAAGCTGCTGCATGGACCAACCGTCAGGGTGAAAGAACTGGCGGGAACGCCCGGGGCCGACTCCTATGAGTCCGCGCTGCGGGTGCTATTCGAGCTCGATCCCGAGGCGGTCCAGGCGGTCGGCCGGCCCGACGAAGACATGCTGGCATGGCCTACGGGTGAAGGTGAATCGTGAACGACGCACCGCTACGGCTTGGCACCAGGCGGAGCCCGATGGCGATATTCCAGTCCACTGGCTTCGCTGAGTTGCTGACGGCGAAGACCGGGCGGGCGGTTGAGATCGTCGGGATTACCGCCAGCGGCGACGTGAACAAGGCCCAGATATCCCAGATCGGCGGCACCGGCGTGTTCGTCAGCACGCTGCGCGACGCTCTGCTGGCTGGTCAGGTCGACTTCGCCGTCCACTCCCTCAAGGACCTGCCCACCCTGCCGGCACAAGGGATCAAGCTCGCGGCCGTTCCGCCTCGCGACGACCCGAGGGACGCACTGATCGCCAGGGGCGGCGCGAAACTGGCCGACCTGCCGCTCCGGGCCAGGATCGGGACTGGTTCGCCGCGCCGGGCGGCCCAGCTCCTGATGCTGCGCCAGGACCTGCGGCCGGTGCCGATCCGCGGCAACGCCGGGACCAGGATCGCCAAGATCGACTCGGGCGAAGTCGACGCGGTCGTGCTCGCCTACGCGGGAATGGCCAGGATCGGCCGGCTTGACCAAGTAAGTCAGGTATTCGAGGCGGAAGAGATGCTCCCCGCACCCGGCCAGGGTGCCCTGGCGGCAGAATGCCTGGCCAGCCGGCCCGACCTTGTTGACTTGCTGACCTGCGTCAACGACGATGCGACCCGGGCAGCGACCGTGGCCGAACGCACCGTGCTCGCCAGGCTTGAAGCCGGCTGCAGCGCACCGGTCGGCGCGTATGCTGCCGGGACCAATGAATTGCGGCTGGACGCGATTGTCGTGGCAGCCGACGGGGGAGCGGCACTAAGAGCGAGCAGGTGCGGACCCGCGGCCGAGGCTGAGCGCCTTGGCAGCGAAGCGGCCGCCGAATTGCTAGCCCGTGGTGCGGACAGATTCGTGGCGCGAATAGATCAGGACGTGTCCGGTGGACACCTCAGCAACGGGGACGATGCGAAGTGAACCCCATGCCCGTGACCAATCAGGCGGGAACGAACAGCGGCGAGACAGTGGTGACCAGCACGGGGTCAGGAGGCCCGGCCGGTACCGGCATGGTCGCCCTGGTCGGCGTCGGACCCGGCGATGAGGGGCTGCTGACGCTCAGGGCGGCGGCCCTGCTGGCGCAGGCGGACGTGATCGTGGCCGCGCCCTGGGTCAGCGAGCGGATCACGCATCTGCTCAAGCCGGAGGCGGAGATCGTGGACTCGGCGACGCTCGAACCGGACTCCCGGCAGCTGATCAAGGCGGCCAAGGCCGGCAGGCTCGTGCTCCGCCTGTTCAGCGGCGACCCGTTCCTGTTCTGCAGCGCCGCGGCCGAGGCGGAGGCCTGCGCCAAGGCCCAGATCCCGTTCGAGGTCGTCCCCGGCCTGACCGCGGCCACGGCGGTGCCGGCCTACGCCGGGATCCCGCTGACCCAGGACGGCACCGGCGAGGTCAGGATCATCCACGCCTCCGAGGTCAGCCGGATGTCGGCCGCGCCAGGAAGCCTCGTCATCCTCGGAGCCGAGACCGGCATCGGCGACATCGCCAAGATGCTGATCGCGGGCGGCTGGGCGGACTCGACCCCGTTCGCGATCACCTGGAACGGCACCACCACCGACCAGCAGACCGTCGTCAGCACGCTCGGCACGATCACCGCCGACCTGAAGGCGGCCGGCCTGAGCCTGCTCACCGCGCACGGACGGGCGATCGCCGTCGTCGGTGAGGGCGTCCGGATGCAGCGGGCGCTGTCCTGGTTCGAGACCAGGCCGCTGTTCGGCTGGCGAGTGCTCGTGCCCAGGACCAAGGAGCAGGCCGCCGGTGTCTGCGACCAGCTCAGGTCCTACGGAGCGGTTCCCGAGCAGGTCCCGACGATCGCGGTCGAGCCACCGCGCACGCCGCAGCAGATGGAGCGGGCCGTTCGCGGCCTGGTGACCGGCCGCTTTCAGTGGGTCGCGTTCACCTCGACCAACGCGGTCAAGGCGGTCAGGGAGAAGTTCGAGGAGTACGGCCTGGACGCGCGGGCGTTCGCCGGAGTCAAGATCGCGGCCGTAGGCGAGCAGACCGCCGCGTCGCTGCGCGCCTTCGGGATTGCCCCCGACCTGATGCCGCCGGAGGATCAGCAGTCGGCCGAGGGACTGGCGAACTGCTGGCCGGCCTACGACGACGTGCTCGATCCAATCAACCGGGTGCTGCTTCCGCGGGCCGACATCGCCACCGAGGGCCTGGTCGCGCGGCTGACCGAGCTTGGCTGGGAGGCCGAGGACGTGACCGCGTACCGGACGGTGCGCGCCGCACCGCCGCCCGCGCCGATCCGCGAGGCCATCAAGGGCGGTGGGTTCGACGCCGTCCTGTTCACCTCTTCCTCGACGGTCAGGAACCTGATCGGCATCGCCGGCAAGCCGCATTCGGTCACGGTGATCGCGGTCATCGGGCCAGAGACGGCCAAGACGGCGGCCGAATTCGGGTTGCGCGTCGACGTGATCGCCCCGAGGCCATCCACGCACGCGCTGGTGGAGGCGCTCGCGGCGCACGGGACCACGATCCGCGATACCGCGGTCAAGGCGGGGGAGCCAGTTCGGCGGCCGAGCGAGCGCCGCCGTGGAGCACGACGCCGGGTTAGATGAGGTGGATCTTGTGGCCAATTTCCCGATAGCTCGTCCCCGCCGGCTGCGTACCACCGCTGCTATGCGCCGGCTGGTGGCGCAGACCAGCGTGCAGCCCGCAGACCTTATACAACCCTTTTTCGTGAAAGAAAGCATTGCGGAGCCTTTGCCCGTAGCTTCGATGCCCGGCGTCGTTCAGCACACTCGAGGCAGCCTGCGCAAGGCCGCAGCCGAGGCGGTCGAGGCTGGTGTCGGCGGGATCATCCTTTTCGGCATCCCGGCGGTGAAGGATGGGGTCGGTTCTGGCGCCGACGATCCGGCCGGGATAGTCCAGCTCGCGCTCGCCGATCTGGCCGCCGACTTCGGCACTGACACCGTCCTGATGGCCGACCTGTGCCTGGATGAGTACACCGACCACGGGCACTGCGGGATCCTGACGCCAGCTGGCGAGGTCGACAACGACTCGACGCTCGCCAGGTACGCGTCGATCGCGATTGCTCAGGCGCGGGCCGGTGCTCACGTGGTGGCGCCGAGCGGCATGATGGACGGCCAGGTCGGCGTGATCCGGGCCGCGCTGGACGGCGAGGGCTTCTGCGACGTGGCCATCTGCGCGTATGCGGTGAAGTACGCGTCGGCGTTCTACGGGCCGTTCAGGGACGCGGCCGAGTGCGCGCCGCAGTTCGGGGACCGGGCCGCCTATCAGCAGGACAACGGCAGCCAGGTCGAGGCGCTGCGTGAGGTGGAGCTAGACGTTCACGAGGGCGCCGACATGGTGATGGTCAAGCCGGCGCTGGCTTACCTGGATGTCATCAGCCTGGTGGCCAGGTCGGTCTCGATCCCGGTCGCCGCCTATCAGGTCAGCGGCGAGTACTCGATGATCGAGGCGGCGGCCGCCAACGGCTGGCTGGACCGGGAGCGGGTGATCGCCGAGACGCTGACCGCGATCAAGCGGGCCGGTGCCGGGATCATCCTGACCTACTGGGCCACCGAGATGGCCGCCAAACTCCGGTAGCTCGCCGCCCGAACGGGACCATGATCGCCTTCGTGCGATAACGCAGCCGTTCCCTCAACCGGCGACCCGCCTGACCAGGGCATTCAGCGCTGCATCAGGATCATTTCAGCCACCTCAATACCTTTTGTGAGCGAGAGGCGAGTGCCGCGAAGCCGCGGCGGAGCCGTTAATCCTCCGGTTGAGAGGTGGAACATTGATGCGTTTCGTGGCTTGGCAGCCTGGGGCGAGACGGCGGGCTTTGCCGTTGGCCGCTTCCATGGTGGTTACGGTAGCGACGGCCGGGGTCGCCAGCCTGGGCGGCGTGGCCAGCGCCAGCATGTCCGGCCCTGCGGGGAAGACCGCGCACCCGGTAATTGGCGTACATCCGGGGCATGTGGCCAAGCTGGCCGTGATGGGCGGCGCGTTGCCCGCTGCGGTGGTGGGCCAGTCGTATCGGTATCAGTTCTGGGTCGCTGGCGGCAGGCCGGCGTCTTGGTCGCCGCTCAGCGGCTTGCCGCTGGGTCTGGCCCTTGACCCGGTGACGGGAGTGCTGTCGGGGGTGCCTGAAGAGGCGGGCACGGCGCCCGTGGAGGTGTCGGCCTCCAGCGGAGGCGCGCATCTGGGGGTGGGCTCGGTGCGAGCGACGCTGACCGTAGGTGTTGCCGCGGACGGCGCTGCCTCGATCTGGGCGGCCGGCTCTGGTCACCCGGCGCTGGCGCCGCTGGCCCGGCGCGCTGCGAACGGCAGCGTCACGGTGCCGCCGAGCGCTGTAGCTTCTGCGCTGTATCAGGCCGAGTATTTCCAGGCGGTGGATAACCCCAAGGCGCCGCAGCCAGATCTGGTAAACGTGCTGCTGGCGGATGTGGCGGCACAGGTGTACGCCAATGATCCTGGCGCGAGCGCGGCGACGGTGGAAAGCGGCCTGGCGGCCTTGCGGGCAGCTTTCGCCGCCGCGAGGAACCCGCAGGTGCCGGCCAGCGCGGGCAAGGGGCTGCCGAGTTTCGGCCCGACCCTGGTCCCGCAGCTGACGGGCGCGCTCGGGGTGATGGCCGCGTTCGCTAAGAAGGCTGGAACCGGGGTCGTCGGCGCCGCCGCGACCGCGGTGGCCAAGTCGGTGTACGACGCCTACCTGAAGACGAGCATCGCTACCGGCGTCGGTTTCGAGACCGGGTACGCGGGGTTCAGCGACCGCAGCTTGTACGATGTCGGCGACCTGACCGCCAGCGGCTTCCATGCGCTGGTTTCCCGTCCGGCGATTGAGCAGGCGGTTGACTGCGGCCAGGCGAACGCGGCCTGCGCCTCGGTGGAGGATTCGCTGCTCACCCCGGTCATTCACACCGGCCTGGGCACCACGGCGGCCGTTTCGGTGACGCAGACTCCCGCTCAGCTGCAGACCGCCGATCCGACGCTGAAGGCGACGCTGGGCAGCCAGGGCCTGAAGCTCACGCTGAACTCGAACGGCTCGCTGACCGTGCCAGCCGGCGGCTTCGACGCGATGCTCACCAAGGCGGGCAACCTGAACGTGTCGCTGACCAACACGGCTTCTGACTCCCTGAAGGCCCTGTTCGACGCGGCCGGCGACCCAGCCGGCCGGAAGGATGTCTCGGCCCAGGCCGACACCAACCTGAACAACCTGCTGCCGGACTTCAACCTCACGCTGACCGGGACGCTCTTCGACGACGGCCTGGCTGGCCGGCTCTCGCTCAACGCGGCCAAGTCAGACAGCAAGCCGCTGCTGGATGGATCGGCGCTCGCCCAGGACGTGACCACCATCTTCAAGCTCTTCAGCCTCGGCAACGGAGACGACACGACCGTAACCGCCGACCTCCTCGGGATTGAGCTCGACATTTACACGGCGCAGTGGGGTGACGCGATCAAGAACCTGTTCGGCATCCTCGCCTCGTTCGAGGACCCGCCGCCGGACGAGGCGCTGATGCTCGCGCAGCAGACGCAGGCGATGATCAAGAAGGTCTTCAGCGCGCTGACGGATGACCTGAACCAGGTCGAGAAGTCCATTCAGAATGTCCAGACCACCTTGATCGACATGTTCAAGGAGATGGAGCAGGGCTTCGCGGACATCGACTTCGAGAATCGCGAGATCCTGGCCGGACTGACCGGCGTGGAGTTCACGCTGGGCCAGCTGGAGTACCAGGCTGACCTGACCGATGGTGACCTCGTGGCGTTCGGCCAGGGCGAGATCCATACCCAGATCGAGAACACCATCAACAAGTGCCTTGACCTGCCGGCCAGGGACCTGGCCCCGCTGGACTTCACCGGGTTCACCAACTGCGCCAGCGAGTTCAAGACCGAAGCGCTGACCTCGGCCAGCAACGACGTAGTGGAGTTCACGACCCCCGCGCCGCCGGCGCCGACCAGCACGGACCTGACGTCGGACAAGACCGTCGCGACCACCTTGCAGTCACACGGCGCCGACCCGGCGCAGAACCTGGCCTACCTGCTGCGCATCCTGCACGGCTGGTACGGCCTCGGCGCCGACCCGGCGAGCCTCAGCGCTCCGGTGGTCAACCCCGGGGTGTGGTCCGAGGTCGCGCTCGGCTACCGCGAGCTGCTCGATGAGTACCCCGAGTTCTCGGCCGGCGACGAGCCTGACCTGCCGGCGATCGAGGCCCCAGGCCAGCAGCTCGCCCAGCTCATCAGCGCCCTGCAGCCGGTCGACCCCACCACCTTCACCAACGCGGCGGTCCAGCAGGTGGGCGGGAACTACCTGGCCGCGTTCAACCAGCTGACCGGCGACATCGCCGCTCACAACGCCAACTTCCTGAACGCACCGGCACCCGGGTTCGGTACCCCGGACGGCCAGCACTGGGCCGGCTACGATCCCTTCGGCGGCCTCAACCAGCCGGTGCCAAGCGGGGACGACCCGTCCAAGCAGCTGACCACCATTCCATCCTGCGACGGCACCTCCGACCCGGCCGTGCTCTCCGTCAACCAGAATTGGGCAAACGGAGTGGACCTGCCCAAGTCCTGGTTCGTCCTTCAGAACCTCGTCGGCTACGCCAACCCGAACCTGCAGCCGGCCGACCCGTTCTGCTACACCAACTTCGGCGACTCGACCGCCAACGAGCAGTGCGTCCGCACCCAAGACGACCTCACCTGCACCTGGGACGAGACTTTCTCGGCATCGCTCGAGGTCCGGTTCATGGGCACTGACGGGCAGCTGCACACCATCCATCACTTCGACATACCCGCGCAGACAAAGGCCTGCGGAAGTGACAACCAGGTGCCATTCTGCGCGCTCGGAGACCCGTCGCAGGATTTCGAATTCTGGCTCGGTCAGTTCTTCCAGAGAGGCGACGCGTCGAACGACCTGGTGAGGCTGCTGGCCAGCCTCGGCGGGGCAACGCAGCCGGCGACCAGGGACGTGCTGGACAGCGAGGCGACCACGATCCTCAACACCGAGACCGCGCAGGCCTTCAAGTGGGAGATCAGCCCCTTCGTCGACGAGAACTCCGGTGACGGCCCCACGTACGCCGAGGACGCGAAGGACCTGACCGGCGCGCTCCAGCTCCTCCAGTTGCTGGCGCAGACCATCGCTCCGTCGATATCGCTGAGCAATCAGGCGCTGGCGGACATTCTGTACGGTCAGGATCAGCTTCCTTCGACGCTGCAGGGACCGAACAACGCGCTGGCGATCTTCCAGGCCCAGCAGGCCGGGACCGGCACGGAGTCGCTGTCGGACTACGTCAGCCAGCAGCAAGGCCGTCTGTCCGAGCTGGAGTCGATACTGAACGGCTTCCTGGCGTCGGCACAGCAGACAGCGGCAGGCGAGGCCGGGGCGGCCCGGGCGGCCACGGCGCCGAAGGCGGGCGACCTGGCGACGGCGAACGCGCCGGTGCTGACCTACAGCGTCCTGGCCCAGCTCGCCACCGGGGCGAAGCTGGACACCGACACGGTCACGGTCACCTCGCCTGGCGCGCTCACCAGCGGCCTGGGGACGACGGTATCCAGGAGGCTCTCGGCGACCTCATCCGCCGGGGCGAAGATCACCGCGTGGTCGGCCACCGGCCTGCCGCCGGGGCTGGCGATCAACGCCAATACCGGCCAGATCACCGGCAAGCCCACCAAGACCGGCACGTTCTCGGTCACCGTCAATGCCACCGATACGATCGGGTCCAAGGTGCATGACTCGGGGCAGGTCACCTTTACCTGGACCGTAACCAAGCAGGCACCTCCGGTCTGCGGCAAGCAGTTGATCGGCAACGGCGGCTTCGAGTCAGGCACCGCCCCCTGGTCGGCTACCAGCGGGGTGCTGATCGCCAGCGCCAAGGCGACGCCCGCGTTCGCCGGAAAGCGGCTGGCCAGGCTCGGCGGCCGGACCGCGCCACGTAAGGACGCCCTCGCCCAGACCGTCACGATCCAGCCATCCTGCCAGTCCGCGACCCTGTCGTTCGAGATGCGGATCATCACCAACGACCCGGCCGCCAAGGCCTCCGACACCTTGCAAGTGCGAGTCCTTTCCTCCGCCGGCAAGGTGCTCAAGACACTGGCCACCTACTCCAACAAGAACGCCGCATCGAAATACGCCAAGTTCTCCTTCAACCTCGCGGCATTCAAGGGACAGAAGATCACCATCAGCTTCGCCGGCAACGAGACCCTGAAGAAGCACAACACCTCATTCCTCATCGACAACGTCGCCATCCCGGTCACCTGACCGGCCCGGCCTTAGCTAGAACGACGGCCTGGCGCGGACTCTTCGAGCCCGCGCCAGGCCCGTCTGCCGGCGCCTGGCCCGTCTGCCGGCCGCCTGGCCCGTCTGCCGGCGCCTGGCCCTTCACTTTTACCGAGTTGCGCGCTCTTTTCCCGGGTTAGGTACCGGAGAACTACCGTAAAACGGACAAAATTTGTACCTAACCCGGGAAAAGACGTCCTAAGTCGGTAAAAGTGGTGCGCGATCCGGTAAAAGTGAAGCGGTTTGGGTGGTTTGAGGGGTGGCCGGGCGACAGCCAGGCCGGAGCCCTGCTTACGGGCCGGGGGCCGCAGCCCGCTTACGGGCCGGGCTTGGCCGGTGGCAGGTAGGCGATTAGCTTGAGGGTGCTGGTGCCAGGAAGGCGGTGGCGGGCCCAGTTCTTCGCGTAGGCGGGTGGCTGCGAGCTTTGCCATTCCAGGACGGCGAACTGCCCGGGATCGCTGGGTTCCTTGTTCGACGGGTCGGGGGCCGAGGCGCAGCCGGCGTAGAAGGCGACGGGGATCTCCTGGGCGCCGTTGATCAGGCAGGGCGGCTCGACGCCTAGCTGGCGCAGGTCGGCGGCTACCTTGGCGTAGTCGGAGTGCAGTTGCACGGTGTCGTTGACCTGGCGTCCCAGCACGGCGTGCTGGGTCACGAGTTGCAGCAGGAGAACGAAGCCGATCAGGACTCGCATCGCCGGGCGTTCGGCCGGGCGGGTCCTGGTGATGATCCAGCCGATCAGGTCGGCGACCGGGATCGTGGCGAGGGCGTAGGTCGGCAGCAGGAACCTCGGGGCCGCGTACCAGATGCCGAACAGGTACTGCGCGCCCAGGGCCAGGGCGCAGACGGCGGCGAGCAGGGCAGAGGCGCGGTGACCGGCCCGTCGAGCGACCAGGATTCCGAGCAGGACCAGGACCGGCAGCGCCAGCCACCATAGGCTCAGCACCGGGTAGCGCCAGGCGATCGTGCACGGCCGGCACAAGGTAGGTCCGTTGACCGCGCGCAACTCGGCCCAGAATCCCGTGCGCAGGCCGAACCCGCCCTGCTCGGCGCTGGCCAGGTGATACCGCGCCAGCGGGCCGCCGAACCGCGCGTAGGCCTCGGCGACCCACTCGGCCGAGCCGGCCGCCATGCCGGC
>Ga0134128_10005244_pt1 | contig 15701 bp, 14 predicted proteins | sample KB31754_FD_96462 | JGI IMG/M metagenome (GOLD analysis project Ga0134128, IMG submission 96462) | Terrestrial soil microbial communities with excess Nitrogen fertilizer from Kellogg Biological Station, Michigan, USA - KB3-175-4 | ecosystem: Environmental > Terrestrial > Soil > Unclassified ...
AAGTAGTGTATGGTCAATCAGATCCAGATAAAACGGACTCCAATTCTACTAATGCAGTAAATACACATGATATCCCATTAAAAAAAGTCCATGTAGGGGATATCGATGTTGCGTATAAGATGTTTGGCAAAGGTGATCCTATTTTACTTTTCAATGGTGCTTCTGATAGTATGGATGCATGGGACCCGGCCTTTCTAACGCCTATTTCTTCAAATCACACTGTAATTGTATTTGATCAGCGTGGAATTGGAAATACAACAGTTGGTTCCAAACCATATACTTATCAGCAGCTAGCAAATGATTCAGCTGGTTTGCTTGATGCTCTAAAAATACCAAAAGCAGATGTTATGGGATATTCCTTGGGAGGACATATTGCTCAGGCATTTACAATTAGCTATCCAGAAAAGGTTAACAGTGTAATAATTGTTGCTTCAACTTGTGGTGGAAAAGATGGCATACCTAAACCACTTGAATTTCAGAAATTGCAAGCTGATATTGTGAACAAATCCCTACATAATATTCCCGTTACTTCGGAATTAAAAGCGCTTAATGAAGCCTCATTAGGATCAGGATGGATCAAATTACATCCTGAATCAAATGACATTCCAGCGAACGTTACATCATTCAAACAATTGAAGCCTAGTTTACCTACTGAAATATTGAATAAGCAGAATAACCTAGGTAATTGGGAGAAAACCAACTGGAGTGGTGTTTGTGATGAGGAAGCTAAATTGGCAAAACCCACGATGGTCATAACTGGAACGGATGATAATAACTACAATCTACATGGAAATGCTTTAATTCTTGCAAGCAAAATTCCAGGAGCCTGGCTTGTACAGATCAAAAATGCGGGTCATGCAGTAATGAATCAATATCCAGAAGAAATTGGTAAGATATTAAATACATTTCTTTCTATAACGCAATCAACCACAAAATAACTAATACCTCTATATTTTTGATATTGGCAAATAATAACTTGAAAAAACAATAAAATTTGGACCCGTGATATATCTATTACTAAACCCCTTGGGCCCACGTATTACATGGGCTCATATACTTGAGCATTTTTTATTTAGTTGGTTAGCAAAACAGAAAATGAAGGAGGTTTCCAAATAAAAATTGCCAACAAAACTTTCTACAACCGTTAATAAGATAAAGATGTTGCCAAATCAGGAAAATGTAAGACTAGTTCTACAATTCCATGAATTTATGAAAGAAAATGGTGCATCAGAAAGGCATCAAAATAATAATTTAAAGGGAATTTTGGCTTTTTCAAATTATTTTGGACAAACATATCTAAAAGACTTTTATAAGAAAGAAGATTTTCTACAATTCCTTCAATCTAAAATTAAAGACAAAGATCAGGATCCAGAACAAAAATGGATAACAACTTATAATGATTATCTTCATAGAATAAAGCATTTTTACAGATGGTTATACAATGGAAATGAAAATGGTGTAGAAATCTCGATGGATTTGTGGAAAACCCCTGCATTTATGGAATCTAAAACCTAAAAAAACTAAAAGACTAAGTCCTTATTCTGAAACTGAAACATGGGAAAAAGATGAATTTTTATCTATAATTAAGTATGAGCAATTTCAGAGAAATAAAGCTGCTTTAGCTCTACTTTGGGATTTGGATGCTAGACCTCATGACATTACTTTATTGAAAATGAAACATATTCGTCTAAAGGAAAAATATGGGGAAGGTGAAATACCCCATCAAGCAAAGACAGGGGCTGGCCCTATTTTACTTACTTGCTCCTTCTCTTACGTGAGGGATTGGCTGAATCTTCACCCATTCAAAAATGAGCCTTATGCTAGATTAATATGTAATTTGCATAATGGCGCTCCAATAAAAGCAGAAGCTCTTCATACGATGATGACTCAATTAAAAAAGAGAATTACATGATTAATTGAAACAGGAGAAATAAAGGATGAAGAAAAAGAAAAGATGTTACTTGTAATTAGTAACAAGAGGTTCAATCCTTATTGCATTCGTCATTCTGCAATCACCTATGATAGCGACTACTTACCCGAGTTTGCTCTCAAAAAGAAGGTCCGCTGGAGTATGAACTCCAAACAAGGAACAAGATATATTAAAACAAGAATGGGCAATGAATTAAGAAACAAAATACTTGCATATAATGGAATTATCTCTGAAAATGAAATAGTCAAGAAACCAACTATCCTTGCATGTCCTAGTTGTCAATTTGTAAATATTATTGAAAATAAATACTGTTCTAAATGCAGCTATCCTTTAAAACCTTAAGCTTATGATGAAATAAAACAGTCAGAACAGGATAGGATTAAAAAATTAGAAGAAAAATATAAAAGGTGCTTTGTTGCATGATTTATCTTTCCCAAATACATTTAGCTAACATGTTTTAAGAAAGCATATGAAATGGTCCTCCATCTACAACCGATCCCTAGTCAGAAGAGGTGAAATATTGTTAGGCTTTGATGTCATTAACAAGGGATGCCGAGCTATAAAAGAGATGAATAAAGATAAAGTTGGTTAGGAGCCATTTCATTATCCCAACTCCTTTCTCCTTCTTTTACTTGGTTATGCCAAGGCATACTTTCATTTACCATACAGGCAAACCGAGGGAATTGCACAAGGCCATGCCAAATATAAAGTACCTTCCATTCCTGATAACACTACACAATAAATAAAAGAATAAACAGGTTAGACATCTAGATAAAAGATACGGATAACAAAAGCAGCAGTAAGGAATTCAAAGACGAATACATATTGTCATCGCAATAGACAGTACAGGAATAAAGGCTACGAACAACAGAGGTCAATGGTTAAAAGAGAAATGGAAAGCAGGAAAGAAAGGATATTTAAAAATACATGTAGCGGTAAATGTGAAGACCAAAAAGAAAATTCTTCTTTCCATGAAGGAGGTAACCGACGACGAGCACGTTCATAATGACAGCAGCAAAGAATTACCTGAATTGGTTGAAAATATTATAAAATCAGATAGTATGACGACGACGATAATAGATAAACTATCTGCTTATGGTGGCGCCTATGAAGGCAATGAGATTTTTAGAAATTTGGGTGGTAATGGAGTTGCCTTATTGTATCAAAGTAAGAAAAAGAATGCTAAAGTTAGATGGAAAAAAGGAGGAAACTTCTTTAGGAATCTATCAGTTTTGGCCCAGAAAAATGATTTACAAAAGTGGAAAGAGGACAGCAGCGTAAGCTATGATGGACAAAAATGTGGATTATAGAAACTAGATCTCTTGTATAAAGAGAACATTTGGAGATATTTATTCTATTAAATAAGAACATGGTAAAAGAAATGATATTGAAAGCGTCATTGTATAACAAAATGATATCTATGTAGACAAAACAGAGATAGTAAAATCATGGATTTTAATAATCATGCAACAAAGCATTGAGAACCATCTTAAACTAAAAGATCCAGAAAGACACAAAGCAAAACTATTAGATCTTTTAGAGAAGGAAGAAAACTAAAGAAGAAAACTATAAACTAATACCTACTTATTTATATCAATACAACAGTCATGATCTTTATTTTTTTATATTGTAAAAATTGAAATAACCTTTATTGATTCTTTAGCTTTTGAATTAAAATAAACATTCATCATAAAAAAATACAGCAAATCAATAAAAATGAAATAAAATATCTTAAAAATAACGTGTAATAGATTTTTAAGTATAATAAAAAGCAATGTTAAAAGTTGTTAGCGTGTTTTTAGCATAGTAATATATATATAGAAGACAAATATATATATTACTATTATAATAAACTAATAATGAATAATAACAATATTGTATTTTCTAAGAAGAAAATCTATTTAATTCTACCAATTATTTTGGCTAGTGCAGTAGTTTTAGGTTCAATCGCTATGGGAAATGATGTTTTTGCCACACTAGATTGCTGCTCTTTCAAACAAACTCCTCCCAACACTCCTAATACAGGAGGAGGCTCAAATACAGCAAATCAAGGTTCAACTGCAACAACAACATCATCATCACCATCGACAGGGACTTTGCAAGTCGTTTTAGATAACCCAAACTCTATTAGTGCTACATATGCCGTAACGGTTACAGGTAATAACCCTCAGCCATCTTCATTCTCTCTTTCTGCCACAAGTCCTCAATTCGTTAAATTGGGTCCTGGTTCTTTCGCAGTATCTGTAGATACCAGCGTACCTCATTCTTTTTCAGGAGATTGTAAAGGTACCATGAGTGCTGGACAACTCCAATCTTGTACTATCCAAATCACAGCCCCCTCCCAATAGTCCCACCCAGAATAATTGCAGGACAAAACCAATTTTGTTCTAAAACACTCAAACCTAATTTGAAACTACATCACAAACGCTACTATCCTAAGGTAGTGGAGGACTTTGTAGAAGAGGTGGAAGAGGAATAATGAATGACTGTAATCATTAAGGTAGTGAGAAGAACAGAATGGCTATTTATAATTATCCTTCAGCAGCAGTCGGCTTTGCCCAATTACAACAACAAGAACTTGATAATTGCATGTGAAATATATTCACCCTCCTATCTATTTTTGAAAGGTAATTGCCTATCAAATATTCTCTCTTTTCTATTCATTGCAAAAGTATTTGAATGTATATAATGATTGCTGCTCTTTCAAACATCTTTGCAATCAAGATCTTTAAAATATTGATTTCATAAATTGGTATGCCTACTTCTTTTGAAACTTTAAATTTCATTGCTTATACGATCCAGATGTGCTTGTAATTCAAATCTCAACTTATCCTAATAGGGCAAGAGAACAGAAAGAAGCCTTTACTAAGGCAATAACAAATACAGAGATTTTGAACACAACTACAGTATGTGGTTATAACATATGAGGAAGGACGCAATGAAAATTGATATAATTCTGGAGAACAGTCTAATGAACAAGCATAAGGAGATTTGAAAATGACGAATGACACGATACGGGCAACCGAGATACACCGACTCTCTACAGGAGACCTTAAACCACTTGCTGCCCTAATTGATCATCTAGGCCTTACGCCACATTTCTCCGGCGATGCGTTGTTGGACGGCGCTGACCCCGTGATCCGTTCACCGCACCACCTAGGGGAGGCATCGGGAATGGCCCAGTTGCTGATCGGCATAGCGGGCGCCGCCATCTGGCATACACGTACAGATCAGAATACAGACATTGCAATCGACATCATCGATGCGTTGCATCATTTACATTCTACACACTTTGTTCAGCAACAGGGTCGCCTGATCAATGTCGGTGCGGAGTATGTCGACGTCAACGGCATGTTTCTTTGCCGTGATGGCCGCTACGTAATGATTGAAGGAGGACCACCCTATACAAAATTGCTGAAGGGATATTTGAATTTCTTTGATTGCGGCTACAACAAGAAATCCATTGCTCGCGAAGTCGCTAAATGGGATTCGGCTGACCTAGAAGAGGCGTTGGCAAAGGCAGGTCTTCCCGCTAGTCGCACCTTTAGCCGTGAGGAGTGGCTTGCACATCCGCAAGGCATTGCCTTAAACAAAGCACCGGTTATTGACATCGAGAAGATAGACGACGGGCCACCCGTACCGTTTGACACTGGTGCGACCACTCCATTACAAGGCATTCGTGTTCTAGATTTCACCCACGTTTTGGCCGGCCCCCGCAGTGCCCGTACGCTCGCAGAATATGGTGCGGATGTTCTCCATATCAGTTCACCGGCCTATCCAGACACATTCGCTCAGCATCTTGGAGTAGATGAAGGCAAAAAATGCGCTTATCTTGATCTTCGTGAAGTCGCCGATCGGGAGACGATGCAGCGGCTCGCTAAGCAGACGGACGTCTTCACCAATAATTATCGACCCGGGGTGAATATGCGCTTCGGGTTGTTGCCATCTGAACTCGCTGCAGCAAACGAGCGTGGCCTCGTCTATTTGGATATCAACGCATTTGGTCATTCCGGACCCTGGAGCGAACGTCCTGGATTTGATCAGAATACCCAGGTCGCTACCGGCTTTGCTGTGAAGGAGGGGGAGCCCGACAAACCACGATTCTCGCCGGTTTTTTATTTGGGCGACCTCATGGCCAGCTTTTTTGCTGCGGCTGGCATGATGGCAGCGTTGCTACGCCGTTCAATCGAAGGCGGATCCTATCATGTAAAGATCTCACTTGCTCGTAGCGTGATGTGGGTACAAGAGATGGGATTTCTTGAGACAGCCGCACAGGAGTCGCTACCAGATAAGGATATCTATCCGACTAAAATGGCATCAATCAATTCGGTTTACGGAAAGTTATCTTTCCTTGCGTCGCCTCTCACCTTCAGCAATCTGGATCTACCCGGCAAATCGAGCCTTACACCTTATGGGGCTGATGCGCCGCAATGGCAGGATTCGACTAAGGCTTTGACTTAATCGTAGTTATCAAGACGTTACAAGGAAACCATGAGGCCACAGGCAAACGCAACGCAGGATAGAATGGTAGTTCATCTATGATAAATTCATGAATAGAAAAGAGGATTGTGAAAAAAGTTAAAGATTTGTTTAATAAACTTAACCAAGTGACCCTGAAATACCCTAAAGAAGAGTTACTTTATAAACTATACATAAGCACAAAGCAAAGCACTAGAGCGCCTACAGAATAAGCTTTATTGGATCTGGGAGATTGATGAGCATAAGCAAGAGGACATAAAAAGAGTAATCTTTGGCACATATAATGAAAGAAGGTTACACAAGAAGAACATTATAGAGCAAATGCTTTAATAAGAAATACTATAAACAGTGAACTAATTAGATAAATGAATTGAATGTTTGATGACTTCAATACGAGGCTAGGTATCGGTATGAAGTTGGAAGAAAAAAGCTAAATCTGCGTGTTAGGAAGGAAAAATCTGACATTTGAGCGTAACGTATCTCCTGATTGAAGGTTTATCACCAGTTTAAGATGAGTTATCTCCGGTTGAAAACAAAAATTTGAGCACGAATTCTAATAATTCTGGAGGTACAGGATATACCGGAGATAAATCTGATTATGTTCTAGAGGACAATGATAGTGAAGATGATATTGACAATGGTAGTAATATTAGCAAAAAGTGTGAATGCCAAGACCCTCCAGACTATTGAATAAAACACAATCACGCATTTTACTACTGCATAGAGCATCCAGAATTTCAAAACATTTACTTGGAATCAATCATGCATCATTTGTTATATTCTACAGATCATAAATCATCATTGTATAAAGGAACATCTATCTTTATGAGTTTGTGCAAGATGATCTATCTTTTTAGATGAGGTTTGACTTTCCATTGTTAGATTCATCCTATCTTGGAATATTTGGCTTTGCAGAACAAGGCAAAGGTCACTATGTTACAATAAGTACTATCTTGGTCATGACGCCACTTGTTATCTGACACATATCCATAAAAGTTAAGAAGAACAACTCAACCTACCATATCATGTATTTTAAAAAAGGTAACAAAAAAACCGCAAAATCACATTCTCAATAACGCTAGCAATAATGTTGCTTGCTTATTCAGTGGCAATATCCACCTCTATTGTAACCTAAGACGCATTTGCACAAAACTCATACCCAATTTCGTATTGTTACATCGCAAACGCAATTGATAATCCTGCATATTACAAGGCTGAACTATACTTTAGCATTTCATTACCTCATGACCAGTTGTTGACTAAAATTGCCGCATCACTTAGCCTCTCACTAATACAATATAATGCCTATTTGTATGCTTTACTGACAAATCCAGGAATTGATGGCAAGCAAAAGAATGATGCATTAGATGGAGTTTCTAGTCCGTTGACAGCAGCTGGCTTTGCATTACTACAACAACAAAACATTAGTTTTTGCATTAGATCTCTTGCATAATTACAGGGATAGAATATGAAACTCAAGAACTTTATAGCATTATAAAAGATTAGACGGCTGAAAATAATATTAATACGCGTAGCAATCTCGTTTTTTAATTCCAATACTTTTGCTTATTTTTGATAATCAATGATGAACTTGATTGTCTCAGAACTTTATAGCGTCCATGTTTGAGGCCGCTTTGGTTATTACAGAGGCAGTATCCGAAAATTCATTCGTCCTATGCGTATTACCATTACTTGGATTATACTTATCCTGTGGACCATCGTCAACAGGTATAGTTGCTTTTACAGTATTAGAAGAGCTATCTATTACAGAGATATTGTTCCCATTAACCATATACATATTATTGTTACTTGGATTATACTTAAGATCCTTTGGACTATTGCCGACATCAATAGTTGCTTTTACAGTATTAGAAGAGCTATCTATTACAGAGACAGAATTTGAACGTGTATTAGCCACGTATATATTACCATTGCTTGGAACATATTCCAAACTGCTCGGCTCAAAGCCAACAGGTATAGTTGCTTTTACAGTATTAGAAGAGCTATCTATTACAGAGATATTACCTCGGTCTGTAATAGCCACGTACATATCACCATTACTTGGATTATACTCAAGTTCCTCTGGAGTGCCATCCTTACCAACAGGTATAGTTGCTTTTACAGTATAAGAGCTATCTATTACAGAGACCATGCCTAATAATGGCTGGGCAGCATACATATCACCATTACTTGGATTATACTTAAGTCTCCAAGGAAAATTGACATCAATAGTTGCTTTTACAGTATTAGAAGAGCTATCTATTACAGAGACAGAATTTGAACGTGTATTAGCCACGTACATATTACCATTACTTGGGTTATACCCTAAGCTAACTGGACCATCGCCAACAGGTATAGTTGCTTTTACAGTATTAGAAGAGCTATCTATTACAGAGACAGAATTTGAACGTGTATTAGCCACGTACATATTACCATTACTTGGGTTATACTTAAGATCCTGTGGGCCATCGCCAACAGGTATAGTTGCTTTTACAGTATTAGAAGAGTTATCTATTACAGAGATATTGCCTGAAAATGTATTAACTACATAAATATTACCATTACTTGGATTATACTTAATGTCCCATGCTTTAAAGATAAATTTATTTTGGCCATTATTGATAGGTAAAGCGGCATTTATAGAATCGACTAATGATATATCCATGCAATTGAGGGCAATATGCAATATTATGACAATAAATGAAATTGACATCACTATTGCTAAAAAATTGTATCTCATCTTCACTTTAACTATATTTTAGTTAGATTAAAGGCTTTTGAAAGTAAGGAATCTTTGTATAATATAATATTTTGAATATGAGTGGGTAATAGCTCAGTAATTTGGTCTTTAATAAGTACACTTCTAGGGCAGAAAATACTTTATCTGGGCATATGCAGATTACTACAAACAACATATAATTCTACAAGTGCATACGTTATAGCACTAGTAACTTCATACGGATATCAACTGTCAAACGTTTAACTTGGTTAATATGGATTCAATTGGTTCAAGCATTCGCTTCTACTAACCAATCTATTAACATTCGAAAATATATGTCATCTTCAAAGGGAATAATCCTTTTCAATGTCGTTATATCTATGTCAAATACTGGGGCAGGGCTTACACGGCCTAAAATTGTCACTACTATAATATCCTACAACAACTTTGGTACTCCGGCCTAATACAAGATGGTCTGCTCAAAAACATTGCTATTGCTGGTTTGTCTTATCTTAAGCCAGCCAACCATTCGATGAATAAAGAATATTCCTTATCTTTGAATGATGGCTTATTCTATCGACAGTATTTAGATCATACATAAGAAAACCTGCTAGTACACGCAATGACCATGTAGAAAACCCTAAACCATGAGATCTTGGATTTAAAGATGCTATATCAACTATTTGTTTCTCTATATTGTTATCAAACTTTGCTGTTTATGAGTATGTTTTTTTTAGCATAATGTCATCAATCCCTTTTTCATTAAAGCGATGTATCCATTTTCTTATGTTGTTATCATGGTGATTTGTTATTTTTCTTATTTGCGGTACTGTGTATCCTTCATCTTTAAGCAAGATGATTTTGGCTCTATATCCTGAATCTTTATCTTCAAGCATTAGGTGTAAAATATTTTTTTCATCAATGGTAAGTATTTTGAGGAATGTATCCCTCACAATATTACTAAAGAGTGGCAAGCTAAATGTATTACGATAGCTAAACAATCACCTTTATTTTACAGGTAAATACAGCATACCTTTTACACAACTGTTAAGAGATAAGAATGCAGTTGCAAATATTGCTGTTAAGAGATAAGAATGCAGTTGCAAATATTGCAGTTAAGGATTTAGAAAAGGCCAAAATATTCTATCAGGATGTACTTGATTTACAACTGTTTGACTCTAATACTCCAGAGGTAGTCGTATTTAAAAGCGGTAATTCTATGATCATTGTATATAAATCAGACTATGCTGGAACCAATAAGGCTACATCCATGACATGGCCAGTAGGAGAAAATATAGAGGAAGTTGTGCAAGCACTCAAAGCCAAGGGAATAACATTTGAACATTATAACATGCCAAACGTAACACTAGAAGGAGATATCCATGTTGACGGTCAAATGAAAGTAGCATGGTTTAAAGATCCTGATGGTAATATCCTTAACCTCATCAACAAATAAAATATTAATATTGTTAAAGGACCACCTATTTCCAAGCTCCCCTATTACTATTATTCTTTGTTTATATATCACCACCTTGAATAACAAAACCCTTGACTATACGATGAAAAAAAGTATCACTATAAAAGCACTTTTTAGTGTAGATTATAAAATTTTGCACATGTTTTTGGGTTCATTTCATTGTAGTTTGTTATTTCATTGATTTCTTATGATAGGCTATCCAAAAAGCCTTGCTGTTTAAAACTTTCTGGGTCCTATTTGTATTAATTCATGCTCTGTTGCATAACTAGTTTTGTTCAAATTATTTCCATTCATTTTATACAACTCTTCTAAACAGGTTGTATAACGAAACCTTCATTGTCATCTCTTTTACCATGTTTAGAAACCTAGTTGCAGATACATACTCGCCAAACATCCTTTTTATAGAAGAAAATGCTGTTTCAGCCATCCATCGTTTTCCATATTTTCTTTTCTTTTTCCATTTATGATAATCCTTTGTTTGAAATCCAACTTCTCTATTCCTTACATTGCTATTCTTGAATGAAATGATGGAATTCCTTTTTACTTTGATGATGGGCCTACTCCCTTTCTCCTTCAAATATTTGAAATTCTCATTACTATCATAGGCTCCATCACCGATGAAAGATTTGATCTTTATATTATGGTTATTATTCAGCACGCCTTCCATCAAATTCTTTATAATTTACTATCATGTACTTTTTCATCTGTAACTTCCAGTGCAAGAATTTGTTTGGTCTTGATATCTACTACTACATGTATCTTTAGATAGCCTTTCTTGTTTTTTACATTCCACTTATCTTGCATCCACTGTCCTCTGTTTGTAACCTTGATTCCTGTACTATCAACTGCTATGATAACGACATTATTATCACCATCCATACTTATCCTATTGATATCGATATCCAGTTTGTTAGTTCTTCTACAGGTCTGTGAATAACTTGGCGGACGTTTATCTTCGGGAATACTCTTTCCTATAGTTGCTTTGATGAGTCCTTCTGTTTGCCTATAGGGGAGGTGAAGGCATACTCTGATATGGCCAATGATAAGAATGAAAGAATCAGGAAATTTGTACCTTTTGCCTTTCTTATTTTCATTCATCCTTGCAAGATCATCATCCCAAATATCCAGAAAATCATAGGAAAAAAGTATCTCACCTCGTCTTACAAGGGATTGATTATAAGAAGACCAATGCAACAAATAATGCGTTATTCTATTCCCAGCTAAAAATGTTAGCTATGCAACAAAGCATTAATTCATAAAAAAAATAAAATATTTTTTTATTATTTTATTATATTCAATAGAATTGTTATTTTGAATTTTTTTCTTCATGTATCAAGATTTATATTAAAAATATATTGTGTATTATTATTGAACATAATATTATTTCTTTTAATCTTTATTGCTATTACTAATATTTTTATAACGTGCTTGTTTCTTTTCAATGATCATTTAATTTTAATTATACAAAAAGCATATGCACAGTATCATCTTAGTAGTAGTAATAATAATACTACTAGTATTAATGATAAAACAATTAATTTTACAAAGTCTTTTAATTTAACGAACAATACCCAAGACTCTGTATATCCTCGAGTAGCTGCTTTTGGTAATGATGTATATGTGATATGGCAAGAATCAGTTTCTCCTAGTTCTTCTTCTCCTTCTTCTGCTGCTGCTGCAGCAATCAAGGATGATACAAATAATATTAGCAGTGGTAATGGTTTTATTAATCATCCAAATTATGATATATTTATAAAAAAAAGTAGTAATGGTGGAGTTACCTTTGATAAAGAAATAAACCTTAGCAATAATAGTGGATTTTCGGAACATCCTCATTTAGCAGTTTATGGCAAAAATGTTTATACAACTTGGATAGATAATGACACAACTACAAATAATAATAAAGAGATACTTTTTAGAAAAAGCAATGATGGCGGTAAGACTTTTAGTAATATAATTCATTTAGACGACAACAACAATAGATCTAATATAAATAATAAATCAGAAAATAGCTTTGGCAATTCCATAAATGAAGAGATATCTGCATTTGAAAATAAGGTATATGTAGTATGGATTAAAGAGAATCAATCACAATATCTTAATTATAATGATAACAATAATAATAAAATATTATTTAGAACAAGTGTTGATGGAGGATCCACATTTAAAAATATAAAAACATTAAGCAATAATGCAAGTAATTTAACTTATCCTAAAATCACTACATTATCAACAACTAATAATGATGATGGTGATGGTGATGTGTATATTTTATGGAATATTGGACTTCCAGATAAAAATCTCTATAGAAATGGTGATGGCATGTTTTTTACAAAGAGTAATGATTCTGGAGATAACTTTAATGATGCAATAAGAATAAATGGCCCGATAAAAAGTATAGGAAAAGCCCAGCTAATATCATATAAGAATAATATACATATCGTATGGTCAGGAATTCCTGATTTTAGAATAGGCAATAACGTATTTTATACAAAAAGTGATAATAATGGTCATAGTTTTACGAATCCAGTTTCCCTTGATAGCAATAAATCCCTAGCCGTAGAAGTAACTGCTAATAAAGATAATTTGTATATATTATGGGAAAAAATAGTTTCAGAGTCAAATGACGATATATTTATAAAAACAAGTAACAATGAAGGTCAATATTTTACAAAAGATGCTATAAACTTGAGTAATAACCATGGTATATCTGAATGTCCTTCAATAGCACTTTTAGACAACAATAAAGCATTTATTGCATGGGAAGATTCGACTCCGGGAAACCATGATATATTTTTCAAGAGGTTATAGTTAATTTACTTATTTATTGTTATTAATGATTTGTAATATTCATTGTAATCTTCCGTTTGCTTCTCCGTATCTAACACTTCTCACACTTCTAACACTTTATGGAAGATTACAGTCTTCAATAAGATTAGCAGGATTGGCTTGATTGTTTTCGTCGTAAATTTCATTATTTTTATCTGACTGACTAAAATATTATTATTTTTTATTACCTTATTGCTCTATAATATCGTCATAAATGCCATTTCTTTTTACTTGTTCCCAGAAAGTGTAAAAGTGTTAACTGAACATTATTTTCGATATTTATGCTTCTTGACAAAATATATAACAATTTTGATAATTAACTAAACGTTATAGCTATTATCTTGGCGGATTTGATATGTATAAAACAATATTAAAAAACTAATCGTTAGCCTTCTACATCATTAATTTTGTTTCTTAGGTCTAACAGATGCGCTGTGGGATTTGGCATTTTCTTATACATCTTATTCAAAAGCGGAAGATTAATCTCAAGGGGATCGATAAAATATACAGTGTGGTTGCGATTATTCAACTTTCCTTCTATCCAACGTGCAACTTTGATACCCTGTCGGTTTACTCTAACAGAGCCAACTATCAGAGCAATTCTAGCCATTATCTCTACTATTTATATTCTACCGTCTGTACTTAAATTGTCATTGCTACTAAGACAATCATTTGTTGGAGTTGGTTGACTTGCCTTTATTATTTGGGATTAGAAACAGATTGGGTTAATGATATTACACTGTCGTGATTACAGTAGTTGCTCAAGTATGGAGTACGTTATCCAAAGAGATATTGTAAATAGGCAAATAGATACTAGATGTCTTGCATAATTAGGAACAATCCACACTTTCTAATATGATATTATATCTAGTTTTATCGATGCTGGTTTATTACTTGATAGTTCACAAGACCTGATACTATATCGGACATCTTTTATATCTTCTTAATTTGTTTCTAAATATGTCTGCAAGTATCCTATATTTTTTCAATCGACAAATGGTATGTTCTATTACTATTCTTTTTCTAGAGTGACTTTTGCTATGTTCTTTTTCTACTTGTGACAACTCTTTATTTCTCTTCTTTCTATTTGGTAATGACGATAGCTGTTCTGGAAAATCTTTATCTACACCAAGGTATCCTAGATCAACTACGTTAACAACTTGTTTTTCCAATACGTGTATGGGAAATGAATCAGTCTCAAAAGAGGATCGTGAAAGATTAGAACAACTTTCAGGAGAAATTATGGAAAGAATACGTGTTGTTGCGGACATTCTAGCAGTTAGTATAGATAAAAAATCCGGTGAGCCAATTAAGAAATTTAGTATATTCGTCACTCCTAAGTCGTCTAACAAGAATGTGAATATGGTAGATATTGTTTGAGGATGAAAGTACTAATATGCCAGGACTTTGTTATCAAGATCCTCCAGGCATATGTTGTAATAGTACATGTCCATGCGTGCCGATTGTAAGATGATGGATCAACATGACCTTAAGATATGAAAGTTGACTTGTCGGACTATATCATTTTTTCAATTGTTGTGGGTGTGAAATTTCAGTTACATTCAATGGCTAATTTTTAGGATTGTCCAAAAAAGGCTCCATTTCAATTAATATTGTTAAGTATCAATAACCTCCTCTTTTTTATCCATATTTTTTTTGTATAATTTATTGACAATAACATTTGCTTTTTGTATTTCGGAATTATATTTTAAATTTGGATTGTAAAATGAGTAGTGATTATTAATGTTTGAGAAGATCTTGCTAAACACTATAAGAACATTTAGCTTTAATATTGAATTATCTTAATCTCTTATTTTCATACTTTAAGACAATTAGAAAGTAAATTATAGTATATTAAAAAATAAAAAGCTAAATCCTTTGTTTACTATAAATAAGTAGTGGCAAGAAAAAAAGAGGATAAAGATTATACAAAATCAGAAAAGCAGCTATTGATATCCCTTATTAATGACTATTCTCTTTTTGGAGTCCGTGATCATGAAATCATTCAAATGCTTTCTAAAAAAATAGGCAAGAATGTATGGGAAACTCTTTTCTATCGACTAAAGAAAGAATCTAAAGCAAAAAGAGGAGAATCAGAAGAGTGGCTTAAGGAGTATACCAAATATCAATTTGTAGAATATTATAGAAAGATAATGGAGGATCTTGAATATGTTCAAAGAACACTATTAAAAGCATTATTAGAAGAAAAAGAAAAACCAGGTGATAAAAAGGATAAGACCTTGATCAATCAACTATCCAAAACAATA
>Ga0134128_10005245_pt1 | contig 15700 bp, 13 predicted proteins | sample KB31754_FD_96462 | JGI IMG/M metagenome (GOLD analysis project Ga0134128, IMG submission 96462) | Terrestrial soil microbial communities with excess Nitrogen fertilizer from Kellogg Biological Station, Michigan, USA - KB3-175-4 | ecosystem: Environmental > Terrestrial > Soil > Unclassified ...
TCGCCCTTGAGTACGCGCCCACCGCTGCCCAGATCGCCAGGGAACGCGGGCTGAGCGTGATTCGCGCCGACGCCAGGGAACTCCCGGTTCGGTCAGGTTCCATGGACCTGGTGACCGCCTTCGACATCCTTGAGCATATTGAAGAGGACTACCTGGCCGCGGCGGAAATATGCAGGGTGCTCCGGCATGGCGGCACGGCCCTGATCGCGGTTCCCGCCGACATGGCGCTGTGGTCCGCGCACGACGTGGCCGTCGATCACGTGCGCCGCTACGACAGGGAGGGCCTGACCGGCCTCATACTCAAGGGCGGCCTGGTCATTGAGGACATATGGAACTGGAACGTGCTGCTGCGCCCCGCGGTCAAGCTGCGGCGCAAGTCCTCCACGGGGAGCGACCTCGATAACATCAACCCGGTTATGAACGCCGGACTTCGGGCAGTCATCACGGCGGAGCGGTATCTGCCGGTGAAGTCGCTGCCAGGTGTCTCGCTGTTCGTGCGTGCCAGACGGCCGTGAGCACGGGAAATGGAAGGTAAGGTTCTCTTCTGTGCGATGGGCGACGTTGGCGACCCGGCCTGGAGGGGATGAGGAAGCGACAGAGGCGGGAGAAAGTGAGTCCCGCCGTCGCATCCGCGGTCCAGGCCCGGGGCTTCAGGGCCTGCTAGCGTTCCTCATCTACCTCGGCGTCTTTATCCTGGCCTTCGGGCAGGCACTGATCCAGCACCTGAACGTGCCCGTAGTCGGCCAGAACCAGGTGGACCCGAACTTCTACATCTGGGCGTGGCGCTGGTGGCCCTATGCGGTGACGCACTGGACCAACCCGCTGTACTCCTACCAGATCATGGCGCCGCAAGGGGTGAACCTTGCCTGGGCGACCACGTCGCCCTCGGCGGCCCTGTTCATGTGGCCGGTAACGGCCCTGTGGGGCGCGGTCGTCTCGTTCAACGTCACCTTGCTGCTCGCGCCGCCCGCGTCCGCCTGGGCCGCCTTCGTGGCCACCCGGCGGCTGACCGGCAAGTTCTGGGCGGCGCTCCCGGCCGGCGTCGTCTACGGCTTCAACGTCTACACGCTTGACCACGAGATCTCCGGCCAGCCGAACCTCACGGTGAACCTGCTGCTCCCGCTCATGGTGTACCTGGCTGTGGCGTGGTGGCAGGAGTCGCTGCGGCGAGCCGGCTACGTGATCTGGATGATGATCGTGTTGGCGCTGGAGTTCTACACCTTCCTCGAGGCATTCGCCCAGTTGTCGCTGCTGCTCGCGGCGGGGTTCCTGATCGGCTTCGCGGTCGCCGGGCGCGAGCACTTGCGCAAGGTGGTCAGGCTTGCCGTGCTCACGACGATCGCCTACCTGGGCGGCCTCGTGCTCGCGGCGCCTTACCTGCGCTACGCGCTGCAGAACTACCCGACCTCGCTGGTCAGGGGACAAGATCATTTCTCGATGGACCTGTCAGGCCTGATCCTGCCGCGAGTCGACCGGGTGTGGGGGCCGGCCTGGCTGCACTCGGCCGCCGGCCATGACATCGCGGCCAACAGCTACCTGGGCGTGCCGCTGCTGCTCCTCTTCATCTGGCTGGCCATCGTCAGCTGGTCGAATCGGCTGGTCAGGCTGCTCGTCTTCCTGTTCGTCGTGATCATCGCGCTTGCCGCGGGCCCGAACCTGATCGTTGGCGGCGATCACCTGTTCGCGCTGCCCTGGGGCGGCATCTGGATGCTGCCGTTCTTCCGCAGCGCCGAGCCGGTCCGGCTCATCCTCTTCGGCTACCTCGTGTTCTCGGTCGTCCTCGCGCTATGGCTGGCGCGGCTGACCAGGAACTGGCTGACCCGGACGGCGAAATGGGCCCTCGCGGCCCTCGGCCTCGCGATGATCTTCGCTGACCTGCCCACCTTCGCCTCGGTGGTGGTACCGCCCGCGCCCCACTACAGGCCGGCGGTTCCTGGCCTGTCACAGAGCAACGAACTGCCCGCGTTCTTTTCCCAGGGCTTTTACAAGGCCTACATAAGCCCGGGTGAGATCGTGGCGGTGCTGTCGCACCGCGGGAACGCCGGGATGATGATCCAGGCCGCCACGGACTTCTACTTCCGCATTGCCGGCGGCTTCATCAACGCGTCGCTGTCCAGGCCGGACGCGCTGCCTGTGCCGATCGCCTCGATGAGCCACGTCACCAAGATCCGGGTGAGCCAGTTCGAGGCATATGTCCGCCATTCGGGAATCGGCGCCATCGTCGTCGAGCAGAGCTGGTCAGAGAACTGGATGTACGTCTTCCGGGAGCTCGGCGTGCCAGGCACCAGCGTCGGCGGCGTCACCATCTACCAGTTCAACCAGGTCCGCGAAAACGGCTGACGCGCTCACCTGGCTAAATCGCAGGTCAAGCGCGTGCTTCACGCGCTGGGAAGCTGAACGGCCGGGGTGATCTCTGTCACGTCGCAGGACTCCGCCGCGCCCTGAGCTGCGCATTCTGCCCGGCCGCCACTGAGTACCCGGACCCTTAGCGGCCCGATGTGTCCGGAGCGGCCGTATGAAACGGATGCGAGGTAAGTGAGGTGCCGCTATAGTCTGTCCATCTATAGGTGGATACATAGCTATTTTATATACTTTGTTCGCATTTGGAGTTCGTCTGTGCCACTCACTGAACTTAGTGATGAGGCTTCGTATGAGGCAGAGATCAGTCACTGCGTCGGAGTAACCGGATATCACCACTGGTTCTTCCTGCAGGCGCTGGCGGGAGCGTTCGGGATGCGGATGAGGGCGTTCGCTGTCGATGCCGACGGTGAGCGCCTCGGGGTGATCCCGCTGCTGTTTCGTAACCGGGGACCGGTCTCCACCGCCAACTTCCTGCCCGTGATGGGCACCGGCCCGGTACTGCGCCCGCAGGCGCTGCACGCGGGCCGGGTGGCCGACCTGGTCCGTGCGGTCGAGCCGGTGCTGCTGCGGGAGCGTACCGTGGTGACCAGGTGGTCATTCGCCCCGGGCCTCGAGGTGAGCCTGCAGGCCCTGGCCGGGCACGGCTTCGAGACCGGCGCCGCGGACAGCTACGCGGTCCCCGGCGCGCTATCCATCGACGGCTACCTCAAGGGACTGTCCCACACGTACCGCCGCAAGCTGCTTGGCCTGGAGCGACGCGGCCTGCGCACCGGGCCTTCCACCCGCGCCGACATCCTCGACTGGCTGCCGCGGCAGATGAGCAAGATGCACCGGGGCCAGGACATAGCCTCGGACTACAGCCTCCCGGTGGCCCGGGCGCTGATGGAGCGGCTCGTTGACCACCCGCGCATGCGCTGGTGCAGCGTGCGGAACTCCGACGGGGAGCTGCTCGCGCTGAACGCGTGCGTCATCGACGAGAACCGGCTCTGGGGGTGGCTGCTCGCGGGTCAGCCGGTGCCCGGGCCGAGTCCGCACATGGCGGCGTGCTGGGACGGCATCCAGTGGGCGCTGCCCCAGGGCCTGGGCTACGACTTCGGCAGCGCGCCCACCGAGGGCAACCGCAATTTCAAGGTCTGGCTGGGCGGCGAGCTTGAGCGCTGCGCCATGGCGGAGCGGGTCCGCCCGCGGCTCTACCGGACAGGCCGGGACCTGCACGCGCGGCTGGCCGCCCGGCGGGCCAGGCTCATACAGCGGAGGGCCGGGAACGGCGGCGGGCGGCAGGCGTTGCCGGAGCGGCAGAACCAGGCATGAGCGAGCTTGCGAGCGAATCGGTAAGTACAGTGCGTGAGCGAGGAGACCACGATGCGCGAGGCGCGTGAACCGGTGCTCATCATCGGCGCCGGGCCGGCGGGGCTGGCTGTCGCGGCGGAACTGCGGCGGGCCGGCGTGGAGTCGGAGATCCTGGAGCGCGGCGCCGCGGTCGGGTCTTCCTGGCGGGCTCATTACGACCGGCTGACGCTCAATACCTGCCGGTGGTTCTCCAAGCTCTCCCATGAACCGTTCCCGAAGGACGTCGGTGTCTTCCCCACGCGCGATGAGTGGGTCCGCTACCTGGAGTCTTATGCCGAGCGGCACGAGGTCCTGGTGCGGTATGGCGTCCGGGCGGACCGGATCGACCCGTGCGACGGAGGGTGGCGCGTCACCACGCCGGACGGGGACCGGTTCGCGCGCCGGGTGGTCGTGGCCACGGGGCACCAGCACACGCCGCTGCTTCCGGACTGGCCCGGGCGCCAGGCGTTCGGCGGCAGGCTGCTGCACGCCAGCGAGTACCGCAATGCGGCCGGCTTCGCCGGGGCGGACGTACTCGTGGTCGGGGCCGGCTGCTCGGCGATGGACATCGCCTATGACCTGATCACCGGCGGCGCCGCCAGGGTGCGGATGGCCGTAAGGACGCCACCTAACCTCTGGCTTAAGCGGATGATCGGGATGCCGGGCGACCTGATCCTCACCGCGTTCTTCCGGCTGCCCGTCCGCCTCGCGGACCGGCTGGAGGCGATCCTCCGCCGGGTGTTCGTCGGCGACCTGTCCCGGTGGGGGCTGACGGCGCCGGAGGAAGGCAACTTCAGCCGGACGGCCCGCGTCGGCGCTGGACAGAATCCGGCCTTTGTCAGCAAGCCGGTCATCAGGGCGATCCGGGCGGGAAGGATCGAGATCGTCGCCGCCGTCGAGAGCCTGGCCGCCGAGGGCGTGCTGCTCGCTGACGGGTCCGTGCTGCAACCGGACGCCGTCATCGCCGCGACTGGGTACACCACCGGCCTAGTGCCGATCGTGGGCCACCTCGGGCTACTCGACGACAAGGGCCGCCCGCGGGTCTCCGGTGGTCCCGCGGCCGCCCCGGGCCTTCACTTCTCCGGCTACGTACCGAACATCAACAACCTCTACCACGAGGGTCGCAGGGCGGCCGGGGAGATCGCCCGCGAGCTGGCCGACGATGCCGCGGTCCCGGCTGCCCTGGCACCCGGCGGTCTCTGAGTTCACCGGGCAAGCCCAGGTTTAGCGTCTTCTGGCTGCGCGGGACGGCCCGCGCTTCGCAACCCATGCCTGGCCCGGCGAGGTTGCCTCGGGGGAGCAGGTTGCGGGTGCAGCCCTCATTCGCGCAGCTCGTGTTCGAGCAGCGCAGTGCAGGTCGACTTGAGGATGGCGGCTGCGGCCGCCGCGTCGAGGCCGCCGACGTCGACGAGCCAGACGAAGCTCTCGATGCCGGCGGCCGCGGCGATCGCAAGGGTCAGCTGCTCGAAGCGCGGTCCCGTCAGCGAGCCGCGGAGCGGTGCGAGCGCGTCGGCCACCCATATCGTGCGCCGGCCCTGCCGGAGCGCGACCTCGTGCAGCCGTACCTGCGGGTCGAGTGACAGGCGGAGCATGGCTCGCATCTCGGCCTCGTTCGCGAGGATCGACTTGGTCATGTTCTCGGCGAAGAGCGCGACGCGGGCGCGGACGTCGGCGGGCGGGTGGTCGCCGAGCAGCGAGCCGCCCTCGAGCTGGGGGAACGTCGCGGCGAGCAGCGCGCGCTGGCTGGGGAAGTAGCGGTAGGCCGTCGTCCGTGACACGCGGGCCACATCGGCCGCCTGCTCCACGGTGGGCGTTACCCCGTCCCGCAGCAGCTGGCGCGTCGCGGCGACGAGTGCCTCGCGCGTCCGAGCCTTCTGGCGGACCCGTCCGCTCTCTTGAAGTGAGACGTTCATCCCGTTATGGTACTGAAGTACCGTGAAGGAGTGAGCAATGGGTCCTCAGCGCATTAGCTACGTGCCGGCCGAGCAGATGGACAGCGAGATGCGGGCGGAGATGGAGCGCTGCCGGCGTGAGGGCACGCCGCGGCCGGAGAGCTCGGCCGTCCGCGCGCATGTGCCCGCCGCGTTCTGGTTCTTCGCGAACTCGTGGCGGGACCTGTTCCGCAACGGCGTCTGCGACCATGCGGTCAAAGAGCTCTGCCGTCTGTACGTGTCCCGCTCGGTGCAGTGCGAGTACTGCGGCAACCAGCGGTCGGTGAAGGCGGTCCAGGCCGGCGCCGTGGTCGAGGACCAGGTCAAGGACCTGCTGAACTTCGAGGACTCGCCGCTCTACGACGACCGGCAGAAAGCGGCGCTGGCCTACGCGGAGGCGATCACCTGGCACCTCGACACCGACGACGCGTTCTGGGCTCGCCTGCGGTCGCACTTCAGCGAGCCTGAGCTGGTAGAGCTCGGCTGCATGATCGGGCTGACACTCGGCCAGCAGAGCTGGCTTCGCCTGCTGAACATCGAGCACCATGAGGTGCTGGCCGGCACCGCGGCGTCCATGGCACCCGGTTTCGAAGACGCCGACGCACTCAAAGCGGCGAAAGCCTCTGCTGGCTACTGGGCGCCGCGGCAGGATCAGGCGCCATAGCAAACACGCTGCTCGAAGAGCCGAGCTGGCCTGATCGGGATAGCCGCCGGCTGGACCTCCTGACGGTGCGCTGTTCTGCAGGCGCATCGTCGCTTCCAGGCTCTCCCCGGGTCCGCACCGTGTGCTGCGGCCGGCCTGACACGGAGCCGAGCACATCCTGGTCGCCGGGTTATGTAATGTGCTGGCGTGAAGAGGCAATGGAATCCGGCCCACAGCCCCGACCCGACGCTCCGGCACGCGATGCGGCACGTCGTCCGGGCGTTCAGCGCGAAGCTGTCCGGGCAGTTGGCCGAGCATGGCGTCAGCGAGGCCGAGTACGTCAGCCTGTTCGCGCTGCGCCGGATCCCCAACATGTCCAACGCCGACCTGTCGCGCTGGACCGGCGTGTCTCCCCAGGGCACCAACGAGGTACTGAAGAGCCTCATCGCCAGCGGCATGGTCGAGCGCCATCCCGCCGCCGACCATGGCCGCATCCTTGAGGCCTGCCTGACCGAACGGGGTGAAGAGGTGATCGCCGCGTGCGAGGACGCGGCGAACGCGCTGGAAGCCGAGATGTGCTCGGGACTGCGGCCGCATGAGGTCGCCGTGTTTTGGGACCTGCTCCGCCGCTGCGCCGAAGGCCTGGGCGCGCCCATCAACGACCAGGGATCCCCTCCCGTGCGCCTGGCCCGGTCGAGTTCCCGCTCCCGGGTTTGACCCCCACCCGAATCCCGCACGGAGAAATAAGCTCGGGAATATAGGCATTCAGCCGGATCAATCACTATTATCAAGTAATGACGCCCGCCGAGGAGACGCACCTCATTCTGCCGCCGCGCACCACGTACCTTGTCAAGCAGTTGGAGCTCGCCATCCGGGCAGGAATGGACGTGATTGCCGGCGAGTACGGAGTGACATCGCTGCAGTACACGGCACTAAGCGTGCTCGCGCGGCATCCGGGGCTATCGGCAGCGCAGATGGCACACCGCTCATTCGTCAGCCCTCAGGCTGGAAACGAAATGGTCAGGATCCTTGAGCGGAAAGGACTGATAACGCGCACGCCGGACGCTTATAACCGGCATATCAAAAGGATCAGCCTGACACCGGCCGGCCGCACCGTCCTTTCCCGGTGCGATGTCCTTATTGACCAGCTGGAGGCGCGAATGCTGGATGCGCTGCCGCCCGCGGACGTCGAGGCGCTGCGCACGGCACTGCGGGCGTGCGTGCGCTCTCTAGCGGGCTGAGGCGGGTAACAGCTCCACGGGCAGTTCCTCTCCGGTGATCCCTGCCTGCCGCAGCGCCGCCACCTGCCCGGCGGTGTAGCCGGCGACCTCGGTCAGTACCTGCTCCGTGTGCTCGCCCAGCCGCGGGGCCGGCCCGGCGAACCCCACCCTGGCGCCGGCTAGGCGGAACGGGATTCCGCTGGTCCGCAGTTCGGTGAAGTCACCGAGGGTGGGGTGCAGTACCGGCAGCGTTTCCTCCCGGGTGGTCACCCGCACGTCGGCCACGGCCTGCTGCGGGGTGCGGACTGGCGCGGTCGGCACTCCCGTCGCCGACAGCCGGGCCACCACCTCCGCGACGGGCCGCTCGCTTGTCCACAGCTCGATCTGGCGGGTCAGTGCCCCCTCGTGCCGCACCCGGGCATCGCGCCCGGCGAACCTCGGGTCGGTCAGCAGGTCCTGGCGGCCCATGACGGTGAACAGGTCGGTGACCAGCTTGTCCTGCGGTGCCACGATCGAGACCCAGCCGTCCGCGCAGCGGTAGATGCCGAAGGGGGCGAGCCTGGGCAGGGTGTTGCCGGTGCGCAGTTCCTGGCCGAGCAGATCCATCGCCGCCCAGTCCTCGGTCGCCACCAGTGAGGTCAGGGTGCCGAGCATGGAGACGTCGACGTGCTCGCCGACGTTCCTGACGGTGCGCCGGTGCAGGGCGGCGAGGATGCCCGCCACCGCCCAGACGGGCGTGAGCACGTCGGCCATGGGCACGCCGACGCGGACCGGCGGTTCGCCCGGTGCGCCGCTGGTCAGCATGACGCCGCTGAGTGCCTGGATGATCGTGTCCATGGCCCGCATCCCGCTGCTGGTATCCGCGCCGAAGCCGCTGATCGAGCAGTAGATGACGGCCGGGTTCGCCGCGCGCGCCACCGCATAGCCGACGCCGAGCCGGTCGGCGGTTCCGCTGGAGAAGTTCTCCACCACGATGTCGGCGTGCCGGACGAGGTCGGCGAACACCCGCGTCGCGCCCGGCCGTTTCAGGTCCAGGGCGATGCTGCGCTTGCCCCGGCAGCGGTTCAGCACGGCCAGCGACATCGCGTCCGGGTCGGTCCTGGCCAGGGACAGCCCGTCAGGCCCGAGGAACGGGGCGTTGTTCCTGGCGATGTCGCCGCCGCCCGGGTCTTCGATCTTGATCACGTCCGCGCCGAGCGCGGCCAGGATCAGCGTGCAGAACGGGCCCGCCAGGGCACGGGTCATGTCGATCACCCGCAGGCCGGCGAGCGGTCCTTCAGCGTCATCAGCCGGCCCAGTCTCAGCCGGCCCAGTCTCAGCCGGCAGGGCGTCAGCTGGCATGGTGCCTCCGTTCCGCGGCGGGCAGTGCCCGCTCCTCGATGAACCGGGAGATGACCGCCTTCAGGCCATCTTCATCCCAGGTCCGCCGGTCGACGTTGTCCGCGGCGACAGACAGCACGGGGATGCCGGCGCCCTCAAGCCGTCGCACCGAGAAGTAGTCGTCCTCGCCCAGGCTGACCACGCCGTCGACCTGATGCAGCATGGCCTCCTTGAGGTGCCAGGCTGCCGACCAGGCGGGCATTCGCAGTTCGTCGCCCACGGTGACGAAGCGGGCGGCCAGGGCGCGCAGCGGGTCGCGGCCGTCGAAGTACCTCACGTATCCGTCGGCGGCTAGCCCCAGGTACATCGACCAGACGAAGACCGCCCCGTACGTGTCCTGGAAGTACTGGTAGAGGCCGAGGCTGGACCACAGGCCGCGGCCGAGCCACATCAGCCGGATCCGCTCTCCCGCGCAGGCGGCCCGCCCGTCGGCCGCCCGCTTGGCAAGCTCGGCACGGAACTCGGCGGCGGCGTCGCGGGCCCACGCGCTGCCCCGGTGCCATTGCGGCACCATGACGGCCGGCATGGTCTCGGCGACGCTCACCGGGGCGGGAACGGTCGCGGCGACCAGGTCGCGGGCGGCCGCGTTGTGCTCCGCCTGCTCGTTGGCCAGGTGCATGACCTCGGCGAACTTGCTCCAGGAGAACCGCCGCCCGGTCGCCTGCTCCAGCGCCCTGATCAGCCCGGTCAGCTCGTCGGTGAGCAGGTCGAGCCGCTCGCCAGGCAGGAAGCTGTCCCAGGACCCGGGCAGCCGCGCCCACCAGTCTTCTGGCGGGTCAGCGCGGGGGTCCACGGTCTTCTCGACCGGGAGGAAGACAGCGCCAGACTGCTCCGCCCAGGTCTCGAACAGCTGCCGCGTCGCGTCGGTGCCGAGCGAGGCCGAGATGATGGCGGGACGGGGCAGCCCGCCCCAGGGCGGGTCGTCATCGGCGGCGAGCAGCTCGCCAAGCGGCAGCGCGTTGTACTGCTCGGAGTCGTCGGGGTAGCCGGCCGCGGCGAGGGCGCGCAGGTAGCCGGGAGCCTTCTGCTTGGCGGCGATGACCGACGACCACCACTGGACGACGACGTAAGGGATGTCCATCGCCCGGTAGATCTCGTGCGGCGCGTCGGCGGACAGCAGCGCGACCGGCTCGCCAGCGGCCGCTCGCTCACGCAGGCCCGCGAACCAGTCCCGCTGGTAGCGGGTGAACCGCTGGGTGCAGTCCAGTTCGGGCCGCCGTCGCGCCCCCGCCTGCTCAGCCATGCCTGGCCCGCGCCGCCTCGTCGGCGCCAAGTACCGCCAGCAGGTTCCGCCCCGCCTGGCAGGCATCGCTGGATCTCCCCTGGCCGCTGGTGTCCCACGGATCCCGGAGGCGCACGGCGACAAGCGGGGTGCCGTGGCCGAGGTGTTCCCGCAGCGCCGGCAGCTCCCAGCGGGCCGCCTCGTCACGGCGGCCGAGCAGGTAGAGCACTCCGTCGGCCCCGGTCGCCCGGACCCGGTCTACGGTGGCAAGGACCCGGTCGCGCAATCCGGCCCGGGCGGCACCGCCATGGGCGAACTGGTAACGGTCGACGATCCCGTCCAGCGGGTCGCGGGTGGCCTGCGGGTACTCGCCGCCGTTGTCGCTCCACTCGTGGTCCTCCCCGACGATGGCGATGCCCAGGTCTTCCAGAGCCGCGTAAACCGCCAGGTCATCGGTTCCGGAACCGGCCGCGAATACCCGCGCGGCGGGACCGGTGCCAGTGACGGCATGCTGGGAACCGGCGCTGGCCAGCGCCGCGGCAAGGAGCGGCCGCAGGCGGCCGACCGGAAGCACGCGGGCGGCGATGGCCGCCGCCAGGGCGTCGGTGCCGGTGATCGCCGGCTGCGGGCGGGTGCGTAGCGCCTGGATGGCGCCGAACGAGTGCGCGCGCTCCCGTTCTGCTTCCGCGGCGCCCGCGAGGCCGGACGGCGTGACCGGGCGGCCGGCCCAGCCGGCGATCACCGCGGTCAGCTCGGCGGCGCGCTGCCGGTTGTACCGCGCGCTGGTCCGCGACGGCAGCCGGAGCAGGTCGAAGAACGCGACCGGGATAAGGCCAGGCGCCGACCCGCTGCGCCGCAGTTCCCGCAGCAGGTAGAAGAGCCTGGTGTAGTCCTCCCGGTCCCGGCCGATCACCAGGAAGTCGATCCAGTCGAGCGCGCCGGACAGCAGCGCCGCGGCGAACCCGGCGGTGGCGGGGGCCAGTTCGCGGCCGTACGCGCCCGTGGTGTCCGGTTGAGCAGCGCCATCCGGTCCACGGGTACCTGCCTGCCTGGCAAGGCCTTCGGGGGACAGCCGTACCGGCAGCAGTCCCGCGGCGGCGACCAGCTCACGGGGCGCGGACCAGCCGAGCAGGCCGACGACGAGCCCGCCGCCCGCCCGCCAGGCCGCGGCCGTCTCGGCGGGCCGCTCGCAGGCGTCCCGCAGCGTGGCCGCCCACGCGCGGTCACCAGACATCGGCGGCCGTTTCGCGGGCGTCGGCGAGGTATTCCGGCATGTCCTGCGCCAGCAGCCAGCCCTCGTCGACGGCCGTAAGCGCGGCGGCCTCCAGGCGGGCCAGGTACTTGTCGCGGTCGCCGTAGCGGCGGGCGAGCTCGGCCCGCGGGAACGGCGCCAGGTGCGCCCACAGGTTGGCGAGCATCGCCGGGTCGGTGTAGGGGGCGTGCGGGGCCGGCTCGCAGCGGCCGGGGACCGGGGTGCTGTGCGGGAAGTGGCCGCCGAGCGGCACCTCGACCCAGGGGGTGCGGATGCCGCCGATGACGTTGCCGTCGGCGTCGCGGGCGAGGGGCAGCGATTCCGGCATGATGCCGCGGGTGCCCGGCCCGGCCGGGTCGTCGTAGCCGAAGCGGCTTGGCATCCGGGGCGGGACCGTCCCGCTGGCCGCCCAGCGGTCCACGGCGTCGAACACCGCGCGGGCCGCCAGGTCCAGGCGGCCGTCGGTGAGCCGCTCGTTGACCTCCGCGGGGTTGACGGGCCAGCCGCGGTCGGCCATCTGCAGCCGGCTGGTGGCCAGCTCGTGCCGCCCGTTGACGTGCCCGGTGCCGGCCACCTGGTAGAGCCGGTAGCGGTCGCCAGGGCGGTCGGAGCCGGTGCCGTCTGAGTCTGGCCGCAGCACCGTCCGGTGGGTTTCCGACTCGCCCTCGCTGAGCAGTTCGACGACCGGCACGCCGTGCGCGCCGACGGTGCGGCGCGGGTCGTCGCGCGGCAGTTCGGCCGGCGGGCGGAGCACGCCGTAGCCGGCTCGGCCCGCCCCGCCTGAGGAGATGCAGATGACGTAGCCGTCGACGGCGGGCCGGCCGCCGGCCTGGCTGCGCGCGTGGAAGCCCTCGCCGAGGAAGGTGCGGCAGAAGGTGCCCGTCTGTGACCAGCCGGACATGATCACCCGGCCGACCGGGTACCCGGCGGGCAGCACGCCGCCGCTCTTGACGAGGGAAGCGAGGAGGCCGGTGATCTCCCAGCGCTGGCCGGGCCGCGGGATCGACAGCGCGCCGTACCGGACCGGGTCCCAGCGCGCCAGGTCCGGTACGGTGGCCGGCTTCTGGGTGACGCCGACGTGCGCGTGCCCGGCGCGGACCAGCCAGGGGGCGGTTGCGGACCAGGTGAGGGAGCGGTCGAAGTCGGCGTGGTTCGGCTCCAGGTAGACCGCGCCGCTGAACGCGGCGGGGTCCGCCGGGCGGCGCAGCAGGATCCTGGTGGTGAACGGAACCGGGCCGGCCGCGACCGGCTGCAGGTCGTCGTCCCAGGTCCAGTCGTCGGCCTGTCCGGTGACCAGGTACTCCTCCTCCACGTAGCCGCGGCTGGCCAGGTCGACGCCGCGCCGGTGCCTGGGCAGCCAGGCGGCGCCGAGCGGGACGCTGTCCCGCTCGGCCGGCCGCGGCCTGAGCACGAGGGTGCCGAGGAGGCCGTCGAAGCCGGTCATGGGCGTTCCCTTCCATGCAGGCGCAGCGGTACCGATTCCGGGCCGAACTCCGGCCACCGGGTCATCTCGACCGGCCCGGTGAGCTCGAAGCCCGCGGTGGCCGCGAGCAGCTCTTCCAGGGCGACCCGCAGCTCCATCCGCGCCCAGTTGGCGCCCGGGCAATGGTGCGGGCCGAGGCCGAACGCGATGTGCCTGCGCCCGTCATCAGCCTGGCGGCCGAGCCGGAAGGTGTCGGGCTCTGGAAAGACGTCCTCGTCCCGGTTGGCGGAGGTGAACACCATCGCGATCGGCTCGTCCTTGCGGATCAGGCAGCCGCCGATCTCCACGTCCCGGTTGGCGGTGCGGGCGAAGCCCCGGTACGGGGAGTACAGCCGCAGCAGCTCTTCCACCGCGTCCGGGATGAGGGACGGGTCCGCGCGCAGCCGGCCGGCCAGCGCGGGATCCCCGGCCAGGTGGACCGCGAAGCTGCCGAGCACGAACCGGGGTGCGACGATGCCGACGAGCAGGACCTGCCGCAGCGTGCCGACTACCAGTTCCCTGGGCAGCGGCGCGCCGCCAGGCCGGGCCTGGAGCAGCGCGGTCGCGGGGTCGGTCGCGGGGTCGCGCGGACTGCCCTCCCGGTCGGCGATCAGCTCCCGCGTCAGGTCATACAGGGCGAGGCTGGCGGCGCGCATGCCGTCGGGCTCGTCGTCCTTGATGGCCTTGTTGAAGTCGAGGAAGTGAGCCTGGACGCGGGCCATCGTGTCGCCCGCCACGTTGAGGAAGCGGGCGAACGCCATCACCGGGAAGTTGCCGGCGAACTCAACGCCGAAGTCACCCTCACCCCGCTCCAGCATCGGGCGCAGGCAGCGGCGTGCGTACTCCCTGACCTCTGGCTCGACGGCGGCGACCCGGGCGGCGCTCATCAGCGGGTTCAGGATCGTCCGGTAGACCGTGTGCTCGGGCGGGTCCAGGTGCAGCGGCGGGCGACGCCCGGTGAAGGCGATCTTGGGCACGATGTTCTGCACCGAGGTGATGAACGTCCCCGACTCGGTGAGGACCCGGCGCACGTCGTCGTACCTGGTGATGGCCCAGAAGCCGTTGTAGCGGTCGCTGTGCTGCACCGGGCAGCGGGCGCGCATCTCCCGGTAAAGCGCGTGCGGGTCGCGCACCGTGTCACTGACGAGCGGATCGAAGCCGGCCGGGCCAGCCCCCGCGTACTCGGTCATGCAGTACCTTCCTGACTGGTTGGGCCTTCCCGACTGGTTGGGCCTTCCCGACTGGCTGGGCCTTCCCGACTGGCTGGGCCTTCCCGACTGGCTGGGCCTTCCCGACTGGCTGGGCCTTCCCGACTGGCTGGCCCTGCTGTCCCGAGCCGGAGCGGCAGCCGGGTCGGGCCCGCCGTCGGCCAGGGGCTGAACGTGACGTCGCCGGCCAGCTCGAGCGGTGCCCGGCCGAGCAGTGCCCGCACCCCGGCGACGAGGAGGTCGCGGCCGGGCACGGCACCGGGGCAGACGTGCGGGCCGTCGCCGAACGCAAGGTGCCGCTCCCTTCGGCTCAGGTCGAGCTCGCCGGGCCGGTCGAACATCTCCGGGTCCCGGTTGGCGGCCGGGAGCACCACCGCGACCGGTTCGCCCGCCGCGATGTCCCGGTCGCCGAGCCGCACCGGCCGGGTGGCCGTGCGCGCGAACCCGACGTTGGGCGTGTGCAGCCGCAGCATTTCCTCGGCGAACGCCGGGACCAGGCCGGGATCGGCGCGCAGCCGCCCTTGCAGTCCGGCGTCACCTGCCAGGTGCAGCGCCGCGCTCGCCAGCACCAGGGCCGGGGCGCCGTGCCCGGCCACCACGATCTGCCGCAGGCTGCCGACGGCGGTCTCCACGGCGCCCGGCCCGCCGTCCACCGTGCCGTCCACCGTGGCGGCGAGCAGCGCGCTGAGCATGTCGTCGGCCGGGTCAAGCGGCTGCGCGGCCCGGCGCGCGGCCACCTCGCGGCACAGCCCGTACAGGGCCTGGTTCTCCGCCTCGATCACCGGCACGTCGCGGCGGCGCTGCGCGTCCTCGAACCGGTCCATGTGCACGGCGAACTGCCCGGTCAGGTCGTCGGGGATGTTGAGCAGCAGGCAGACCACGCGGGCGGTGTACGGGGAGCAGAAGTCCCCGTACAGCTCGGACTCGCGGGGCAGTTGAGAAACGCCGTTCTCGGCGAGGGCTGCGGCGGCCGGCGCGAGCCAGCCGAGCCGCTCCCGGCGGAAGACCGGGCTGATGACCCTGCGGTAGGCGGTGTGCTCGGGCGGGTCGTAATGCAGCGGCGGGCGCCGCCCGGAGGCCGGGTTGCGGGGGATGACGATGCCCTTGCCGCTTGAGAAGGTGGCGGGGTCGCGCATCACCCGCTGCACGTCCCGGTACCTGGTGACGGCCCAGAACCCGCCGTAGCGGTCGCTGCGCGCGACCGGGCAGCGCTCCCGCAGCCGCCCGTACAGGCCCTCCGGGTCGGCGAGCCCGGCCGGGTCGTCGGGATCGAAGTCATCGCCGCCAGGCGCGGTGTTCCCGACCACGGGGCCCCAAGTCCCGGTGTTCTCAGGCGCCGTGTGCTCAGCGCCGGTGTGCTCGGCGCCGGTCACGGCCGGCCCTCCAGTTCGGCGGCCCGGGCGGTCAGCCGGGCCCGCTCCTCGCGCGGGTCGGGCACCGGCGCGGCCTCCATCAGCGCCTTGGTGTACGGGTCGGCGGGCTGCTCGCAGACCTGCGCGGCGGTGCCGTGCTCGACGACTCGCCCGTTGCGCAGCACCACCACCCGATCGGCGAGGTGCCTGATGACGGACAGGTCGTGCCCGATGAACAAGTAACTGAGGCCGAGATCGCGGCGCAGCTCGAGCAGCAGGTTGATGATCTGCGCCTGCACGGACAGGTCGAGGGCGGACAGTGCCTCGTCGCAGACGACGA
>Ga0134128_10005246_pt1 | contig 15699 bp, 10 predicted proteins | sample KB31754_FD_96462 | JGI IMG/M metagenome (GOLD analysis project Ga0134128, IMG submission 96462) | Terrestrial soil microbial communities with excess Nitrogen fertilizer from Kellogg Biological Station, Michigan, USA - KB3-175-4 | ecosystem: Environmental > Terrestrial > Soil > Unclassified ...
GCCGCCTGTGCCGGCGCGTTCATCTACTCCGGTGTCTACAACGTCGGCGCGGACGACCATCACACGCGGCCGGTCTTCGCGGCGCTGCAAGCGCTGCGCGAACGCTCGATCGACGTCCGTGCGAAAAACCTCACGGTCCCCAACCTCGACGACCCGCAGCTGATCCTGAAAGGTGCGGGGCAGTACGCGGCGATGTGCACGGAATGTCATCTCGCGCCGGGCAAGCGGGATTCGGAAATTCGCCCGGGCCTGTACCCGCAGCCACCGAATCTGTCGCAGGTACGGTTCGATCCGAAGAAGGAGTTCTGGGTGATCAAGCACGGCATCAAGATGAGCGCGATGCCGGCATGGGGTGGCAGCCACGACGATGCCACCATCTGGAGCATGGTGGCGTTCCTGCAGAAACTGCCCGATCTCTCGCCGGCGCAATACCAGGAGATCGTGGCGCGGGCGCCGCCGGACGAGGACATGGGCGAAGGCCGCGGCGACACCGATGCGCACGGCGCGGCGGACATGCAAGGCATGCCGGTGTCTGCCAAATCGGCCGTGAAGGAAGCCAACCGCGATGCTGCCACCGAGAACAGGCCCGCGCAGCATGACCGCTGAAATGATCCTGCAGAGTACGTTGACCTGCCCGCATTGCGGCCATCGGGTCACCGAGACGATGCCGACCGACGCCTGCCAGTTCTTTTATGACTGCGCAGGGTGTGGCGAACTGCTGCAACCCAAATCCGGTGATTGCTGCGTGTTCTGCTCATACGGCGACGTGCCGTGCCCGCCGGTGCAGCAACAGAAGTCCTGCTGCGGCTGGCGATCCACCGAGAACGCCCTGGCCAGGATGGCCGATGGTGCCGAACAGGGCGATTTTCATGGAGCCTCTCCACGGCGTGGATGAGGAGTGCAGCACGCGTGCTCATTCCACCATGCTGTGGCTTTCGGAGGTGCCGAGCAGCTCGGGCTGCGTCGTGCCGCGCTGCTTGCGATTCAGCAGCGGATGCATGAACACCGCGGCCAGGATCACCACGACGCCGGCGTAGAACCAGCTGTCCAGTTCGCGTTGTTCGCCCAGCAGCACGATCGCCAGCACGATCGCGTAGACCGGTTCCAGGTTGGTCACCATCTGCGTGCCGAACGCGCTCATGTGGCGCAGCGCCACCAGCGCCAGCGAGAACGGCAGCAAGGTGCAGCCGAACGATAGCGCCAGCAGCAACAGCGCATCGTGCAGATCCGGCAGCACGAAGATCGGGCCGGTGTGCGGCAGCAACGGTGCCAGCGCGGTGAGGAAGACGGTGCCGGTGCCCAGTTCGATGAAGGTCACTACCAGCGGATCGCCGTGTTCCACCAGTCGCTTGTTGAGCGAGCCGAAGAACGCCACGAACAGCGCGGACAGCACGCCCACCGCGATGCCCAGACGCATGTCGTGCGGCACGCCGCCCACCACCATCATCACGCCCGGCACCACCGCCACGCCGATCATCAGCTCGCGCGGATCGAATTTGCGTCTGGCGATCCACGGCTCGATGAAGGCCAGGAACACCGGTCCCAGCGCGATGCAGGTGGCGCCGACGGAAGCATTCGACAGCTTGATCGCGGCATAGAAGCTCAGCCAGTGCAGCGACACCAGCACGCCAATGCCGGCATACGCCCAGATCAGCCGTGCCGGCATCGCGCGCAACCCGCGCCAGACCCGCGGCATCAGCAGCAGTGCGGCGACCACCAGCAGCATGCGCCACCACACCAGCGGCAGCGCGGGCAAGGTGATCAGCTTGCCGAGGATCGCGGTGAAACCCCACAACACCACGCAGAAATGAATCTGCAGACGGGCCTGGTTGACGGCTTGCATGGGGACATCGCGCGGGGAGATGCCGGCATTCTAGCGCCCCACCCGACCCACCCGTAGGAGCCCGCTGGCGGGCGATGCTCTTGTTCCCCGAAGGCATCGCCCGCCAGCGGGCTCCTACGGGGACTTCGGTTTCGTGTACATCATCTTTCCGGAACTGCGCAACTGCTGCAGCACCGCGCGGCAGGTGTTGTCGTTATCCTTGTCGTGGCTGGGTGCCACCAGGGCGAGCAGGGCGGCGGCGGGTGCGGCGACGACGCCCAGCGCGACCGCACCGGCACCGCGCAGCAGCAGCGGGCCCTTCTGCACGCCGGCGTCGGGATGTTTCAGCGTGCCCTTGACGTACAGCGGCGAGCGCAGCGAGAAGATGCGCACGCCCTTGGTGTGCGGCTGCACGTCGAGGTCGAGTTTCTCGGTCGACATGTCCACCGTGCCGGTCACATTGATCACCGCGTCGTCGGTGTCGAACAGGAACAGGCGCGTGTCGAACAGGCCGTTCTTCGCGGTCAGGTCCGACGCGGCGCAGTTGATCTGCACTGTCTTGTCGCCGAACAGCTTGCCGATGACGATGTTGCCCACGTTGAGGCCGGCGGTCTCCAGCAGGGTCTTGCTGATCGCGCCATCGTTCATCAGCAGCTTCAGTTCGCCGTTGGCGCTGCCGAGCAAGGCGGCAATGGAGTTGCCCTGGGCAGTAAGGTCGGCGTCGCCGTTGATCTCGCCGAAGCTGGTGCGCATCGGCTGGAAGGTCGGGAACAGTTGCTTGAGCTTGAGATGGCGCGCGGCGAGCTTCAGCTCGCCGCGCATCGGTGCGCGGCTGCCGTCGAGGGTGATGTTGCTGCGCACGGTGCCCCCGGCCAGTCCGAAGCTCAGCGGGTCCAGATAGAGCGCGCCGTTGTTCATCACCAGGTGGGTGCTGAGCGATTCGATCGGCAGCGATTCGCCGTGCACGATGCGCGCGCCGGTGAAGGTCACGTCGGCATCCATCGCCTGCCAGCGATCGGTGCGGAACGGTTCGACCGGCAGCAGCTTGTCGGCAGGCTGCGGCGTGCCGTCGCCGCGCTGTTTTTTCCCGGCGTTGGAATCGGCACCGATCAGCGGCGCGAGGTCGGCGAACTGCAGCAGTTTCGAGTGCAGGTCGCCGCTCAGCCTGGGCCGCGCGCCGCCGGTGACGAAAAGCAGGTTGCCGGCCAGGTCGCTGCCGCCGACGCGGCCGCGGAAGTTCTGGTAGCTGTAGCGGCTGCCGCTGCGATGCAGTTCGGCCCTCAAATGGCCCTCGGTCGCATATGGTGGCGTGTCGGGCAGGGTGATGCCGGTGAGCGGATACAGCTTTGCCATGCTCGAACCGGAGAACCACAGCCGCACGTCCAGCGCGCCCAGGTGCAGCGGGTCGGTCAGGGTGCCGACCAGGGCCACGTGGCTGTCGCCGATATGCACATCGGCCTGAAGCGGGAACGGCTTGCTTGCGTCCTGCAGCGCAAGCGCCGCGCCGGTCCTGCCGTGGCCGCTGAGCGGACTGCCCTGGTAACTGCCTTGGGCGGTCCAGCCGAACTGGTAGGTGATAGATGTCTTCGCCTTGTCTTGATCCGGTTCGGACTCGGCCAGTGCTTTCTTCGCCGCGGCACCCACTGTCTTGCCGGCCTGTGCGCGCGCGTCGGCGGATTGCTGCGCCACGATCTGGTCGTAGGGGATCGCGCTCTGCAGTGGCTCGATCGTGGCCTTCAGTTTCGTGCGGCTGACGGCATCGTCCAGCGTGATCAGTCCGCGATCGAAACCGATCGTGCCCAGATTCAATTTCCAGGCCGAGGGTGCGGTGTTTTGCGGGAGCGCGAAGGCCCAGCTCGCACGGCCCTGCTTGTCGCGCTCCAGATCGATGCTGGGCTGCACCAGTTGCAGCGACGGCACGTCGATGCGATGCGCCAGCAGCGGCAACAGCGCCAGCCGGAAGCGCAGCCCGTCCAGCCGCGCGAACTGCGGCTGTGCGGCCCAGTCCGGGTTGGCGATGCGGATGTCGCGCGCGGTGAATTCGGGCCACGGCAGCAGCGAGGCGAGCCAGCTGCCGCTGCGGTCGCGCTGCCAATCCACCGTGAGGTCGCCGTTGATCGCGAACGGCCGGCCGAGCGCCTGGCTCACCTTGTCGTTGATGAAGGGCTTCAGCCGGTTCCAGTCGAACAGGGCAACGACGAGTATCGCCACCACGATGAGCGCCAGCAGCACACCCGTGATCCAGGCCAGTACCTTCCGGCTGCGCTTCATGGTTCTCTCCTGCCGCGGGTTCCAGCGCGAGTCATAGCTGGTCCCGTGGCAAGGTTTTGTGGTGAAGCGGTGGATGGACTCAGCAGGGATTCATGCGCGGATCGCTTTATTCGTCGTCGTCCGCGCCCCGCGACCAATAGCCGGTGGCATGGATCCATTCCTTGGGAACGCCGCGTTCGTTGCTGAGGAGCAGGCGCATCGCGCGGGCCCGGTGCGCTTCGGTGGCGATCCAGTAGAACGTGTCGCCCGCGCTGGCCGGCAATTCCCGCAGCGCGCGCTCCAGTTGTTCGCCGGGTGCCTCGCCGTTGCGTTCGAGCCAGACGAGGTTGACGTGGGCGACCGAGTCCAGCGACTGGCGATCCCGCGCATCGGGGATTTCCAGCAGCACCTCGACCTGCATGCCGATCGGCATCTCCGCCAGCCAGCGACCGATCGCGGGCACGGCGGTTTCGTCGCCGACCAGCACGTAGCGGTCGAAATCGTCGGCGACCACGAACGAACCGCGCGGGCCGCCCGCGCCGATGCGCTGTCCCGGTGCGGCCTGGCTGGCCCAGTTGGAGGCGGGACCGTCGCCGTGCAGCACGAAGTCGATGACGAGCTCGTTGCGTGCGGCGTCATGGCGACGCGGGGTGTAGTCGCGCATCGGCGACGGTTCGCGACCAGGCGGGTATTCGGGGCCGTTCGGACCGAGCGTGGGCGTGACCAGTTCGCCGGCGGCATTCGGGAAGAACAGCTTCACGTGGTTGTCTGGCGCGACGCTGTGGAAACCGCGCAGTTCGTCGCCGCCGAGCGTGACGCGCTGCATGTGCGGGGTGAGGCGTTCCACCCGCAGCACGTCCAGCGTGCGCAGCACGACGGGGTGGCGGAACATCTGGTGTTGATGGTTCGGCATCGTCGGCATTCCATGGGCTGATGCCGGCTACCGGCCCGCGCACGGGTGCGCAGGCGGTAGCGATGGCGTTGGAGACGATGGATGTTCAGTCGCGCGGCGTACCGGCGGCAATGTCGCTGGCGGCGCGCTCCAGGATCGCCGCCACGCGCTGGGCCTCGGCCTTGTCCCAGGTGGCGCCGCGCATCAACAGTGCGTGCTTGAGCGCATGCATGGCCTTGCGCACGGCCATCGGGGCGGCCATCTTCGCGGCCATCCGCGCACTGTGCTCGGTGCGCGCGGTCACCGCATCCACCTCGGCACGGTTCTCGTCGAGGTAGGCGAGCCCGGCGTCGGTGATCGCGTAGAGCTTGCGATTGCCCTGCTCGCTTTCGACCTCGGCGTAACCCAGTTCCTCCAGCATGGTCAGGGTGGGGTAGATCGCGCCGGGGCTGGGCGAGTAGTGGCCGTGGAACATGTCCTCGATGATGCGGATCAGCTCGTAGCCGTGGCGTGGCTGCTGTTCGATCAAGGCCAGCAGCAGCAGCTTGAGGTCGCCGTGGCCGAACATGCGGCCGCCGCCGCGCCGGCCGCCGCCGCCGCGCAGGTCGTTCCAGTCGCCGAAGAAGTCGCCGCCGCCATGGCGGCCGAACGGACCGCGGCCGGCATGGCGATCCTCGTGATGGCCGTGCTCATGTCCGAAAACATCGCCGTGGTGATGCCGATGCATGGCAAAGCCAAACAGATGGTGCAGTCGCATGGTGGTCTCCGCCTGTCTTTAGAGTGCATCTAAGATATATCGTAATAATGTCTTGCGCAATAGTCCGAACGGGCGCCCGATCGGTTGCGGTAGCGGCGATCCGTCATGCGGGCCGGGGGAATGTTCGAGCACCGATCGGCCGCTTGCGCCGTGCGACACGGTGCCGGCCTCACTTCATCCGTGCCGCACCGGCATGGCATCGAGCGGGCGCCAGCCCGGCTCGTCGCGGACGCCCAGGCCGCGACTTGGCCACTCGTGGCACCGTGGACATTGCACACCTTGGCGCAGCAGTTGCACCGCACCGATCCGGCTACGGCCGGCAGTTTCCATCTCAGGCTTGCCCGTCTGCAGACGGAAAACCTGCCAACGACTACCCGCATCTGGTTGCGCTTCTCGAGGACGCCGCCGCGTTGCTGCCTGGCGACGATTGGCAGCCGCTGCTGACGGCGATTCGCGAGACACATGCGCGCAAGTCGAAGTTGATGGCGCTGCTGCTGCAGGCGGGGCTTTGAGCGCAGGCAGAACCGCTCTCGCCACCGGGGCGATCGCCGGACCTCCGCCACCCGGTCGTGCATGAACCTGGGTCGCGAGCCTTTCGCGACCCAGGTCGGCGGTGCTCACTGCCCCGGGTGATAGATCCGCTCGGTGTGCCCCTTCAACTGCTCCGGCCAGAAGTACACCGTGCGCAGGTTGCCGGTGGTGTAACGCTCGGCCTCGTCGTTGAAGTGCGGCGAGTCGGCGTGGCCGCTTTCGCCGCCGGCGGTGATCGCGCGGGCGCTCACCTTCGGGCCGAACTCGACTGCCGCGACGAAGCTGTTGCCGCCGGTGCCGTAGTAGCGTTTGGTGCCGGGCCAGCGGTGCGCACCGAACGAGGCCAGCGAACCCCAGCGTGATGACACGAACGGCACCGGGATGCTCGGCTTGCCGTCGTCGAACTTCTGCACGATGTCGCCGTTGACGCGCTGGAAGCGGTTGATCTCGCCCCATGGTGTGCCCCAGCTGCCGAAGTCCCGGGTCAGGCGGTCGGAGGCTTCGACCAGCGCATGCAGGCGTGCCTGCGCACCGGCTTTCGCGGCCATCCTGTCGTAGATCGACAGGCCTTCGGCGGTGTCCGACTTGCTCACTTCATCCCACAAGGTGTCGCCCCAGAACACCGCCAGCGAGGTCGGCATCGAGGCGATGCCCCAGCGGTAGTCCCAGTCACGCAGCAGCTGGATCTGTCCGGCGAGCTTCGCGCGCAGCGGATCGTTGGCGGGCAGCGCGTCGTAGTCGCCAATCAGGATCGGCAGCTGCCGCGCGAATGCGGGGAGGTAGGAGTCGAATGCGGCCGTGATCAACGAGGGCAGGGTGACGTTCTTGATTCCGGTGAGCAGACGGGTCGCATGCAGGCCACGCGGGTTCTCGCCAAACGTGTCCATGTAACGCGGGAAGTCGGCTTTCTTCGGGCTGTACGGACCGGCGGCGGACCAGGGCCAGTCGTTGGTGTTGAAGGTCCAGCCGTTCGGCGGGTTCACCACTTGCGGCAACTGGTTCAGCGGAGTCAGTCCCTGCCAGTCGGTGGCCGGATTGCTGCCGTCAACGGGCCTGGTGTAATCGAAGCGGTTGTCGCGCTTGGGCACGAACTGCGGCAGCAGGAAGGCGATCTCGCCCTTGTCGTCGGCGAACAGGGTGTTGTTGGACGAGTTGGCCTTGAGTTCGGCGACCTTCATGTAGCTGGCGAGGTCATGCGTCCTGGTGCGCAGCCAGCTTTGTTCCAGCGCAGGGATCGGCTTGTTCATCAGCGCCTCGGCGATCCACTTGCCGCCCAGGTCGCGCACGATCGGGCCATGGTGGGTGACGTATGCCGTGAAGCTGCGTTGTGCCAGCGCGCCATCCTTCGCGCGGTACGACAGGGTGATCTGGCGTGAGGTGACCGGCCGCAGTTCCTTGCCGTAGCGATAGAACAACTTGCCGCCCTTGTGCACGATGGTCTCGGCAAACTCGTCGACCACGTCGACGCCGGTCGAGGTGTGCATCCAGCCCACGTGCGGATTGAAGCCCTGGTAGATGAAGAACTGGCCCCAGGTCACTGCGCCATAGGCATCGAGGCCCTCGTCGCTGGACATCTGCAGTTCGGAGCGGAAGAAGAACGAGGTGTGCGGGTTGATCAGCAGCAGCGCGTGGCCGTCGACGGTGAGCTTCGGCGCGATCGCGATGCCGTTCGAACCGGTCGGCTCGATCCAGCTGGGACGCGTTTGTACCTGGGCCAGCGGCGCATCGGTCGAAGCACCGTAGAACGCCTTCAGCGGCGACAGTTCCACACGCTCGATGTCGCCGCCGATGCTGCCCTCGGTGAACGACAGCGCCATCCACGGCTCGAAATGGGTGATCACCCGCGGATGCACCTCCGGATGCGTCGCCAGGTAGAAGTTCAGCCCGTCGGCCCAGCTGTCCATCAACTTGCGCAGCCAGTTCGGACTTTGCGCATACAGCTTCTTCAGCTCGACCGGGTCGATGAACAGGCGCTGGCGCAGGTCCTGCCACAGCGCGGAGTCGTCCGCATCCTTCGCCTCGGCCAGCCGGCCCAGCGAGACGAGATAGTTGGTCTCGACGCGATTGAAGTCGTCTTCGGCCTGCGCATAGGCCATGCCGAACACCGCGTCGGCATCGGTCTTGCCGTGCACATGAGCGATGCCCCAGTCGTCGCGGGTGATCGTCACCGCCTGGGACTCGCGTTGCCAGCGTGACTGCTCGGGCGTGGTCGCCTGGACCGCGCTGGTCAGGCACAACGCAAACAGGCCGGCCATGGCCAGTCCGATTGAAGCTCGGTGACGCATGCTGCCAACCTGCCCGATCAGCTTGGCCAGAATCCGTGTGCTCATCTGTTGCCCCTTGGTGCCCGGAGTGCCTCGCAAGCGTAGCCCATTCTGCACTTGATCCCACCACTCGACGAGCCGAAAAATATCGGGGTCGGATGGACTCTGCTCTGGAGACGTGCAATGAATCGACGGGATGTGCTGAAGGCCGCGCTGGCGATACCACTGGTGCCGTTTGCCCATGCGGGCGCCGGCTTGGCCGAGGCATGGGCCGGGCAGATGCCGCGCGCCACGTTTCGCCGTCGCGTGCGGCCGGGTGAACCGGGCTGGCCCTCGGCCGCCGAGTGGGAACGGCTGAAGCGCGATGTCGGGGGGCGGCTGCTGAAACCGGAATCGCCGTTCGCCGGTTGCGCCGGCGCTCCCGACGCGGCCTGCCGCGAGGCGCTGGAGCAGTTGAAGAATCCGTATTATCTCGGCGACCAGCCGGCGCTGACCCAGACCAGCGGCTGGGTCGATGCCTGGACATCACGACCCAGCGCGTATGCCGTGGCCGCGAGCAATACGGCCGACGTGGTGGCGGCAGTGAACTTCGCGCGCAAGCATCACCTGCGGCTGGTCGTGAAGGGCGGCGGCCACAGCTACCAGGGCACCTCGGATGCCGCCGATTCGCTGCTGGTGTGGACCAGGCACATGCGAGACGTGACCTTGCACGATGCCTTCGTCGGCGTCGGTTGCGCAGAAAAGCAGCCGCCGCAACCGGCGGTGAGCATCGGCGCCGGCGCGATGTGGATCGACGCCTACGATGCGGTGACCACGAAGGGAGGTCGCTACGTGCAGGGCGGCGGTTGCACCACCGTGGGCGTGGCAGGGCTGGTGCAGAGCGGCGGCTTCGGCAGCTTCTCGAAAAACTACGGCACCGCGGCGGCCGGGTTGATCGAGGCCGAAGTGGTCACCGCCGATGGCAAGGCATGCATCGCCAATGCATGCAGCCATCCCGAGCTGTTCTGGGGCCTCAAAGGCGGTGGCGGCGGCAGCCTCGGCGTGGTGACGCGGCTGACCCTGCGCACGCGCGAGCTGCCGGAAACCTTCGGCGGCGCGTTCGGCGCGATCAAGGCGTCGTCGGATGCGGCGTACCGTGCGCTGATCGCTCGGGCCATCGCGTTTTATCGGAGCGACCTGTTCAATCCGCACTGGGGCGAGCAGATGGTGTTCCAGTCCGACAACACCATGCGCATCGCGATGGTCTTCCACGGGCTGACCCAGGCGCAGGCGCAACAGGTCTGGGCGCCGTTCCTGGCGTGGGTGGGTGCGCGCAAGGAATACACCGTCACCAGCGAGATGCGGGTGTTCGCGCTGCCGGCGCGGCATTTCTGGGACGCGGACTTTTTCCGCCGGCATGCGCCGCAATTGATCGCCGAGGACAGCCGGTCGGGTGCGCCGCGCAACCACATTCTGTGGGCCGGCGACCAGGGCCAGGTCGGCTGGTTCCTGCACGGCTACCGTTCGGCCTGGTTGCCGGCCCTGCTGCTGCAGCCACACGCACAGGCCGGGCTGGTCGATGCGATGTTCGCGGCGTCGCGCGCCTGGGGCTTCGCCCTGCATTTCAACAAGGGCCTGGCGGGCGCGCCGCCCGAGGCGCTCGCCGCTGCCCGCGACACCGCCACCCATCCGGGCATGGTCGACGCATTTGCGTTGGCCATTTGTGCCAGCGAAGGAGCACCGGCGTTTCCCGGCATGCCGGGTCCGGGGCCGGATCTGGCCGCGGCACGGCGCGATGCGGCTGGCGTGGGCCGCGCGATGGACGCGTTGCTGAAGGTCGCCCCGCGGGCCGGCTCCTATGTGTCGGAGAGCGATTATTTCGAGCGCGACTGGCAGGACGCGTTCTGGGGCACGAACTATCCGCGACTGGCGGCGGTGAAGCGCCAGTACGATCCCGAGGGCCTGTTCTTCGTCCACCATGGCGTGGGCAGCGAGGGCTGGAGCAAGGATGGCTTTGCGCGTCGGTGAATAGCCGGGAGCGTGCTGCTCGGGAATGGCGGGGCTTGACTCTGGACATGGATCAAAGGTCTAGACTTTGCCCATGAACACGCAAACCAGCTCACTCACCATCGGTGCCGTCGCCAAGCGCGTCGGCGTGGCGATCGACACGATCCGGTTCTACGAACGCGAAGGCTTGTTGCCCGAACCGCAGCGGCGCGCGTCCGGTTATCGAAGTTACGGCGAGGCCGCAGTTGCCCAGCTTCGCTTCATCCGCCGCGCCAAGCACCTGGGCTTCACCCTGGAAGAGATCCGCGATCTGCTGGCCTTGTCGGCCGACCGCCAGCGCGGGGTGAAGGCGGTGAAGCGGCGCGCGCAGCAGCGGTTGCTGGCGATCGAGCAGCGCATCGTCGAGTTGCAGCGGGTGCGCGATGGGCTGGCGCAACTGGTGGCCTCGTGTCCCGGGCATGGCAAGCCGGAGGCATGCCCGATCCTGCGCGCGCTCAGCGATGAGCGGGTATCGGAATGAACGCTGATGCGTGCTGTCTCGGCGGTGGCAAGGGGACGGCGACCGATCCGGTCTGCGGCAAGACGGTGGCTCCGGCAAGCTCGAAGCATCGCTCCATGCATGACGGCCAGACATTCCACTTCTGCAGCGCCGGCTGCAAGACGACGTTCGACGGGGCCCCGGCGACATACTCCGGCAACGGTCACCACAAGACGGGCGACTGCTGCAGCCCGCAGGCCGAGCAGCATGCCGATGCTTCCCCGCCGTCGTCCCGGCCCAAGCCGGGATCCAGCGACTTCAATTCGGCAGACCCGGAGGCGCTGGATGCCTGCTGTCGCAGGAACGACGATCAAAAGCAGGCGATGCAGGAGTCCTCGCGGATAACGGACCCCGTCTGCGGCATGGCGGTCGATCCGCACGCCGCCGAGCATCGCGCCAGGCATGCCGGTCACACGCATTATTTCTGCTCCGCGCGTTGCCGGGAGAAGTTCGTGGCCGATCCGTCGGCGTATCTCGAAAGGCACGAGGCGGCACCGCCGGCAGCGCCCGGCGCGATCTACACCTGCCCGATGCATCCGGAAGTGCAGCAGGTCGGCCCCGGTGCCTGCCCGAAGTGCGGCATGGCGCTGGAACCGATGATGCCATCGCTGGATGAGGACGGCGGCGAGCTGGCGTCGATGACGCGACGCTTCCGGCTGCTGCTTGCGCTGACCGCGCCGGTGTTCGTGCTGGCGATGGGGCCACACTTGTTCGGCTGGCATCTGCCGGTGCCATGGGATGGCGTGGCTGACTGGATCGAGGCGTTGCTGGCAACGGTGGTGGTGCTGTGGGGCGGCGCGCCGTTCTTCGCGCGCGGCCGGCGTTCGCTCAAGCCGTGGTCGCCGAACATGTACACGCTGATCGCGCTGGGCACCGGCGTGGCGTGGGTGTACAGCGCCGTGGCCTTCCTGCTGCCGGGGATTTTCCCGGATGGTTTCCGCGACATGCGCGGCCGCGTCGCGGTGTATTTCGAATCGGCGGCGGTGATCGTCACCCTGGTCGCGCTGGGCGATTTCCTGGAGCTGCGCGCACGCCGGCGTACCGGCGCGGCGTTGAAGTTGTTGCTGGGATTGGCGCCGAAAACCGCACGGCGGATCGCTGCCGACGGCAGCGAAAGCGAGGTGGCGCTGGATCAGGTACATGCCGGCGACGCGTTGCGCGTGCGCCCCGGCGAGAAGGTGCCCGTCGACGGCGTGGTGCTCGACGGCGCCAGCCACATCGACGAGTCGATGCTCACCGGCGAACCGATGCCGGTCGTCAAAGTGAACGGCGATCCGCTCACCGGCGGCACGGTGAACCAGGACGGCGCACTGATCATGCGTGCGCAGAAGGTTGGCGGCGACACGATGCTGGCGCAGATCGTGGCCCTGGTGGCACAGGCACAGCGCAGCAAGGCGCCGTTGCAGCGCGTGGCCGACAAGGTGGCGGCGTGGTTCGTGCCGACGGTGGTGGCGATCGCCCTGCTGGCATTCACGGCGTGGGCGACCCTCGGGCCGGAGCCGCGGTTCATCCATGCGCTGATCGCCGCGGTGTCGGTGCTGATCGTCGCCTGTCCGTGTGCGCTGGGCCTGGCCACGCCGATCTCGATCATGGTCGCCAGTGGCCGCGGTGCGCAGCACGGCGTGCTGTTCAAGGACGCCGGCGCGATCGAATCCCTGCGTGACATCGACACCCTGGTGGTGGACAAGACCGGCACCCTGACCATGGGCAAGCCGTCGTTGACGGAGCTGATCGCGCTGGACGGCCAACCGCGCGCACGCCTGCTGGCGCTGGCTGCCGCACTGGAACGGCCGAGCGAGCATCCGCTGGCGCGGGCGATCGTGGGCGCGGCGGAAGCGGAGGGCGTGGTCGTGCTGGCGGCGGTGGATTTCCGTTCGCTGACCGGGCGGGGCGTCAGCGCGGTGGTGGATGGTCTCCAGCTGGCGTTCGGCAATACAAAGTTGATGTCCGAAGTGCAGGTCGCGATCACGGGCGACGCGGCAGCCCGCGCCGAGCAACTGCGCGGGCAGGGTGCCACGGTGATGTTCCTCGCCGTCGGCGGCGCCCTCGCTGCCTTGCTGGCGGTGGCCGACCGGATCAAGCCGGATACGCCGCAGGCGATCGCCGACTTGCGCGCCGCCGGCCTGCGCATCGTGATGCTTACCGGCGACAACGTCACCACGGCGCAGTCGGTGGCGCGCGCGCTGCGCATCGACGAAGTGCACGCCGACGTGTCGCCGGCCGACAAGGCGGCGGTGGTGAACGCGCTGCGCGCCGAAGGCCGTCGCGTGGCGATGGCTGGCGACGGCATCAACGACGCGCCTGCGCTGGCGGCGTCCGACGTCGGCATCGCGATGGGCAGCGGCACGGATGTGGCGATGGAAAGCGCGCAGCTCACCCTGGTCAGGGGCGAGCTGGGTGCGATCGTGCGAGCGCGCAAGCTGTCGCAGGCTGCCGTACGCAATATCCACCAGAACCTGTTCTTCGCCTTCGTCTACAACGCGGTCGGTGTGCCGCTGGCGGCTGGCGTGCTGTACCCGTGGTTCGGCATCATGCTGTCGCCGATGATCGCCGCGCTGGCGATGAGTTTGAGTTCGGTCTCGGTGGTGAGCAATGCACTGCGCTTGCGCAAGGTCGCACTGTAGCGCCCTGGTGCGGGTGACGCCTGTCATCGTCGATGCTTGACGGCTGGCCCTGCAACCGGACGGGTCCGCACGGGATCATCTCTCCACACCATCCAGGTGCAAGGAGAAACGACATGCACAAGCTCTATCAGGATTCCGCCTTCATTGCCTGCCTTGCGCTGCTGTTCGCCGCGCTCGCCACCGCGTCGACCGTGCTGGCGCTGTTCCATCCCGGCTCGATGCCATTGGTCTGAATCCGCCGGAGTCTTTTGTTTGATCGCCGATCGGGCATCGCGATGCTTTAAGCTTTCGCGATCCGGTCGGAGTGTGCTGCGACGTTGCGCAGCGCGGCAGGCCATCATCAGCGAAGTCGACACGCATGACCCGCAATCTCGCCGAATGGCTGGCCTACCAGGAACGCGTCAACGTCCACAGCATCGAGCTGGGACTGGATCGCGTGCGCGAAGTGTGGCGGCGGATGGGGGCGCCGGCTCCCGCGAAAAAGGTGATCACGGTCGGCGGCACCAACGGCAAAGGATCGACCGTGGCCCTGCTCGAAGCGATGCTCGCGGCTGCCAACATGCGCGTCGGTGCGTTCACGTCGCCGCATCTGCTCGATTACAACGAGCGCGTACGCATCTGCGGCACGAATGCCGATGACGCCGCCCTGATCGCCGCGTTCGAACGGATCGAGGCCGCGCGTGGGGAAATTCCCCTGACCTATTTCGAATTCGGCACGCTCGCCGCGCTGGATGTGTTCGCCCGCGCCGGCGTCGACGTGGCCGTGCTCGAAGTGGGGCTGGGCGGCCGGCTCGACGCGGTGAACATCATCGACGCCGATGTGGCGGTGATCACCACGGTGGACCTGGATCATATGGAGTGGCTGGGTCCGGACCGCGACAGTATCGGTCGCGAAAAAGGCGGCATCGCCCGGCGTGGGCGGCCCGCGATCCTGGGCGAAGCGGACCCGCCGGCCGGCCTGCTTGCAGCATTGGCCGAATGTGGCGCGCGGGTCGAACGAGCCGGCACCGACTTCAGCGTGGAGCGCCATCAGGACGGCTGGCGCTGGCGCCATCGGGATGGCACCGCGATGGAGTTGCCGGATCCGCCGCTGGCGGCGCCGGTGCAATTCGCCAACGCGGCGGCGGCGATTGCCGCGCTGCATGCGCTCGATGAAGGTGCGCTCGCGCCCAGCGCCCTGTTCTCGGCGGCCAGCGCCGGGTTGCACGAGGTGCGGATCGCGGCGCGCCTGCAGGCACTCGGCGGCGAACCGTCGCTGTTCGTCGATGTGGGGCACAACCCGCAGGCGGCACGGGCACTCGCCGAGTGGCTGGACACGCAGCCGCCCGGCGGCGTGCACGCCGTCTATGGCGCGCTGGCCGACAAGGACGTGGCCGGGGTGATCGCCGCGCTCGGTACGCGCATCGACCACTGGCACCTGGCGGGACTGGAGCATGCCACTCCCCGCGGCCTCGCCGTCACCGCGCTTGCCGCGACCTTGCGTGAAACCCTGCCGCAGGCGCGCTTCGATGCTCATGCCGACGTGCTGGCGGCGCTGGCGGCGGCGCGGCAGGCAGCGCCGCCCGGCGGGCGCATCCTGGCCTTTGGCTCGTTTTTCGTGGCCAGTGCGGTGATCGCTGAACAGGCAACTTGAGCGTCGCCATGGCGCATGGCGCGGGCAGGTATAATCCCGTCGTTACGCATTGCGTTTGCCGCCTGGGAGCGAAAACTTGAAAACACGCCTGCTGGGAGCTGCCGTCCTGATAGCGTTGGCGGTCATCTTCGTGCCGATGTTCTTCTCCGGCAGTCCGCCGACGCCGAGCAGCGACCAGTCGGTGAGCCTGGCCATCCCGCCGGCGCCCGATCGCGACCTGCAAACCAGGACGATGAGCCTGAATCCCGCCGCGCCGGCGAGCGTGCCGGGTGCCGCTGCCGTGGCGACGTCCACCGCCGCGCCGGCATCGGGCGATCGCATCGCCACCGTCACCATCGATTCGAACCGTCCGCGCGACGTCGAGCTCGACCCGCAGGCGGGCCGGAAGCCGGCGCCGACGAC
>Ga0134128_10005248_pt1 | contig 15697 bp, 7 predicted proteins | sample KB31754_FD_96462 | JGI IMG/M metagenome (GOLD analysis project Ga0134128, IMG submission 96462) | Terrestrial soil microbial communities with excess Nitrogen fertilizer from Kellogg Biological Station, Michigan, USA - KB3-175-4 | ecosystem: Environmental > Terrestrial > Soil > Unclassified ...
CTCGCGGCCCGTTCGTCTATCGGTTAGGACGGCACCCTTTCACGGTGCAGAGAGGGGTTCGATTCCCCTACGGGCTATCGTGATCGCCGCGCCGAAGGTCAGGAGTTGTGAGAAGCGGTGCATTGGTGAAGCGGAACGACGGCAGTCGAGGGCTGGCTCGCCGAAGTGCACGCGGGAAGGGGGAAGTGGTGTAGGGGGCGTAGCTCAGCTTGGTTAGAGCACTCGACTGTCACTCGAGAGGTCGCGGGTTCGAACCCCGTCGCTCCCGTAGTCGTGGGACGTTGGACGTTGGACGTTGGACGAAGGTGTGAGATGTGAGGAATGAGTTGCCCTGGTGGTGAAATTGGTAGACACGCCATCTTGAGGGGGTGGTGCCGCAAGGCGTCGCGGTTCGAGTCCGCGCCAGGGCATGCGGTGTTGCAGCAGCGGACATCCTCGCCACAGTAGCTCAGGGGTAGAGCACTCGATTCGTAATCGAGCGGTCGTCGGTTCAATTCCGACCTGTGGCTCTCGGTTGACCCGAGAAAAAAACAGCGGCGCGCCACGGATCGGCGCGCCGCTGTTTTTTGTGGGCGCGCAGGCTCGCGCGGCCGTCTGGCCAAGCGCGGGGTATATTCGACCACGGCAGTTGCCCGCGTCCACCGCACGCGTCGGATAAGAGGATGACCTCGACCAATCCCGCGGCAGGAGACCACCGTTCCACCGAGCCGGGCGCCGACTCAACCGAGGCACGCCTCGCCGGCCTCGAGCGCACGCTGGCGGCGCTCGCCGCGGAGGTCGCGTCGCTGCGCACCGAGCTGCGCACGGAGCCTCGCGACGGCGCCCGCCGCTTCGGGTACCGCCCGGGGAGCAACAGTGCTGACCGGGCGCCGAGTGCACGCAGTTCCCGCGGCGATCGACGCCGCCGCGATCTCGCCGCGCTCGACCTCGAGGGATTGCTCGGCCGTTATGGAATGCTCATCATCGCCGCGCTCGCCGCGGCGGGCGCGGTCGGCACCTTCCTCAGCTGGGCGATCGGCCGCGGCTATCTCCGCTTCAGTCCCGCGGCGCGCGTCGCGATCGGGATCCTCGTCGCCGCGGGCGTCGGCGCCTGGGGACTCAGGCTTCGCCGTCGCGAACGCTCGTTCGGCTCGAGCATCCTCGGTCTCGCCCTCGCCATCGCACTCGTCTGCGCCTATGCGGCGGGGCCGGCGTTCAAGCTCGTGCCGCTCGCCGTCGCGTTCATCGGCGCCGCGGTCATCTCGTGGGCGCTCGCGCTGTTCGCGCTGCACGAACAGGACGAGCCGCTCTGGTGCGTCGGACTCGCCGGTGCGGCGCTCGCGCCGTTTGCGACGAGCGGCGGCGACGGCAACGTGTTCGCGCTCCTCGCCTACGGCGTGATCGTGACGCTGCCGGCGGGGCTCGCGATCGCGCAGCGCGTGTGGCCCGTGGCGTGGCGACTCTTCTACATCGTCGCCGCGCTCTACACGCTCGCCGGTGCGGCGCTCGGCGCCGAGCGCGGCATTGCCGGCGTCGTCGCGGCACTCGCGTTTCCCTTCGTCATCGCCGTGGGAGCCGTCGTCCCATTTGCACCCGATCAGCGCAAGCGGGGGGCCGTGCGCTGGCTCGTCGGCCTCGGCCTGCTCGGCGCCGCGATCATGCGTGTCTCGGCCACCGCCGTCCCGTTCGACATGGCCGCGGCGATGACCGGGGCCATGCTCGCAGCGCTCGCGATCGTCGATTCGATCGCCGACGTGCCGCAGTCGAGCATCTTCGCCGCATGGCGCGCCCAGCTCGCGACACTCGACTGGTTGGACGCGGCCGTGCTGCCGTCGCTGTTTCTGTACCTGTTCGCTGGCGCAGCGCTCGGCGCGAGCTGGCACAACGCGCTCTACACCGCGGGCGTCCTCGCGTTTAGCGTATTCTCATGCAGGCGCGCCCTCGGCGCGCTGCGCGACGCGTCCGCCGCCGCGGCGTCGCTCGCCGCACTCGCGCTCGTCGACGCATTTCATCAGACGGCGCCGGCGCACATCGCGGCGCTCGTCGTCGCCGCACTCGTCGCCTTCGCATTGCACGTCGCGCGGCCGAGTCGCGGGTGGATGGGCGGCGGCGCGGCACTCATGGCGATCGCGGCGATCGACACCGTCACCGCGCTGACGAGTCGGGCGGCCTATCACTTCACGCCGTTCACGACCACCGCGTCGCTCGCCGCGGCAGCGGTGCTCATCGGCTGCATCGTCATTGCGAGCTTCCGCGGACCGATCGTCGACGCGGCGCGCCGCGCGCGTGGCAATGCACCGCCGCGCCCGGACGACGCGTCACCGGACAGCACGACCACGCTGCGTCGCGCCCTCGCCGCGGCGCCGTGGGTGTGGGCGTTCGTGTGGGTGTTGATCGAGCTTTCGATGGCATACAGCCCGAGCACGTCGACGCTGTTGCTCGTCGTGTACTTCGCGGCGACGGGCGTCGCGAGCGTGGCGGCCGGCCGCGCGCGGCAGCTCGGAGTGTTGCGGAAGATTGGGCTCGGCCTGGCGCTCGTCGCCGCAGCGACGGCCATCTACGGGGCGAGCACGTACTTCGACTTTGCGGCGCGAATCTCGGCGTATCTGGTGACGAGCGTCTTCTTGTTGGGGATCGCGTACTGGTACCGGCGTCCGGGGGCGGGCATCGACGGGGCGGGCGGTGTAGGGGAGCCCGCAGGAGTGGAGTAGGGGCGTGTGTTGATCGGGCTCGGGGCGAGGAGTATGTTGTAGAGACGCGGGCGTAATTCAGTTGGTAGAATGCCAGCTTCCCAAGCTGGACGTCGTGGGTTCGAGTCCCATCGCCCGCTCTTTGGAAGTCACTGGAAATTGATGAGTTAAGAGCGCTCGGTTGCCAACGGTAACCGGGCGCTTTTTTCATGGTTACCGTTGTGGAGTGCTATTCAACGACGCGAGGCGGCGCCAATCTTCCGGCTTCAATCGCCCGCTGGAACGGACCCGATCGATCGCATCAGCGGCGGGTTGTTCGATCGTCTCAGAAATCCAGTGTTCGAATTCGTCGGAGTCCGTACCACAGGCACTGACGTGTAGAGATGAACGCGCTTCGCGATCTGCGCGATTAGCCGCAGCTTCCAGACGCGAACTCGCTCGCCGGGAACGAGCAGAGGGTACGTCCACAGCTGGTCGCCGTCCACGGTCCACGCGCGAACATAGTGTCGCGGGACGTAGTGATGGTCGGTTCGTAGCCCGTGCGCCACGGGCGACAACATACACCGGTGTCGAACGCAGCGTACGATCCGGCAGTTGGCTCCGCGGCCTCGTCCTATCCGCTCGCGTGTCAGGACACTGTGACAACAAGTCTTTTCGATCGGCGTTACGATCGCGAATTGCGCCCCTGGGCGATACGCCGAGCGTGTCCGACGAGGAGCTTCCGTTGCTCGGTGATAAGCTGCTTCCAAGTACTCTCGATGTCGTCCGGCGATCTCCGCCCGGCCGTGTCGTGTTGTCGCCTACTGCAAGTTCGGGTGACTCTGATTGGACTTGCGGGTTTCCGAATCCTGCCATCCGCCAAGCCGATCTCCGCCGCCGGAACGTTTGAAGGCTATTCTTGCCGCAACACCTGCATCGGGGCGATGCGCAGAGCGGCCGTTGCGGGGATCGCCGTCGCGATCGACGAGACCACGAGTAGCGCGAGAGCGAGCAGCGCGAAGCTCGTGATGCTCATCGGCGTCACCGCCAGGACGACGGTGGCGATGACCTTGGCGATGACCGCCGCACCGACGAGGCCGCCAGCAATCCCGATGACGACCAGCCGCAGCTCATGTCGAAGGACGAGCGTCATCACGTCACGCGGCGTGGCCCCCATCGCGACGTGCACGGCCAGCTCACGCCGCCGCTGCCGGACGGCGAAGGACACGATGCCGTACAATCCGATCACCGCGAGGCCGAGCCCGAGCACGCCGATCGACGCGGCGACGCCGGCGCCGTACTCGAACGGCAGCAGCTCGTCTCTGAACGATTCATCGAGTGGCGTGACACGGAGTGGAAGATTCGGATCGAGCTGCTGCGCGACGTCGCCGAGCGTGCGCTGCGTTTGCGGAACGCCGCCGTTCGCGCGCACGAGAAGCGGTATCTCTTCGCCCGCCAGCGCCCCATGCGTTGCGGGAAGAAAGACATACCCGTTGTCGTCGGCATCCAAGATCATCGCACTGTGCGCGTCCGCGGCAACGCCGACGACGAGATACGTCGTATCCGGCCCGTCCTTGAGTGAGAGCACGTGCAGCGTTTGCCCGAGCGCGGACTGTCGCGGCCAAAGCGCGCGTGCCGCGGCGCGCGTGACGATGGCGACGCGCGCCTCGGTTGCGCTGTCGGCGACGGAGAAGGCCCGTCCACTGATGATCTGCTGGCCGACGACGTCGAAGTACCGCGGCGTCACCGCATTCAGCGCCACGCTGCGCGACGACCTGGGATCCGCGCCCGGCGCCACGCGCCGGAGTGGCCAACGGTTGAAGGGCGGGCTGGACGCACGCGCGGTTGCCGCGACGTCGCGCGAGGCGGCGACGCGTTCCGCGAACGTCGCGCGCGCACTCGCGAGCGCCGGCGACACGTGCTCCCGCGGCGCGACGCCGAGCACCGCGAGGAGCACGGGACGTGAATCGAGCCGGGTTGCGCTCGATGCGAGGCGATGCAAGCTCGTGACGAGCGTGCCGGCCGCCGCGAGCAGCACAAGGCAGGCGCCGACCTGCACGGCCACCAGCGTGTCGCGAAAACGCGAGCGGCGAATCTTCGTCCCGAATGCCGCGTCCTCGCCTTTCAGCGTCGACGTCACGTTCGGCGACACCGCGAGGAGCGCCGGCGCAAGACCAAAGAGCACGACGCTCAGCGTCACGAGCGCGACGGTGTACGCGACGACGCGCCAACTCGGGTGCAGCGAGAGCGCGACCACGCCGAGCGTCTCGGGCACCGCGGTGAAGAATGCGCGCGCCACGAGGCGCACCGTCGTGTCGGCCAGCGCGAGACCGAGGGCCGCGCCAAGCACGGCGATGAGCGTGCTCTCGGTGAGCAGTTGTTGCAGCAGCCGGCGTCGCGACGCGCCGAGGGACAGGCGAACGGCGATCTCGCGCTGGCGCGCGAGCGCGCGCGACAGCAGCAGGTTCGCGAGATTGGCGCACGCGATCACGAGCACCAGCGCGACGAGAAACAGTCCCGGCGCCGCGATGAGAATGACTTGCAGCGTCGGTGGAATGAGCGATGAGTTGCCCAGCACGGTCACCGCGGCGACGCGCGTGAGCGCGGCCTGAGAACCCGCCGGCGCCGCCGGCTCGGCGAGCAAACCACTCAGCTCCGCCGCGGCCTGCGGCGTCGATATGCCAGGGCGCAGCCGCGCACGAAGGTCGAAAAAGCGATTCGCCGGATCGAGGAGACGGCCCGGCGTCAGGCTCATCGACGCGGCGGCGGTGAGCGGCATCCAGAGATGAGGAACGACCGGCACGAGGCCGATGAACTTCGCGCTGATGACGCCGACGATGGTCGCGCGCGCGCCGTTGATGACGACGTCGCGGCCGATCACGTCGCGCGACCGCGAGAAGGCGCGCTCCCAGAGCCCCTCGCTGATGACGACGACCGGCGCGGATCCGGTGACGTCGTCGTTCGGCGAAAGCGTGCGTCCGAGCACGGCCGTTCCACCGAGGGCAGGGAAGTAGTTGCCGGAGACGCAACCCACGGCCGCGGCGACCGCGCCCGGCGTCGAAGGATTGACGCGGAGCGCGACGGACCTCGAGTCGTACGCCATGATGTCTTGGACTGTGTGGGCGTGCCGCGCGATGGTCTGGAGGTCGGTGTACGAGAAGCGAGAATCCGTTTGGCCGCGCCCGTCGACTGCCAACAGCCTCACGAGCCGTTCGGGGTTCGCCACCGGCATCGGCCGGAAGACGAACGAATCGATGAGCGTGAAGAACCCGGCGTTGACGCCGATCGCCAATCCGATCGCGACGATGGCGACGGCCGCGAAGACTGGACTGCGCGCGAGCATGCGCGCGCCGAAGCGCAGATCCTGCGCGATGCGTTCGACGCCGGGGAAGCCCCACACGTCCGCGCTTTGCTCCCGCACGGCCGTGCTGTTGCCGAACTTTCGGCGCGCGGCCCGCGCCGCGGCGTCGGGCGAGAGTCCGTGCTGCTCGAAGTCCCGCGTGAGCATCTCCTCGTGGAATTGCGTCTCTTCGCGAAGCTCGCGGTCGAGGGCGTCTTTTCGGAGCCGCGACCGCATGCGAAACCAAAGCTCGTTGAGCGTCACGATTCGACCTCGGTCGCGTCCATCACGCGCGTGATGGCTCGTACGGCGTCCGCGAACTGCGCTTGCTCGATGCCGAGCTGTTTGCGTCCGGCGGCGGTAAGTCGATAGTAGCGGGCGCGGCGTTTCGTGGGCGTCGCGCGCCACTCGGCGGTGACCCAACCTTTGGCGAGCATGCGTTGCAGGGCGGGGTAGAGCGAGCCTTCCTCGACGCGCAGCGCTTCGCTCGACATGCGCTGAATGTGCTGCGCGATGCCGTAGCCGTGCAGCGGGCCGAAGCTCAGCGTCTTGAGGGTGAGCATCTCGAGAGTCCCGGGGACGAGGTCGCCCTTTTCACGTGGCATATATAGATAAACTATGGGTGATGCATCTATATATAGCCGTACGCGGGAATGGTCAAGAAAGTGTCCTCGCGCGCGCGGGCAGGATGTCCGGCGGCGGAGACACGAACACGCGGCGCGGTGAGCGTCGTGCCGAAGTAAGTCGTTGTGAGCGCGACGATTGGCGAATCGCAAACGGCCGGGGTCCTTCCTGCCTCGGCCGCCGGCATGACCACGCGCACTCTCCCCCGAGTTGGCGCGGTCGCGGCAGTTCTCACCACGTTGGTCACCGGCTGTGCGTCGGCGACACTCGGCGATTCCGGGCGCGCCTTGAAGACAGATATCAGGAAGCCGCACGCGACGAGTTGATGCGCGCAATGCTCGCGGTACTTGAGGTGGCCGCGCGTCAACAGGCGCCTGACAAGTGCGAGGAAACTCTTGAGGTGCTGTCAGTTCTTGCAGGCGTAGGCCGGCATGAGACTCGACGGGCGATGCGCGTCAAAGAGCGGCTCGGCGAGTTTCTTCGCGAGCATCGGCAACTGTTTCGCACGAAGCCGCCTGCTGACAAGCGCGAAATGACTAGAGTCTTGCTCCTCATCATTGAGCTATTTGGAGGAGCAAAGGCAGTCCGTGCGCACTTTCCGCAATGTCGCAATACCACAACGTATCGCGATAACTTGGGGGCGTCTCGAGCTCTCTTGATGGGAGGGCGCCGCGAGAAACGAGCATCGGCGCGCTCTGCTCGACGATTGTGCCCAATCTTCACGTCGTGCGACGCGCGTCGAACCGGCGCCGAGGATGTGGCGGTCGCTCAGTCACGGCGCCGGGTGGCGTCGTTGTATGACTTGCTCCGCTCCGCAGGCGCTCGGGACGTCGGCGATCATGCCCCGTTGTCGGCGAAGGGGCTGTTTGAGTTCGGTTCGCGCGAAGGCAACGCACTCGTCTAGGGCGCGCGACGCGCGTCAGAATGGAGGTAAAGGCCCAGTGCGCGCGGGAACCGTTGGGGACCGTTGACCCTCGATTCTGCGCTAAGTGGTTAGCGCACACGAAAGCAAGCTGGCCGCCCCGCGTTGAAAATCAACGACTTACGCAACGTCCTCGTTGGCGTCGCCACGCTTCCCAAGCTGGACGTCGTGGGTTCGAGCCCCATCGCCCGCTCTGCAAGTCAAAGATTCATTGCATCTTAGAAACGGCCTCTACTCTTCGGAGTGGGGGCCATTTCGCGCCTCGAGGTTTGAAGAAGTGGCCCCCAGCCATTTTCAGCTTGGGGGCCGCTGCGGCAAGCGGAGTCGCTTCGGTCGCGCGAAAATTCAATCGCGCTAAGACACGTACGCTCGTCGGATTAGCATCGGCGTACTTGCGTTTGAACTCTCTAATGCCAGCTTACGAGGCTGGGCGCCCCGAGTCCGTTCACGGTGCGAACCGAACGCCGGTATACTTGAGCAGTACCCTGCCTTCGACCGGGCGCCGTTCGCGGTCGACTCGTATCGCTGGCGGTTGAAGGACACGGTCAGTCAGTCCGCGGGCTCGCGCCGCTCTACGCCGTGATTTGCGGCCGAGGCTGAGTCGCGCTTGCGTTGGCTGCAGCCGACGCCCGAAATGCTTCCAGAAGGCAAAACGCCGAGAGTTTGCGAGGCGAGCCCCGCGGGCCGTTAGGACCCCCTGAATGCGCATCGAGGGCTTATCGCATGAGCGTCGCGGCGGTGCAGCCAGCGGCGCTCCAACGAGTTGCGGAAGAAACTAGGATCTGCGATCGTTCGGGATGAATGTCGACGATCGCGACGCCGTCGAACGACAGCTCGACAACAACTATCAGATTGTTCGAACGCTCGGCGTCGGCGCATTCGGCGCCGTTTACCTCGCACGCGAGCGCGCCCTTCACCGACTCGTCGCGATCAAGGTGCTGCGGGGTGACCGCGCATCGAGCGACGATGAACGCGAACGCCTGCTTCGCGAAGCGCGCACCATCGCGAATCTGAGCCATCCAGCCGTGGTGCCGCTGCTGGCGTTCGGCGAATCGAACGGAATGGTTTACATGGTCATGCCCTACGTGACCGGGCAGACGCTCGCCGATCGCCTCGTACACGACGAGCCGTTCGACGCCGACGAAGTTCGAAGAATTCTCATCGAGATCGCCGACGCCCTCGCGTACGTTCACGGCGAGGGGGTGCTGCACGGCGACCTCAAGCCGGAGAACGTGTTGCTCGAGCGCGCCGGCGCCGTTGACGATCACATCCCGCCGCGCGTTCGCCTCATCGACTTTGGCGTCGCCGCGTTTCCGATGCGCGATCCCGGCGTCAGGGCCGGGCGTGAAACATGGGGCACGCCACAGTTCATGGCGCCGGAGCAGATGTTCGGGGAGACCGAGCTCGACGCGCGCAGCGAAATCTACTCCCTCGGCGTGCTCGGGTTTCTACTGCTCTGCGGACGTCTGCCGTTCGACGCGACGTCGGCGACCGAGCGACTCGCGCTGCAGAGAAAGGGCCCGGTCGTTCCGCTGAGTGTTTGCGCGCCCGATGCGCCGCGCGATCTCGTGCAGGCGATCGAGCGCTGCCTCGCCTATGACGCCGACGAACGGTGGCGACGCGCGCGCGATTTCCGCGACTCGCTGATCGCCGGCGCCGGCAACGCATTCACGTCGCTTTCACTCGTGCGGCATCGTCTCGGGCCGGATCAGGCCGCGGTCGAACGTTTCGCCGCCAAACGTCGGAAGCCGCAGCAACCGCAACCGACGATCGCCGAGCGCATCGCCGGCGCGTGCTCCGGGCTCGACGCGGACGTTCGCTTCGCACTGCGTGCGATCAGGAAATCCCCGGCATTCAGTACCGCGGTCATCGCTATTCTCGCTATTGGGCTCGGCGCAACGGCGGTAGTGTTGAGCGCCGTCGAGGTGCTGATCCTCCGTCCGGTGCCGGTGGCCGATCCGAAAGCGCTCGTCGTGCTTCAGGAGCGACGCCAAGGTCCGAACAAAGTGAACAACTTCGGTGCGAGCGGTTTCCGCTATGACCGCTATCTCTCGTACCGCGACGCGACCGCCGGCATCTTCACCAACATCGCTGCGCAGACGCACGCGTCTTTCTCGGTGCGGATCGGCGGTGGCGCCCGCGCGGCCGACGGGCTGGTCACATCAGGCAGCTACTTTGACGTGCTCGGCGTTCATCCGGCGCTCGGTCGTTTTTATGATTCACAAATCGACACGCCGAGCGGTGCTCAGCCGGCGGTGGTGCTTGGCTACGAATTCTGGCAGGGCAGGCTCAACGCCGACTCGAGCATAATCGGCAAGACGATTCATCTCGACAGCCGCCCGATGACCGTCGTCGCTGTGGCGCCGAAGGGATTCAAGGGAGCGATTGGCGCCGTCTTCGCGATCGACCTGTGGATCCCTGCTCCGGCGAATGCGCAGGAAACATACTGGATGAACATCTTCGGGCGTCTGCGCCCGGGCGTCACTGTCCGCGGGGCGAGTGAAGCGCTGAAGGTCATTGCGCCGCGTGTGCCGACGGAGGATCCGAGAACGAAGATCCTCGATGCGTGGGCGGAGCCGGTCCGGACTCTCCCGACGATGATGCAGAACTCGATGGAGCAGTTCATCGCGATGCTCGTCGGCGTCGCCCTCCTGGTGCTTCTGATCGCCGCGGCGAACGCCGCGGGCCTGCTCCTCGCGCGCGGGGCCGTTCGCACACGCGAGATCGCGACGCGCATGGCGATCGGCGCCAGCCGCGGCCGTCTCATCAGGCAACTGATCGTCGAAAGCCTGATCCTGTGCGCCGCGGCCGGAGTCGTCGGGGTGGTCCTCGCGTCGTGGCTTTCGCGTTTTCTCAGTCTCTATCGGCCGTCGGGCATTCCGATGTCGGTCGCATTCGGAGTGAATGCCACGGTGCTAGCGATCGTCGGGGTGATCGTGCTGGGCACTGCATTCGTTGCCGGCATCGTGCCCGCGCTTCAGGCAACGGCGATCGATCTCGCGAGCGCGCTGAAAGCGAGCGGCGCTCAGGCCAGCGCGCAACGATCGAAGCTGCGCAGCGCGTTCGTCGTGGCGCAGATCGCGTCATCCGTCGTTCTACTTGCGACGGCGGGACTCTTCATCCGATCCCTTCAGCGTTCTGTCGACATCGACCCAGGGTTCCGCGCCGAGGGCGTCATCACCGGCGAGCTGAACCCCGGCGTCAACGGGTACGACCGCGAGGCGGCCGAACGATTCTATAGTCGATTGTTGGCGAATCTCCGCGCTCGGCCCGAGATCGCCGCCGCGGCGGTCGCGAACGCCGCGCCCTTGAGCGGCGCGGTGATGAACGAGGACGTGCAGCGCGTCGCTCATCCCGCCGACAAGTTTTACGCGCAATGGGCGATCGCCGATACGGGCTTCATTGAACTTCTGGAAACACCGCTCGTTGCCGGCCGCTTCTTCACGAGCGAGGACCGGCGAACGTCGGCGCCGGTGGCGATCATCAACCTGACGCTCATGCGTAAGCTGTGGCCCAACGACCCGCCGTCGAGCACGATTGGTCGACGCATTGTCAGTCTCGAGCGCGAGATGGAAGTGGTCGGCATCATCGGCGACGGCAAATACGCAAGCCTGCAGGAGGCGCCAAAAGGGTTCGGGTATGTCCCGTTCCACCCACAGTTCGGGATGTCGCGTATTCTCTATATTCGAGCCAGGACCGCGACCGCGGCGGCGCAACGCGCCGCGACTGAGGAGTTGGCCAAGCTCGACCGGAACATCGCGCTCGAGCGACCCCGGCTGCTCGAGCAGGACGTGGAGAAGTTTCTCGTGCAGCAACGGCTTGGCGCACGCCTCGTGGCGGCGTTCGGACTCGTCGGCGTAGTGCTCGCGATGACAGGCCTCTACGCGGTCGTGGCATTCGGCGTCGCGCAGCGGATGCGCGAGTTCGGCGTGCGTCTCGCGCTCGGGGCGCATGGAGCGGACATCACGCGGTCGGTTCTCCGGCACGGGCTCGGGCTAGTGGGCGTCGGCCTCGTGATCGGGCTTGGCGGCGCGGTCGTCGCGGGCCGGGTGGTTTCGAGATTTCTCTATGATGTCGGTGCTGTCGATGTGACGACGCTCATGGCCGTTCCGATCCTCATGCTGCTCGTCGCCGTTGGGGCGAGCCTCATGCCGGCGCGTCGCGCCGCGGCGGCCGATCCGATGGCGTCGTTGCGCGCGGAATGAGATCTTCGTGACGCACGAACGACCCCAGATTGTTGGTCGCAAACCAGTCGGCTTGGCGGTATGTTTCCGATGCTCGACCGTATCCACGCGGTGACGGACGGCTATTTCTGCAAGCGTGTTGGAGCTTGGTGGCACGAATGCAGCGCGTGCCTGCGCGAGCCTGAGCCACACAAATAAGTGCTGGGCGGCGAGATGCGAGAAGCCAGCGAACTTACCGAGTGGTTCAGAAACGATCGGTGTGGTTCGCGTTTCGAACGCTGTGTAAGTCGGCTGGATAGTCCCGGGCGCAATCGATTCGCTCGTCGCGAGATGCTCGAGCAGGTCGCGAAGCCGCGTCTCATTGATTCCGGCGGTCAGCGCTTTCGCGATCCGTTGGTACGTCGCTGTTACACGTGTTGTCCTTGACGAGCGGATCGCGGCTCTTTTTCGTTGAGGTTTCAGAAAGACCACGGCCGTCGGCGTCCACCTAACAGAACTCCGCTCGATGGCGCGGCAGACGATCATCTCACACGCCGCCGCCGTGACGGCCGCGAGAAGTCCCTCAAGCGTGATGCCGGACCGGCGATGATTGGTGTCGTGCGTTTGTCGATGAACGTCGTGCTGTTGGACTGAGCAACGGGTGGGTCCGCGCATGTTCTTCTAGCGGAAGCTCAGCACACCATCGGCGGCTCGAATGTGATTTCCTTCGGAATCCACGGCTTTCTTGGTGGTCGATTGCCCGGGAGATGATCGAGCGCGTCGCGGTGACCATATCACGATAAGGCGAGCATTCGTATTAGAAAGCTCTAAATAATCGAGTCATAGGCGAGTTCCGGTCTTGGGGGCCACTGGGGCCACTCGAGCGCTATTCGCGTCAAATTGTTGGCGCGTATCGCATTGAGCGGGACGTCCGGAGGCCGGAATTAGCGCCGCAGGCATTGAACCCGTTGGTTTTTGCTCAGCGCCCCAAGCTGGACGTCGTGGGTTCGAGTCCCATCGCCCGCTCTTGAAGTGATTGATCCATACCCACTTTATGAAGACCGGCTGCCGGTCTCGGCAGCCGGTTTTTCGCGTTGGATTGCCGCGCGCGCGAATCGCATGCGGACACACCCTGCGTGCTCCTCGCACGGAGCAGACGCCTCGGTCGTAGCATGATCGCGCGCCATAACGCGCGATTCCTAGCCGGTTGCTCGCGTGAGCACGCTGGGATCAATGCGCGCGGCGCGCCGCGCTGGGATCGCCGCCGCGGCGAGGGCAACGACAGCGAGCACCACGACGACGAATGCGAACGTCGTCGGATCGGTCGCGGTAATCTGAAACAGAAAGCGCCCCAACACGCGGGTGAGCGCGAGCGACGCTCCGAGGCCGACGATGATACCTGGAACCACGAGGCTCGTCGTCCCTCGCATGACCATCCGCGCGATCTCCCCGGGCGTCGCGCCAAGTGCGATGCGAACGCCGATCTCCTGTTGGCGCTGCGACAGGTTGTACGAGAGAACGCCGTACACGCCGATCATCGCCAGCAGCAGCGCCGCGAGCGAGAACGTGAGCAGCATGCGCGACTGAAAGCGCGGCTCCGCAGTCGTTCGGCCGAGGATATCCGACATCGACGCCACGGTCTCGAGCGCGAGATTCGGATCGGCCTCTCGGAGAATGTGCGTCGTCGCAACGGCTATCGGCGCCGATGGCGCGTCTTCATGACGTCGCACGACGAACGCGACGCGACGGAGGAAGAACGGAACGTTGGTCTGTGTGAGCGGAACGTAGTTCGCGGGGGCGGGGCTCGACGTCACTCTGCTCGCTGGGCCTGTCCGGCGGACAAGGCCAGCGGCTTGCACGACGTCGTTCACCACGCCGACGACGGTCAGCCAATCCGATGGATCGGGCTTTTCGGATGACGTGATGCGTTTCCCGATGGGGTTTTCGCCGGGCCAGAACTTCTCCGCGACGGAGTGACTGAGGATCGCCACCCGCGCGCCGTTCGCCCGATCGTCGTCGGTGAAGGCGCGTCCGCGCTCGAGGTGAATGCCCATCGCGCGAAAGTATCCGGGACTGACGGAGAGCGCGCCGACGCTGTAGCCAGCAAACTTGCGTCCGTCGTCGGGGAAGAGACTACTGGAGACGCCGCCGTTGCCAAACGGCGCCCAGTTGATCACGCCCGCCGATTCGACACCGGGTATTGCATTCAGGTTCGCGAGGACGCGCGCGTCGAATTCACGCATGTCGGCCGCGGTGGCGTATCGCGCTGCCGGAAGATCGACGGTCACCACCAGCGTGCTGTGTGGATCGAACCCGAGATCAACGGAGCGCATGCGATCGAAGCTCCGAACCAGGAGTCCCGCCCCGGTCAGCAGCACGAGCGCGAGCGCGATCTCACCACCGACGAGCAGCGATCGAAGCCTCTGGCGTCCGCCGGTGACTGTGCGTGCCCCCGCCGCCAACGACGCGCGCAACCGATGCTCCGACGCATGCAGCGCCGGAATCGCGCCACACACAATGGCTGTGACGATCGCCAGTCCCATCGTGAACGCCAGGGTCCACGGATCGATGCGAATCCCATCCGCCCTCGGCAGCATGTTCGCCGGAGCGAGCACCGACAGGAGACGGAGGGTCGTTAGCGCCACGGCGATACCAGCGACCGAGCCGAGCGTCGTGAGCGCGAGCGTTTCGGTGAGCAATTGACGGACGAGTCGCCAACGCCCCGCACCGAGTGCGGCGCGGACGGCCATCTCTCGGTCACGCGTCGCGACGCGCATGAGCAGGAGGTTGGCAACGTTCGCACACGCAATCAGCAGCACGAACCCGATCGCACCGGAGAAGATGAGCAACGGCGTGCGCACATTTCCGACCAGCACCGTCTTGAGCGGAGTGAGCGCGGGAACGAGTCCTTGGCGTGGCGGGCCAACGTCGATGGGTAGATGCGACGCATATGCCGAGAACATCTGGGCCGCCTGCTCGTCCGTCAGTCCCGGCTTCAACCGTCCGATCACCGGGATAAAGCTGACGTTCTCCTTCGGATTCGCGACCACCCGCCAGGGTTGCCACACGTCGGTAGCGGCGGGAAAGTCGAATGACGCCGGCATCACGCCGACCACCGTTCGACTCACTCCCTCGAGCACGATGCTCGTGCCGACCACCGATGGATTCGCGTTGAAGCGACCACGCCAGAACGCGTCGGATAGAATGATCGCGGTGCCGTCATCGCCCGCCGCGTCGGTTTCCTCGAACAAACGGCCCACTTGCGGGCGCGCGCCAAGCAGCGAGAAGAAGTGATCGGCGACGCGCGACGCGCTGACGCGCAACGGATCGCCGACGCCCGTGATGGTGCGCGTCGACGTGCCGTAGGCCGCCACCCCCTCGAAGATCGACGTGTCCTTCGCCAACTGCACGTAGTGATCGTCGAACATGCGGGGCGTCGCCCCGAACGGGGGCATCGCGTATGATGGAACGAACAGTCGATCGGAGTCGGCGAATGGCAGGGGACGGAGCAGCACGCCGTGCACGACGGCGAACATCGCCGTGTTCACGCCGATACCGAGCGCGAGCGTGAGGGACGCGACGATCGTGAACGTCGGCGAGCGCCAGAGCGAACGGACCGCGAAGCGGAGATCCTGGTGCAATCGCTCGATCCAGACGGCACCCCACATCTCGCGCGTCACTTCGGCGACGTGCGTTACGTTGCCGAACTCGCGGAGCGCATTGTCGCGCGCCGCGGCCGGCGATTCGCCGCGCTGGATGCGCTGTTCAATGGCCATCTCGAGATGCGACTGGAGCTCCTCGGTGAGCGCCATCTCACGCGCGCGGCGTTGCCAGGGCCACCTCATGATTCACCCTCGGTGATCGGCGGATTCAGAATGCCGGCGATCGCCTGGGTCATCCGCTCCCACTTCGTCCGCTCGGCGACAAGGCGCTTGCGGCCGGCCGCGGTTAGCCGGTAGACGCGGACGCGTTGACCTTTGCCGGACCGGTCCCACTTGGC